>Ga0180433_10009773_pt1 | contig 11676 bp, 12 predicted proteins | sample SS_ome_8_FD_132980 | JGI IMG/M metagenome (GOLD analysis project Ga0180433, IMG submission 132980) | Hypersaline lake sediment archaeal communities from the Salton Sea, California, USA - SS_1_D_1 metaG | ecosystem: Environmental > Aquatic > Non-marine Saline and Alkaline > Hypersaline >... | reverse complement strand
TCGAGGTCCTAGTTATTGACGACGAACCCGGTGTGCGGAGCGTACTTACTGAGGCTTTAGCCGCCAGCGGCTATCTAGTCTATTTGGCTGATGGAACCAACGCAGTTGAGGTCTTGGCTGCGAGGCATTATGACCTGATCATTACCGATTTAAAGATGTCAGTTATGAATGGCTTGCAAGCACTAGCGCTGGCTAAAGAGAAGTCGCCAGAGGCAAAATTCATTGTGATCACAGGTTATCCCTCCGAGGAATCGCTGCAGTTGTGTCGGGAGCTCGGCGTCGCCCGCTACTTGGTGAAGCCCTTTTCTATAAGCGAAATCCGCCAAGTAGCGAGGAATGTTCTGCGAAGCAAGAGCCCTGCATCCGTTTAGGAGGCTTTGAGAATGCCGATAGTTGTTGAAGGTCAGAGATATTATAGGACCTCTGAAGCATGCAAAAGAGCTGGTATCAGCAGAGCCACTTTCCTTCGCTGGCTCAAGGAAGGCATCCTTGAAGACGTCAGTCATGCCGACAGAAGAGGTTGGAGGCTATTTACCGAGGAAGACTTAGATAGAATCAAGGCTGAGGCTAACAGAATTAAACACTTCTGATCGGCTCCGACTTAAGATTTACCTTCTATTCTGGCTACCAAACGGCTATTTTCTTCTGTGATGGATTTTAGCATACAATAGACAGAATTTTCTACCTTGGCCACTAGTCTTAGTACTTAGCCCTTGCCGACTCCAATTGTAGCAACAAGCTAACCTCTATTCGAAGTTCCGCCGCTCTCTGCTTCCCGGAGCAGCTTTCTCATTATCTTGCCGCTCTGTGTCTTGGGCAGCTCAGTCACAAACTCTATGGCCCGGGGGTACTTATAGGCGGCTATATGCCCTTTTACAAATTCCTGGATTTCTTTGACTAGTGATGGTCTGGGCTCGTGGTCACCACGGAGTACGACGAAAGATTTGACGATGACGCCCCGCACAGGGTCAGGGCTTGCTACTGCTGCCGATTCCAGCACAGCAGGATGTTTTGCCACGGCGCTTTCCACCTCGAAGGGTGATATGCGATAACCAGAGCTCATAATGAGGTCGTCATCCCGCCCCTTGAACCAGTAGTAGTCATCGTCAGCCTTGAGGCATATGTCACCGGTGAGTAGCCAGCCGTTTTTGTACAAGCTTGCTGTTTCCTCTGATTTATTCCAGTACCCGAGAAAGACACCTGGGTCGTCAGCCCTCACAGCCAAGATGCCGGTGCTTCCTGGAGATAATTCCTGACCATCTTCATTAGTAATAGTGCATATGTGCCCTGGCATCGGCCTTCCGCAGGAGCCCGGTTGTACAGGCATACCTTTCATATTGGAGATGTACACATTAACCTCGGTCATACCCAAGCCGTCGTACAATTCGTGCCCAAATCTCTCCTTCCATTCGTAAAATAGCTCGGGGTTCAGCGGCTCGCCTGCGCTGATGCAATGCCTGAGTGCTCCGAGGTCATACTTCCCCTCCACCCCGTCTACTGCCGTCATCATGCGGTACGCTGTGGGAACCCCGGCCAGGTTCGTCACCCGGTACTTTTCCAAGAGGTGAAACCACTTTTCGGGGTTAAACCTGCCCTGATACAGGAAGACAGAGACACCCTGCCTCCAGGGGAAAAGGAACGACTGGCCTATGGCATAGATCCAGTTCAAATCACTGGCGTGTGACACGATGTCGTCCTTCTCCAGCGCTTGCCAGTATTGTGAGGCAGGGTCATTGCCGATGACATATCGGTGGGCATGAGTTGCCCCTTTAGGGCTGCCAGTGGTGCCTGACGTGTAACAGATCAGAGCTAGGTCCTCGGCTCTGGTAGCAGCGACACGGAGCTTCTCAGATGCTCTCTCCATTAGAGCCCAAAATGATAGTTGACCTTCTTCGGGTTCCCCCACAACGATTAAGTGTTTCAGACTGTGGCACTGGCCTCTGATCTCAGCTACTTCGGCTGCATACTGGGGAACGGTTATAATCGCCGACGCCTCACTATCGTTGATGCGATATGCTATCTCGTGGGACTTGAACATAACGCTCGAAGGTATGGGCACGGCGCCGATTTTCAAGCCACCGATAAAAGCCATCTGGAACTCAGGCAGATTGGGCATTCGGAGCAAGAAGCGATCCCCCTTCTTCAACCCCAGCCCTCTAAGTACGTTGCCAAACCTGTTGCTGAGGGCTTGCATGTCTCCGAAAGTGAATCTTCTCTCCTCGCCGGCCTCGTTCTCCCAATATAAGGCTACCTTGTCCTTCTTCCCCAGGCGCACGTGCTTATCTACGCAATCGTACCCGACATTGTATAATGCAGGAATACGCCACTCCCACTTCTCACATTCAGCTTGGTAGTCCCAATCCCAAGTCACAGGTCATAACTCCGTCAGCGTGAGCTGAACCTTGTTTTCATTTCTTATCATTCTACTCGCTTGCCAATCAAGACTCAAGTTAAGCTTCCCAAAACCTCAGATATTTGAAGTTGGTGGCACAGGTTTACGTTGACATGGAGGCTGCGGCAGCATAGAATATGCGCCAGACGAATCACCTGCGATAAGCTGCTTGAACGGAGGGGTGTGTTAGATGAAGGGGTGGAAATGGTTTCTGATCGTCCTGGTTGCGATTCTGGCAGCTGTAATCGCGGTTTGTGTTTGGGCAGTGAAAGATGTGGGTGAGGAATGGGAACTGGCAGTTTCGGAAGACGAACTGCGTGAGGAGTTTTGGGGGCCCGTGGTTGTGGGCACAGCAATTAATGATTCCGAGCAGGAGCTTAGTGGCGTTAAGGCAGAGGTCGAGTGGTACGGTCCTGGCGCTGTTTCGCTTGGGACGGATTCTGTTTACTTGCTTGGTCGCCTCCAACCCGGTGCGAGTTGGCGCTTTGAGGTAAAGGGATTGGGTGTGAGTTTTGAGGATGTCACGCGATACGAACTAGAGGTCACGGGAATTATTAAATGATCCGTTTTGGAGAGCTGTGTGAGACTGTGTGTTGCTCAGCCAGCTTCGCCGCTTGGCGAGGCAATGGTTAACTATGCGGAAAGCAGGTACCCCGCCCGGGGGAGAAACGAAATGACCAATTACAGAGTGGAATGGCCTTTTGGGACGCCTTTTTCGCAAGGGGAAAAGAATTCCCTATTGTATACGAAATCTGATTTCTTCGGGTGTAATATTTTCAACAAAGATACTAACCCCGTCAATAGTCATAGACTGTTTCTTTATAGGAAAGAATAGGTTCCATGCAAATCCCTGATATCCACTTCTTTTTCTCTGCACAATGGAATAGACGGTATTGGAAGGCATCCCCGCATAGCGAATACGGTCTTTGCCATGTCTTAGGTGATATTCCTCACCTAAAGGCAAGGTGATTGCTTCACGCATTGCTCCTCCTCGAAAGAGAAAATACCATTGACCTGCGCCGAATCAATTATAGCACGGTGGTCACTCCAATCTGTAGCTAAGCATTGTTGTGCGAACCAACGTGCCTGGAAAATAGTAAAAGACGCCTGGCACATTTTGGGCAATGACTAAAGTATTGCTCAGTAGCCTTAGGGTTCTATATTGCTCTGGCCAAGGCTGAATGTGTCCTGAGACGGGGCAAATTTCAAAATTAACGGGGATAAAGCCACCCAACCATAGCCCACCCTCACTTATGGTCCGTCTCCTCTTATTACTTTGTTAACTATAGCACCCGCATCCTCTTTGCCTCCCCTTGGAGCCATCTACACTTAGGCTCAACCACTTGCGAACGCAACTGACAGCACAAACGGACAAGTGAGCTTGTTGATTAGCAACTCTTGTGATGAAAGTCACATACAAGGTTTCTCCAGCAGGGCATAATTAATTATGGAGGTAGATACATTAAGGGAGTCATGTTATCTCTCAAATCGAATAGCCCGTTTTACGCTTCAAACAAGATGCCGAGTTTGTTCGAAGTTTTGTGCGTCTGAGTTGAAATGTGAATGGACTGCTGCTTGAGAGGGCAATAAAGAGCAAGGCTGAAGAAGAAAAGAGGTGGGCAATGAAGCGGCATCTGGTCAGAATAACCTCCACCGGATTTTTTGCCGTTATTCTGCTTGTAATACCTGTTTTTGCCTCAATTGACTCTCCAGAGGGTGTTACCAGCCCTCCCCTCCTTTATATGTCTCCATATTATGCTGATGTTGACACCCAACAACAGGGGTCATATGAGCTTGAGGAATTGCTGGAGCAGTATGAATGGCTCAGCTCACACTATCAGCGCGGGATCTTTGATTGCAGTGAGATGAGCGCATTTCTGGAGGCGATGCTGCAAGTTCAGGGTTGGCATACATATATCGCCTGTGGCCCCACTCCCTTTAATCCCGATTCACGTCACGCTTGGCTTCTGGTAGAAACAGCGCCTGGCTATTTTTTGCCTGTTGAGGCTACGATACAGAGAATCGTTCACCCGACGGAATTACACTTTGAACAATACTTTGAATACGACCATCTTTTTGGGACAATTCACGATGCTTTGGAATATAAGCCGACAGAGTTTAACTGGTGGGACTCGCTGTAGATTATCAGCATCAAAGCCGAAGCATATAAATCAGGGCTCCAGTCTGTTATCGAATATGGAACTCATCCCTTGCTACTTCAGATACAGGTCTCCATAGACCTCACACGCCAGATCATATGCCTCCTCTGCCGTCATCTCATATACTAAAACATAGTCGTGGTCCCTGATCTCATGGACAGCGCCCGGCCACAGCATCCAGTTGTTGATGCCAATTAGCTCTTCGCCGCCAAAGCGCATCGGGCCAAGCCAGGTATCAAAATACTCCTCTGAATGGATCACCTCCAACATCTTGTCCACATCATCCACGGTGCCAGCCCTCTGCATAATCTGGGGCAAGAGGGAATGCATGACACCACTGAGGTACGAGCTCTGCGATGGCTCATCACCAAACCGCCGGTCGATCTCAGCAAAGTAATCTATCGCCTCTGGAGGCATGTCCTCTCCATAAGGGTTCGGCTGATAGATCATGACCCCCTGGTAATTGTCCCAGCCTACGAACTCCGCCCATCCCTCAGTCCAGTTAGTATAGGCATTTTTGCCCTCGTAGCCCAATTCTCGCATCGGTTTCAATATTAATGGATCAGTGAAAATAATGTCGGGGTTGATGTGCACCAGCTTGGTTGCTAGAGGGTAGTACTCCGTCACTCCAACAGGGGGCCATTCTGCAGACACTACGTCTAAGCCGAAGTAAGGGGCAGCATCAATTATAGGGTCGCCCACGGAGTGGCCCAGAGCGTCGTCGGAGAACGCGGTAGCAATCTTTTTCACCTCGGGGTAGGTTTCGGCGATATACTTCAACACCACTACCGTGTCCGTTAGATAGTTGGGTGAGGTCTGGATGGTGTGGGGCTTATCCGGCCCAAAGAGCTCGGGTGGGGAGGCTGCGCTCAACATTAGTACTCCCGCTTCTTCGCAGATAGTCTGGGCCGCTCCCGCCGGATCGGGACCGGCCTGGGTCATTATCTTCACCCCATCCTCGTAGATGAACTTGGTCGCCGTTGCCACCCCGCCGGCACCCGTGAACATGTTATCCTCAAAAATGGTGTCAAACCGGTAGCGCTGTCCTGCCACAGTAAACTCGGGCAGCAACTCCCTGCCCACCTCAGATGCGTGCACGGCGGGGAGGCCGACAGCAGCCCCAAAAATACCGGACATTGGCAGCGCGACGCCGTACTTGATGCCCTGTACTTCCTCTTCATCCTCCCCACCTCCCCCACAGGCGACACCGACAACCAGCGCCAGGCACAAAACAACAATTGCTGTTATTGATACCCACTTCTTCATTTTGAGAGCCCTCCTACGAGCTGACGGTTTGAGATGACGAGGTGGGAACTGTTTGGGGAAAGCCGCAGTCGCGTTGCGCCTGCCTGGATAGTACATTGAGGTTTTACGCTTGTCAAGCTGTGGAGCTGAAAACTGCGGGTTTTACAGTGTGCCTGTTTGTAAAAGGACAAGCCACTCTGCAAAATAGCTGAATGTGATACAACAAACCGCTATAAGGTATGATTTCTGAAGGCACTTGTGTAATAGCATACGATTTAGTAAACTTGCTGCGTTGAATCAGCAATATGGCGCCTATGAGAGCGATCACAATGGGGGATCGTAATGCCAGTAAAGATAATTCTGGATACAGACATTGGAACCGATATTGATGATGCCTTTTGCCTGGCCTATCTACTGGCCCAACCCGAATGTGAATTGCTTGGTATTACTACCGTCACTGGTGAAGCAGATAAGAGAGCAATGCTGGCCAGCGTTTTATGTAAAGTCGCTGGTAAACAAATTCCGATCTTCCCTGGGTCTGAAGAACCACTTATTGTCCCTCAGAAACAGAAGCGGGCTGCACAGGCGGCTGCCTTGTCGAAGTGGGACCACGATAAAGAATTTCCCCGCGGGCAAGCAATAGAGTTCCTGAGGCATACTGTCTATGAACATCCTGGTGAGGTTGTGCTTTTGACGATCGGTCCATTGACCAATATAGGGCTCTTATTCAGGACAGATCCAGAGATCCCCTCCCTGCTGAAAGGTCTTGTCATGATGTGCGGCGTCTTCACTAATCGGTTGGCGGGGGTCGGCCCGCTAGAGTGGAATGCAATCGGTGACCCCCACGCAACAGCTATAGTATATCAGGCAGCTACCAAGATCCATCGCTCAGTTGGTTTGGATGTCACCTGCCAAGTGACTATGCAAGCCAAGCAGGTTAGAGAGAAACTTCATTACGATTTGCTGCAGCCTGTACTTGACTTTGCGGAGGTTTGGTTTCAACAGAGCGACATAATCACGTTTCATGACCCTCTGGCAGCAACGTCTATATTTGATGACCGAATCTGCGCTTTCAAGAAGGGGACCGTGGAAGTGGAACTCACGAGTGAGAGATTAAGAGGAATGACGTTCTGGCTGCCGGGTGGCTCGGAGAAACACGAAGTTGCTCTGGATGTAGATAGTACGCGATTCTTTGAGCACTACTTTTCTGTCTTTTGATGGTAGCTCTGATTGTGATTCCATATATTAATAACCTGTTGCAGTGCCCGCTGCTTCCCCAACTGAAAGACCATTGATCCACAGACAGAGGAGAACAATCAGAATGGGAAGAGTATTAGTTTTCGGCAGTATCAATACGGACTTCGTAACGTATGTTGATTCTCTTCCTGCTCCAGGAGAAACAATTATTGGTCACAAGTTTATGTCATTCCCTGGCGGCAAAGGGGCAAACCAAGCAGTCGCCGCAGCACGGGCAGGAGCACAGGTTGAGATGTTTGGCTGCCTTGGTGATGACTCCCTCGGTAGAGAGCGGATGGCGAGTCTCGAAGACGCCGGTATTTCCGCACGGAATATCACCGTGAGAGCGGGAATACCTTCAGGCATTGCTCAGATCATCGTTGATAAGAGGGGTGAGAATATCATCGCCGTTGCCCCTGGGGCAAACTCCCTATTCAATCTCCGTGACATCACCTTCCCCGACTACTTGAAAGGAGAGAAAATAGTAGCCCTTTTCCAGAATGAAATTCCTCAGTCAATCACTGAAAACACGATTCAGGAGTGTAAGAAACGGAATATGCTAGTCCTTTGGAACATAGCACCGACTCGTCAGCAGAAACCTTCTGAACAGACTCTCAAAGCAGTTGATTTTCTCATTTGCAACCAGTATGAACTTACAGCCCTTGTTGGAGAGGGTGATTACGTAGCTCTTGCTCATATGATCCAATGCTTGGGAGCGGCAAATGTTGTTGTTACACTTGGAGAAAAGGGTTCGCTTCTTGTTACGGATCAGGAAGCACACTATCAAGAAGCCTTCCAAGTCGATGTCGTGGACACCGTTGGTACCGGGGATTGTTTCTGTGGAGTTTTTGCAAGCTCGCTGTCGTTCGGTGTCCCGGTGAAAGAGTCTCTACGAAGAGCATCTGCCGCAGCGGCCCTATCCGCTACAATCGAGGGGGCGCAGAGTTCTATGCCCTCCGCAGGCGATATAGATAGATTTCTATCCATCTCTAGACAGGCCCATTGATACTTGCCTGCGGCAACGGAGTAGTAGACCTCAAAAGGAGGTCCAAACGCATTTGAGATGTCGATAGAGGATAGAGAGGCATTGGTGAACGAGATCTGGGGCCAGTAGCTGCTAGGAGGTGTGAATGTCACAGGAAGAAACCTGGGTGAAGGCAAACGCCGAAAGATCCGCTTTGAAATGCCTTAAAGCGCTGAAGAAGAACAACTTCAACGGGTACTATTTCTCCAACCGTAATGAAGCACTTGAGCATATGCTCGGAAGCATTCCTCCAGATGCCAGCGTAGGCTTCGGTGATTCGGAGACAGTGCAGCAGATCGGGCTTCCATGGGCCTTGCATGACAGAGGGCAAAAGCTAATAAGTCCTTTTTGGGAGGATGATCCCCGGGTCTATGTTTTCCCGCGGACGGAAAGAGCACGCCAAGCGACAAGGGATGCCCTCTTTGCCGATTACTTTGTTGCTGGCATAAACGCAATAACACTAGACGGCAAGATAGTGAACACCGATGTAGGAGGCAACCGTGTTGCTGGAATAGTCTTTGGGCCAAGGAGGGTGATACTAGCAGCAGGGACAAATAAGATAGTTAACAATGTTGAAGAAGCTGTAGAAAGGATAAAGAAAGTAGCTGCCCCACTTAATGCTCGTCGTCACATGGAGCACGGTATAGGGAATCTCCTCCGGTCCATCCCCATGGCCTCCGATGCGGAACGTCCACCCGGTCCACCCTGTGCTCTCACTGGGGAGTGTGTTGATTGCGACACTTGCTTCATGTGCTGCTCTACCGTCATCCTTGAGCGTCAGCTTTACCCCAGGATAGAGGTAATTCTTGTTGGGGAAAAGCTTGGGCTTTAGGAATTGTTTATTCAATAGACAATTTGTTGCAATGTTCAGCCTGGAGGGCTCGACTCCCCTAAGGTGGAGTTACGCCTTCCAAACAGCGAGGCGAAGCCCCAGGTGCCTTCGAGCAAGGGTGGGATAAAATCACGGAAGGCCTGCACCAGGGACGTCGACCTCGACAATCTCAACGCGGCTGCTCGCTTTAGCTTTGGCCTTGTCAGGATTCGCAGTTTCTGCGGTGAGTACGAAGAGCGTCCGGCGTTGGGGTCCGCCCAACATGCAAGCGTAGGCCCGGGTCGACATCTTTATACGGTGGGTCACCTCGCCACCTTCGCGAACGCGCAGAACCTCGCCGCTCCCTGGTGAAGCAACCCAGATAGCACCTTCAGCATCGAGACAAATGCCGTCGGGAACGGCTTGCTCGAGCTGAGCCCAGATGTGGCGCTGCGTGAGGGAGCCGTCAGGCTCGATCTGGAAGGCGGTAAGGCGCGCACCGTACGACTCGGCGACTATGAGCGTGTGTCCGTCAGGGGTGATGACAGTTCCGTTCGGGAAGGCCAGATCGTCAGCGACGACGCGCGCATCGCCATCCGGAGTCACTAGGACGATCTCGGCTGGTGCAAAAGGCTGCTGCGCAATCAAGTCGAATCCACAGTTACCGACGTAGGCCCGGCCCAACCGGTCTACCACCATGTCGTTGCAGTGATGCGACGCAAGTTCATGCAAGTCGGCGACTTCAGCAAGCCCGTCGGGGTCGAGTCGTAGCAGACGACAATCCATCACGGAAACCACTAGCAGGCGACCGTCGGGAAGCCAGCCAAGACCTGAAGGCCGCCCCGGCATCTCGATGACAGTCTCAGCTTTCCCTTCGAGGTCTACGGTCATAACCCGTTGAGCGAGAACGTCGGAGAACCAGAGCTTTCCGTCGTGCCAACGCGGGCTCTCTCCAAACACCAGGCCATCTAGGAGAACCGTCGTTTCGAGCGTCATGATAAGACTCTCCGTCAATAGAGTATGGCTATGCTACACCCCTGCTAGCAGCGTGTCAAGATTTCTTGGAAGGCGACACAGAAGGTCTGTTTTGCTTAGAGCGTTCGATGCCCCTCAGGTGCGGCTACGCCTTCAGATTATCCTTGTGGCGCAGAGCATGCTCCAGCGTCGGCTGAATCTTGCTTGTCGGCCCGTGCAGCTCGACCTGCTCAAGGATCTCTTCATCCTTTCTGCTGCAAGGCAGACCTCACGGCTTGGTTGAATTCTTTTCCATCAAAGGGTGGCACTGGCGCCCCTTCCCTGAGTTCCAGCCTCAATGCCCCTGTAGGGCATATGGAGACGCAGACCCCGCACCCGATGCAGCGCTCGGCATCCAGAATTGCGATGTCGCCCTCCATGGTTAGCGCATCCATCTGGCACAGCTCCACGCAGTCGCCACAACCACTGCAATCCTCCTCCTCAAGGGAAGCAATGAAGCTTGAAGTCGCTACCATGCTGGGGGTCGCGGCATTCTTGACGCTCCCCATAATGGGGCAGTGGCAAACGCAGCAATTGCAAAGGAACTCGAGGCGTTTGCTGATGTTGTTGGTGCTATGTATAAGCCCAGCCCTTTCCGCACGGTCGAGGACCTGGAGCGCTTCCTCTTTGGACACCAGTTTGCCGAAGCCGCGCTCGTCGATATACTTGGCCCAGTGGCCGAAGGCCATGCACACATCTTTGGGCTTGTCACAAGGGCGTCCCAACAGCTCCCCATGATGGCGACAGTAGCAGGTGCCAACCGATATGTAGTCGGAATTGTCGATATACTCCGACACCCTATCGTAGGGATGGATCTCAGTGCTGGCCGGGATCTCCTTCTCCACCGTGACCACCCTCATAATGGGGAAGGTGGCAGCACCGGTGGGGGTGGGGGCGGCTGCCGCGAGCTGTCTCATCGCACTAAAGTAATCCTCGAAGATGCGGGCTATTTTTCTAGCACGGTCGCTAACTTCCCCACCCATGAATTGCATTTCGAAGATGCCGGGGGCAAGCGCCATCAGGTTGTAGACTCTCACCCCGTCGCGTTCGCCGCTGAAAACCAGCCCCTTGTTGGCCATGGTTTCCAGAAGGCTCTCCACCTCTTTGGGATCGCCACCGATCTCTTTGGCAAAGGTCTCTGCTGGAATAGGTCTCGGGGGCAGCTTGGCCGCGAGTTCCGCCTCCTCGGGGGTGAAAAGCTCCTCCACCAGGGCGAAAAGCTCCTTGCCCTTTATGGCAGGCATGGCTCCCCCTCTGGAACTTAGCGCATCGGCCAGTTTTTCATAGACCGATTCAGTCATAGATTCTCTCCTTCCAAGTTTGCTATTCAACAATGTCAACTGGTGCGATAATGTTAAACCCATGCTAGCAGGCTGTCAAGGTAGGCAGAGCATGAGGGGCCGGGCTGCACAGGCTGAATCGGCTGTTACCGGCATCTGATGCAAGACTTCGCTTGTTGTTTGTGCACAGGGGCGCTCGGCACAGCGTTAGTTCCATCGCTGAGGTAGATTGACAGCCTGCTAGCGGCGATTCTATAATACAGCCCAGCGCCCAATGTGAGAAATCACGGATAAGAGTTTGATCATAGGAGGTTGCAGTGTCCCCGGAACGAGCTTGGGTGAAAGAAAACGCCGATGAATCCACTCTGAAATGTCTTAGAGCTCTGAAGAAGAACAACTTGGAGGGGCATTATTTCTCCAGCGGCGCTAAAGCGCTGAACCACATTCTCCGGAGCATACCTCCATGGGTTAGCGTGGGCTTTGGTGACTCGGAAACAGTGGAGCAGATCGGGCTT
>Ga0180433_10009772_pt1 | contig 11679 bp, 7 predicted proteins | sample SS_ome_8_FD_132980 | JGI IMG/M metagenome (GOLD analysis project Ga0180433, IMG submission 132980) | Hypersaline lake sediment archaeal communities from the Salton Sea, California, USA - SS_1_D_1 metaG | ecosystem: Environmental > Aquatic > Non-marine Saline and Alkaline > Hypersaline > Sediment... | reverse complement strand
TTTTATCTCCGAAATAGGCGCCTGATATTATTGCGCCTGCTATGATCCCTTCATGGAATCCTAATGCTTTACCTATGCCGAGCAGGGCAATGCCTATGGTGGCAACTGTTGACCAGGAGCTTCCTGTAGCCAGGGATACAAGCGAACAAATAATTACAGTGGCAAAAAGGAATATTGTAGGATTAAGGACTTTTAAACCGTAGTAAACCATTGCAGGCACCACACCGCTGATCATCCATGTACCGGCAAGGGCGCCTATCAGTAACAGGATAAGTATTGAGGGCATAGCCGAACCGATGCTTTTTACTATACTTGCAAGGATATCTGACCATCCTTTTCCCAGACGGACAGCTATTATCCCGGCAACAGATGCTGCCAGTAACAATGCGATCTGGTTTGGACCTGATAATGTATTATCACCGAAGAAAAATACGTTTAATGCAAGAAGAATGATCAACAGTATGATCGGAACAAAAGCAATAAGCAGGGCAGGTTCTTTTTTTTTTGTAATCATTTTCAAATATACATATTCAAAAATTATTTAAAAAACTGCTCAAAACAAATATGAATAAATAGAAGATAAGATCCGGTAATCAGGATTTTTTGTTTTTAAAGAAAGATTTGATCGAGTTTGCAGTTCTTTTAATAAATGACGTTTCCAGCCGTTTGTCCTCATCATAGTATCCGTAACCGTAACCGAACCCGTAACCATAACCGTAGCCATAGCCATAGCCGTAACCATAGCCGTATTTATAACCGTATCTTTTATAACCATAGCCTGCAGGAGCCTTAATATCATTAATAAGGATGCTCAGGTTTTGTACTTTCTTACCGGTAAACAGATCATCGACAAAATTAATAACCCCTTTATTGGAAAAATTCTGCCTTACCACAAAAATATTTATATCAGCATACCTGCTGATAAGCAAAGCGTCTGTGACCAGTGCTACAGGAGGGGTATCAATAATAACAAAATCATATCTTCTCTTAAGTTCTTCCAATAGATCTTTCATGGCTTTTGTTTCTAAAAGCTCGGATGGATTGGGAGGGATCGGGCCTGATGGTATGATATGAAGATTCTCGATATTTGTCGGTTTGATTATTTCATCAATAGTATTTTTATTGATCAGGTATGAACTAATTCCGGTATCATTATCAAGGTTAAATTCTTTATGCAGCTTTGGTTTTCTGAGGTCAAGACCCAGCAACATTGTTTTTTTGTTTGACATGGCAATAATAGAAGCCAGGTTTAGTGCGCAAAAGGTTTTCCCTTCACCACTGACAGTTGAACACAACGAAATTATATTAGCGTCTTTTTCCCGCAGCATATACTGCAGATTTGTTCTGATAGTCCTGAAAGACTCTGAAAGAGAGGATTTAGGTCTTTCTGATACGATAAGCTCGGTTTCTTTTTCATTATGTCCGACAACGCCTAATATCGGTACGCTTGTAATTGCCTCAATATCTTTTCTTTCGGTTATCCTGTTATTAAAGAAGTCTATTAATATGATAAAGACCAGGGGAACCAGTAATCCAAGGATCAAAGCAATGGTAATGTTCAATGAGATATTGGGCGATACCAGCATGGCATTATCAACACGCGCTTCGTCAAGAACCATATTATCTGCTATATTTGATGCTTTGGCAATCCCCGCTTCAGCCTTCTTTTGCAGCATATAAGTATATATCTCATCATTCAGATTAAACTTCCGCTGTATATTAATAAGTTGCCTTTCTGTTATAGGAAGTTTTTTGATCTCACTGTCCACCTCGCCGATCCTTCTGTTGATCTCCCTTAAAGAAATATCGGATGTTGTTTTTATCAGGTTATTAATGTTTTCTATAAGGTTATCCCTTGCGATCTGTATTTTATGATTGATAACATCCAGTGTGGGATTGTCTTCTGTTGCGCTGAAAGCTATTTCTCCCTTTTCGGTATATAACTCTATTAACTGGCTTACAAGGCTATTAAGTACCTGGTCGTTTATCCCCATTATTGATGGAACAATAACATCCTGAAAATCATTCCTGCTTTGAACATAATGTAACAGGTATTCGTAATATTTCTCCTGTATCTTGATCAATGCTTTCTCTGTCTGTAACTGCTCGATCTTTTCGAATAATGCTGTTCCCTCTTTACTGATATCAATAATTTTGTTGTTTTGCCTGAAGCTCTGCAGATTGTTTTCGACAATTTCCAGTGAATCAATGATATCATTTAACTGATCGTTAATAAATTTTATAGTATTTTCAGCTATTGTATTCTTCTCCTGAAGACCGCTGCGAACATATACCTCCCCTATCTTATTGAGATAATCAGATACTTTCTTTGGCACCTCTCCCTGCATGGACAGATATAATACAGAGCCTTTTTTATCATTGACATTAATATTGACCTTTGACTTGTATCTGTTTGTCAGTGAATTAAGATCATTAATTACAAAATAATATTTATTCTTTACCGGATTTATCTTGAAATTTCCCGGGCGTTTAACAATATTGAAGTTAAGAAAATCGCTTTCGTACTGCTCACCGAACCGGAGAACTTCGTTCACATTCATGTTCTCATCTATCTCCAGCCTGTATTCATCTTCTGATAGTAATGTAATAAATATCTTATGACTTCTTAACTGGTATTGTGAAGTATCCAGGTTAACAATGAATGGTGATGTAGTATATAATTCTGCATCCCTTATCCTTCCGACAATCACGTATGTTATTTCAAAATCAAGTTCTTCTATTGCCTTGTTGTTCAGTTTGTATGACTTTAATACGTCAATCTCGTTAATAACATTTCTTTTCCTTCTTTTATTGGTCAGCCCCAGGTCCTCAATAATATTCTCAACACCACCAAGTAATTCATTCCGGTTCTCTTTAATGAGGATGGAAGAATAGACACGGTACTGGGGGGAGGAGTATTTATTTAATAAAAAAGCTATTGCATAAGCCAGAGCCAGTGATATTACAAACCAATGCCACTTTAACAATATTTTAAAGATGAACTTCTTTAAAATTATTGTTTCTTCCTTATTAAAGTCGTGATAGTTATAATCCATAAATGCCCTTTAATTTCCAATACTATTTTGATCTTTACAGAGCTGTATTACAATTTCTGTTATGACAATATTGATAATTAATAAGTTAATTAAAAATATTAACAGCTTTTATTCAAACCGCAAAAGTATAAAAAAATAAACAAATTTCCTTTTGTTATCAGTATAAATGCTTATTGGTATTTATCAGTTTACATAAATCAGGAGTATCTTTATATGGTTTTTGATATTATTTATAAAAAATAATAAACAGATTAAAACATAAAAAATAGAAAATTGTTAATTTTAATATAATGATAAATTTTGTACATTTAATAAATATTCATTAACTTGGTTAAATAATTAAACAGGCTGATCTCATGGATTCGGATTTTAATTTTTTTAAGATAGAATACAACAATGTATTGCCAAAACCAGGTAAGGTACTGATCTCTGAACCTTTTCTTCTGGATTCGTTTTTTAAACGTTCGGTTATTTTGTTAACCGAACATAATAAAAAGGGTACTGTAGGTTTTATTCTTAACAAGCCTGTGGATATCTCTGTAAATGAAGTTCTGACGGATTTTCCGGAATTCAATGCACGGGCTTCTATCGGAGGTCCTGTAGGAACAAATACGGTGCATTACCTGCATACTTTGGGTGATACGATACCAAACAGCGTTAATGTATTTGACAGTATATACTGGGGTGGTGATTTTGAACAGATTAAATTGCTTATTGATTCCGGGATCATAAAAAGCGACCAGATACGGTTTTTTATCGGGTACTCGGGGTGGGAGCCAAAACAACTAGACAGGGAGATCTCTGAAAATTCCTGGCTTGTATCTGATATTGAGCAATCTGATATTTTCAGCACCGGTGATCAGGATGTCTGGAAAACCACATTAAACAAATTGGAAGATAAGTATAAAATGTGGACAAAATTTCCCGAGAATCCCGGACTGAACTAGGAAAATGTTACTTCATTTAGCCTTTTCGTGATGATTTTGGCGATCCTGTTATAATAGCGTCTTTTTTTAAATCCTAAGACCCACCTTATCCCTGCGACAGCATTTGTGAGAAATAATTCATCTGCAGTAAGCAGTTCATTTGTATTAAAATGACTGTCATCATACACAGTATAGTTCATGTCTGCTGCAATATTAATTATCCTTTCGCGCATTATCCCTGATACACAACCTGATTCCAGGGACGGGGTAAGTATCACATTGTCTTTTGCAATAAATATATTTGAACTAATAGCTTCACAAATGATGTTGTTTTCATTTAAAATAATACAATCATCAATACCATTTTCTTTTTTATAAATACCGGCTAAAACATACAGGAGCGAATTAGTGGTTTTCAGGTTAGACAATATATTTACAGGCTTTTTGATATGATCGTAAACATCAATGATAAAGCCTTTGTCATTAAGTATAAATCTGTCGTTATCAATCCTTGTCGCTTCTATCAGGTAGGCTATGTTGTTTGAATCAGGTGAATATAAACCCCCGCCGTCCCTGAACACTGTCAGCCTGATCCTTGCTCCCTGGAATAATTTATTCCTTGTAAGCAAACCTGTGATCTCTTTATGTAAAATGTCCCTGGTGAATTCCGGAGGGCATTGCATTTTGAGTATCTTCATGCTCCTGGTAAGCCTGTCATAGTGATCCCGGAAAAAAGGTATTACTCCCCCTGAAGCATATATTGTTTCGAATAAAGCATCGCCATACCTGAATGCACGGTTATTCAGTTTAAAAACCGGATCTGTACTCAGATTGAATTTGCCGTTAAGACATATATATTCGGATTGCTGCATAGTCCTGCTGTTTCAATATCATATTCTTGAGCAGATCTTTTTTATACTTCTGTTCATTTCAGTCTTTACAGTATTTAATCCTGCCTGTCTGCCTGCAGCCGTATCGCTTTCCTTATCCCCGATAAAATACGATCTCTCCGGATCAATGTTGAAGCGGGCTATTGCCTTTTCCAGTAATAATGAACCTGGCTTTCTGCATAAACACCGTTCCCTGTCGCTGTGGTGAGGGCAGAAATATATTTCCGTGATCTTTATCCCTTCCCTGTTAAGTACACTAAGCATGTGCTCATGTAAAACCTCTACATCCCCTGCAGTATAAACACCTTTGGAAATGCCTCCCTGGTTTGTGATTATGATCAGTAAATAACCTTTGTCCTGTAATATTTTCAGGGATTCGATTATCTCATCATTAAATACAAAATCGGATATTTTATATGTATAAACACCTGTTGTATCCCTGTTAATTACACCGTCCCTGTCCAGAAAAACTGCTTTGTTCATAATTAAAAGGCGTCAGTTAAAGAAATAAAATGTTTTTCTAATAAAGATCAGCAATATTTCGGGATTTAAGATTATCGGCAGCACAAACCCGAACACCGCCCCCCAGAAGTGTGCGTCATGACCGATATTATCAACATTCCTTTTTGACATGTATGCTGAATATACCAGATATACTATACCGAACAGTATTGCCGGAACCGGAATAAAAAATACGAGTATCATGCTGTACGGGTCGAAAAGGATTGAGGAGAACAATACAGCGGATACTGCGCCGGATGCTCCCAGGGAATTATAATAATGATTGTCTTTGTGCTTGAAATACGATGGCAGGGAAGATACCAGGATGCCACCAAGATAAAGAATTATAAAGAACAATATTCCTTTATTGCCAAAATAGTACTTATAGATTTCCTCAACATATCTGCCAAAGAAAAATAAAGTGATCATATTAAAAATAAGATGCTCCCAGTTGGCGTGTATCAGTGCATGGGAAAACCAGCGGTAATGCTGTTTCCTGTGATGAATCTGGTATGGATTGAACAGGTATCTGTGTTGCAGTTCACGATTACTGAAAGCAACAATAGAAACAACTGTGGTTATGATAAGTATTATCCATGTCATAATTAAGTCCGTTAACGGATCCGGCAGTTAGCTGAAGTCCAGCCTGTAAACGTCATCATCCTTCTCCGGTTTTTTCTTCCTCCTGCTTTTATATTTTACCCACACAAGATTCCGGCATTTTGCCCAGCCATAAATATATTCCCTGATCTCACGTATCCTTTCCGTTACATCTCCCTTGCCATTTCTTATCCCTATTATAGAGTTCAGTGTCAGTAATTTATTGATTATTCCGACATTATAGAACAATGTTTTATCATGTGGATCCTTATATCCGGGATTCAGCCAGAGAATATAAAGAAAATAATCGTTTTTAATGAAATAGTCAAGCGTTTCATATATTCCTTTACCGTAATGCAGTGAGCACAGTACTATCCTTGGTGAAGTTTTTTTTATTATTTCGTTTACATTCCTTTTCCTTTCCTGGGGTGAGCCATTGATCAAAAAAACATTGACATATTCATGATCATTAAGATACAATTTCCTGATATTTTTTCCTGTAATGACATTTCTGCGGAACAGATTATTCCAGGTGTATGTGCGTCCGGAATTTGTGCTTCCGAGTATTCCTATCAATAATTTCTTTTCCATAGTGTGTAATTTTTATTACCATCCATGAATAGCAATTATAATACAGGTATAGGATATGTACCTGGCTCCGGAATCCCTGTCACATTTAACATACCCTATGCCGATATCCCTAAGCATACCGTACCATTCAGTCATTCCGAGTAAATGTTTTCTATGCCCCTTACCCGGGACATTATCATCAATTATCAGGGCATATATTGCTTCTTTACAGCTTTTCGCACCTGCATAGATGGATTCGAAGCTGTTTGAAGATATATCTTTTATCCAGTCAGGATCGAGTTTATAACCTGCTTCCGTAAGCATAATATTTATTCCTTTGCCTTCAGGAGTGACATGGTCAAAATATTTACGTTTTGCCATATCCAGTGCTCTCTTTTCAGCCAGTTCCGCCAGGGTATCATTCCATTGTAGTTCTGCAGCAGGATCTGTTGATCCCATAAATTCTCCTATAGAATCTTTATATTGTGCAGGATCCTGTCTTATTCTGTTAAGATATTCAAAAGCCGCTTTTGCCTCCTGCCTGTCGGGTATGGCAATTATCTCCTGTGTAAACAACGGATTGATAACAGAAAACCATACTATAAATAAAGAAATTAAATGATCCATGCAAAGATTATGTTATTCATGTTAGTTCTCCCTGCCGGTGCCATAGGCTTCCCCATAGGGCAGTCAGGATTATAACAATATGACAATTTAACCATATAGCCATTGTTCGCAAGGTATTGATTTAATTAAACAGCATTAATGATTATTTTGCCAGTTTAATAATTTATTCGCATTATAAATATACAAAAACCCTTGTATAGCAACACAAATATATCAAATAAATTATTGCGATCGTTATAAATCATAAATTATAAAATTGTTATCAACATAATAGGGAATTTACCGTAATGCCTGATTTTATTACTAAAAACATTATAACATTAATTAAAATATTTCGTATAGGTGAATAAATTACTAATTATATACTTATATATACTAAGTAAAATAGATTAGTTTTGGAAAACTTTTGTATCTGATGTTTGGCTGGATAAAGAACATATTTGTCATCATTGTGATTTTATCGGTCAGTGCTACCTGCTTGTCGCAGGAGGCAGATTTTACTGCTAATACTGTAACAGGCTGCGATAATCTTGTTGTTCAGTTCACTGATCTTTCCACAGGCAGTCCTATAGGCTGGCTTTGGGACTTTGGTGACGGCGGGGCGACTTCCACATTGCAAAATCCTTCACACTTCTACAGCGGAACCGGTATATTCACTGTAAGCCTTACAGTGACTTATAATTCAGGTGAAGATACAGAAACAAAGACCGATTATATAAGTATTTATGGTTCCCCGACAAGTGATTTTACTTCGGACGTATTCTCCGGATGCCCTCCGCTAACGGTTAATTTTATTGATAATTCAACTGCAGGTGACGGAATAATAGTATCCCGGGTATGGGATTTTGGTGACGGAAGCACATCAACTGAGCAAGATCCTTCCTATACTTATACTTCACAGGGAAGTTTCAATGTGTCGCTATATATTACTGATGAGAACGGCTGTACTGATGAGAAGATCATGGCGGATTATATTTCTGTATTAAATGCACCATCTGCCGGTTTCAGTGTCAGCGAGGATTACGCATGTGTTCCGCCATTATCTGTGACAATAACAAATAATACAACAGGTACAGGAATAACAGGATATTCGTGGGATTTTGGGGACGGAAGTACGGATACTTCAGAAGATCCCCCGCCACATACATATAATGATTTCGGAGAATATTTAATAACCCTTGTTGTTTATAATAGTGCGGGCTGCAATGATACTGCAACTAAAACGGTCAGTATTATTGAATATACTGCAGATTTTTCATGTAGTGTAATTGACGGTTGTGTCCCATTGACAGTGACCTTTGAAGACCTTTCTACAGATCCTGATACATGGTCATGGGATTTTGGTGACGGACAGGGTATCTCATCATTGCAGGATCCGGAATATACATACGATTCTCCGGGTACATATACGGTGTCTCTTATTTCAGGCAATGCTTACGGGTGTGGCGATACAGTTATCAAACAGGATTATATTACAGTGCACCCTTTGCCGGAGGCCAGTTATAGTATTGATGACAGCACGGCATGTAGTGTGCCTTTTCCTGTAAGTTTTACCGACGACACAGAGGACGCAGTGTCCTGGTCATGGGATTTCGGGGACGGGAATGTGTCTTCACTTGAAGATCCCGTACATACATATAATGACACCGGTATTTTTGATGTTACATTGATGGTTACGGATATTAACGGATGCTCAGCCACTGTTACGGATACGGGTATTATCAGGATAATAGAGCCAATAGCGGAATTCATTGATACCACGATTACCGGTCAGGCAGAACCATATAAAGGGTGTAAGCCTTTAACGGTTGATTTTACGGATCTGAGCTTTTCAAATGAGGAGATCACAACCTGGTCATGGGATTTTGGTGACGGAAACACATCTTCAGAGCAAAACCCGTCACACACTTATCAGGACACAGGAAGCTATACTGTTTCCCTTGTCATAGTGAATATCGAAGGTTGCACGGATTCGATCACAAGATCAGATATAGTACTGGTGGGGCAACCACCGGTCACACATTTTTCACCTCAGGATACTACTGGTTGTCACCCTTTTACAGTACAGTTCACGGATTCATCCAGCACATATACTGATGAGTGGTCGTGGAGTTTTGGCGGTTCCGGCCCGGACGTTTCATATACATATACGGATACAGGATATTTTAATGTCACCCTGATCACTGCTTTTCATGGATGTTATGACACATTAAGTATTGATTCCGCAGTTCATGTTCTTGTGCCTAAAGCATTGTTCACAGCAGACCCGATGATAGGATGCGATACTCCCCATGTTGTAACATTTACTGACGATTCTTATGATCCTGATTCCTGGGAATGGGATTTCGGGGACGGAAGCCCTGTAAGTAATGATACAAACCCTATGCATACATATACTGACTACGGTTCGTTCGAGGTATGGCTTTATGTGGAGAACTCCGGTACCGGATGCAGGGATTCAATATCGAAAACTATTGTTATTCCGGACATAGATCCCGGGTTTGACATTGATACAACGGCAGGATGCAGACCCCTTACAATAACATTCACAGATACATCTTCAGCAAGCACAAATATTACTGACTGGAAATGGGATTTCGGGGATGGTGCAATTATTGGCTTTGGCAGTGGTGTTGTAGATGAACAAAATACCACAGGAACATACCAGGATCCTGTACATATTTTCGATACAGCAGGTATATTTGACATTTCTTTTTATGTGTCTGAAAATCACGGATGTACAGACTCAATAAAAATTAGCAGCCTGATAGATGTTAAGGAATTGCCATCACCATCCTTTACAATGGATACAACATTCGGGTGTAAGCCGTTAACAGTTGAATTCACTGATATAACGTCCACCCCACCGGAAATAATATCATGGCTGTGGGAATTCGGTGACGGCAGTACATCAACTGAGCAGGATCCGTTATATACATATACGGAAGCAGGATCATACTATGTCACATTAACTGTTGTTGATACTTTTAATTGTGAAAACACACTGAATGATACAAATGAGATAATTGTGACATTTCCTGTACCGGAATTCGATTTTGACACTATAATATGCAATAATGAAACTGTTACTTTCAATAATACTTCAGTCGGCAGTGATCTGACATATATATGGGATTATGGCGATGGTTCCCCAAATGATACAACAACGCAAACAACAACAACACATTTTTATTCTGTTGATTCGGATATGAGTGTCTATATGGATATTGTTCTGATTGCTATTGATACGAACGGATGTACTGACAGCATAACAAAACAATTGCTTATATCAATACCAAAGGCGGAATTCACTACAAGCGCCACAGATACTACCTGTCCCCCGTTTATTGTGAATTTTACCGATCTTTCCATTGGGACTATTTCTTCATGGGAGTGGAATTTTGGGGATAGCACTATAACAAGCAATCTTCAGAATCCTGCACATACATATTCTGTTGCAGGTTATTTCGATGTATCATTGATCGCCGGTACACCTTATGGATGTACTGATACTATAATAAAGGATTCATTGATTCATATTGACGGTCCGATGGGGTCTTTTACTTATGAGATTGACTCAAGTATCTGTGTGTGGGAGATCACATTCATGGCATCAACGGAAAATGCGACTACTGTATTCTGGGTGTTCGGTGACGGAGGCACTGCTTTCGGCGATACGGTTGTATATACATATTATACACCGGGTACTTATACACCCACTATGATCATAATGGATGGTGAAGGGTGCCAGGTGGAAATTGAAAGCGGGGATGACCTGGTTATCCCACCGATAGACCTTACTGTTACGTTTGATATTACTGATGAGAATTGCACTAACAGCGACGGTTCTGCAACAGCTGTCCCTGCCGGAGGACCGGAACCATACTCCTACGAATGGAATACGGGTGCTACGGATTCGGTTATTACAGGTCTTGCAGCAGGAGTATATTATATTACAGTTACTGACAATGTAGGTTGTTTTATAATGGACTCGGCAGTAATAAATTCGGTATTCCCGGATATTTATATTTCATTTGAGACCACTGATGCAATATGTATAACTGATAACGGTACGGCTAAAGCAGTGATAGACAGCGGAGGAACTGCCCCGTATTCATTCATCTGGAGTACGGGAGAAACAACAGACAGCATTTCATATCTTGCAGCAGGTTTGTATTATATTACTGTTACTGATGATAATGGTTGCCCTGATATTGATTCTGTAACAATCAACATAACATATAATGACCTTGAGATAGGTTTTTATACGACAGATGCACTTTGTCTTACCAATAGCGGTACTGCAATAGCATTTGTGCTCTCGGGAGGTACACCTCCGTACAGTTATTTTTGGGCCGACAGCACAGTAAACGATACTATAACTGACCTTGCCACAGGAGTATATCCTGTGACCATCACGGATTCGTTGGGTTGTATTGGTACTGACAGCGCTGTTGTAGGACAGTCCACAACCGGTATTACTGCCCTGTTTACAATGGATAACAATAA
>Ga0180433_10009771_pt1 | contig 11679 bp, 4 predicted proteins | sample SS_ome_8_FD_132980 | JGI IMG/M metagenome (GOLD analysis project Ga0180433, IMG submission 132980) | Hypersaline lake sediment archaeal communities from the Salton Sea, California, USA - SS_1_D_1 metaG | ecosystem: Environmental > Aquatic > Non-marine Saline and Alkaline > Hypersaline > Sediment... | reverse complement strand
GGCAAGTTTATCAGAACTGTTAAAGTGAAATCTTGTCCAATTCGTTCCGCTAGTCTGTATAACATCCATCAAAGATGCTGTTTTTCCTAAATTCCCACGCTTAACCCAACCACTCCAAGTCCATGTCTTGCGGTTACCTGCGCTTGACGGAGTACGGCTCAGATACGCAGAGTCATCGTCATTAAAGCGTAACGACTGGTCAATCTCTGTAGTGTAGAAACCTGCATCAGCACTCTTAGCATTACCTTGAATCAATGGCATGGATTAAGCTCCTGAAGCTGTCACTGCACTCGATGCTGATACTAATACGTTAGTACCGTCTGCTGAGTAGTACGATACAAAGTACTTACCTGCTGTAGAAATCTTAGTCAGGTCAGCCGCAGAGATGAATGTAGTTGCTGCCGCACTAATCACATGACCGCCTGAGTTGTCGAGGTAGATGTTGCCAGACTGTCCTGCTGTGATGTTCGTAAACGTCAGTGTGCCAGTGCCTGTCGGTGTGGCTTTGAAGTTGTTGGTGACGTTCATGTCGAATGACAGATCGTTGTCTGTGGTGACTGTGCCACGCATCGGTGCAGTGATGGTGTCTGCGGTATCTGCCTTTAAGGTATCAGCATCATAGGCTTGTACGGTTACACCAATGTCTGCATCAACAACAATCGTTGCATCGTAGGCTTGTACATCTGTACCGATCTCAAGACCTAAGTTAGTGCGAGCTGTGGCTGCGTTATTGAGGTCAGATAGGTTGTTAGTAATCTGTAAAAAGCTAGAGCCATTAGCATAAGCGTCATACCAGTTAGAGCCATCATAGACTTTCATGGCTTGGTCAGTGCTGTTGAAGTACAACGATCCTGCAACTAACGCATCACCGTCATTATCAACCGTAGGATCACTTGTCTTTACACCAAGATAACGATCATCAAAGTTATCATATGCTGATAGCGCTGAATCTCGTGCTGATTCTGCTGCTGCTTGTGCAGCTTCGGCTGCTGTCTGTGCATCTAGTGCTTTTTCTTTGTGATGAAGTGCCGAGTAACCAGTTGTTGAACCATCACTCAAAGTAAACTGAGAATCTTCAGCATTAATTGCTAGTTTCTCTGCATCTGCCGCAGAGTCTGCTGCATTATCTTCTGATGTTGCCGCTGCTGTAACACTAGCGGCTGCTGCTGTAGCAGAAGAAGTAGCTGTAGCTGCGTCTACCAATAATGCCCAGTAAGAGGTGTTGGTAAGTAAGGTGCCAGTTGTTGAGTCAGCAGTACAAATATAGACGTTGCTGTTAGAGGAATCTTTAACAATGTCAAACTTTACATAGTCTGCTGTAGTCGTAGTAGCATCTGATCCCTGCCAAACACCAACAACTTGGTACGCTTCTGGATCACCTGTTGTCGAATCAAAGTAAAGAAACTTACCTTTACGAGTATCAAAGTCAGGTAGTGTTAAATCAGTATAGGTATCGTATTCAGCAACTTTAAGATATAAATCGTGACTTGTTTCTTCTTGCTGTAATGCAGCAGTTAAGCGATCTAGCTCAGAGTTAAGCTGAGTAATATTAAATGGGCCGTTAGTCGGAAAGTCTGTAATACGTTCAGCCGGTACGTCACGAATAACGGTTACTGTCGTGTTAGTAACACCAGTATTGAGTACAACCGTACCGCCTGAGTAACCTTCATCGACTGCTGTACCTGTAATTGTATAGTCAGTAGTCAATGCTTTAAGTGTAGAGCCTACATAAACAACTATGTCTGCATCTTCAAAGTAAGCATACGGTATGCTGAAGTCTGTAGTCGATGTTCCGCCTACGGTATATTGAACCCGTGGTGACGTATCTGGAATTGTTACGTGTGCCATTCTTTATTCCTCAATAACTTCGGCGGCTGACCGTTGTGCTCTTGTCCACATATCAGACCAGAACCAGAGATTGTTATAAGGAATCATATACCTCATGGCTGATGCCTGTTCATCTCCGGTCGCTGCCCCATCGGTAAGAGCATAAACAAAATTTAACCATTGTGTTCCTACTGCGCCTAAGGGTGCGCCAGTTCTCTCTGCCCATGTCGGGTCTTTGATAACTGGTTGAAATCCAAAAACACTTCGTAATCCGTACTGATTGCCCGAAGCAATTTCTATCGCTGAGTTTATATCAGAAAATACCCCAGTAACACCGGACTTTTCGACAGCTCGGAATATCTGCTCATCGACATCTAGCTCCACATAATCAGGGCGGCGAATGTAATCCATCATTCCTGCTAGTGTAATCATGCTAGTGATGCCTATTAGCGCTTGCTTATCTCGTTGCTGCATTGCAGACATCATAATTCTTTGCGTAGCTGATACGCCAAAACCACGGTACTGCATAAGCACTGAGCCTACAGGCTTTGACATAAAGTTAAGCTTGTCGGCTGCGTGTGGCGTGATTACTGCTACATTAACTTCCTGAGCCATAATTGCGCGGAACTCACGCACCAAAGCTTGGTCTGTCCATTCTTCAGTATTAGCTAAGAATAAATGATCACCCTTTTGAGCACCTGCTTCTTCCCATTGGCGAGCAAAACGCTGTGCCATTTTCTCGTTAATACCCGCTGCCGCTAGGCGCTCAATCCGTTCAACAGGTAATTTTCCTTTTGACCAGAGAATAGAATCTTCGATCATACGGGACTGAATCATTGATCCGGCTAGGCGCTTAGCGTTATCCGTCCAAACTGACAGCATATTGGCAAAGAAGAACGGGCCTTGTTGACGTTGGAACCACCGTTCAAACTTGTTAACCGCCGACATTACAGGGCCGCCATCGGTAATAGCGTGCATACGAGTAGCCATCAAAATATCGATAGCCTCACCTGCCATTTCTACTTCCTGACTAGCGCGAAACCATTCGCTGTCACGCCCTTTTTCTAGGCGATCCATGTGAGTGCGCCACACACCCTTAAAAGTCTTACTAAAGCCCTCTGACATCGCTATACGCCCTGCATCAGCAAGAGCTGCCATCCATGCCTTACCCATGTAAGAAAGCACGTTCCACGCTTTTAGAGTACGCAGGGTGCGATTTGTTAATGACGATGGGTCATCAGGAATACCGTAGGTACCAAGCACTTTGTCACGCAAATCCTCGATAGCCTGTACTGCTGCTTTACGCTCAGCTTCCAGAATGTCACGGTTTTGTGGTGCTTCTGCAATGGCATCCGAAAATTGCTTGTGAATATCCTGAATGGTCTGATCCATTCGGAAGTCACCAAAGCGTCTAGCCATTTCAATAGTCGGAGCCATGCGATAGGTGTAGTGCTGACCAACCAAATCAATGTCAATTTCCAAGAACTCCGCATAGTCTTTTTCTTTGATAGTTAGCTTTCTACCAACAATAGCGTTAGGGCCACCAACACGCTTACCTTCACCATCACCTTTGTTGATGATGCCAAGATGATCATTAAAGTTAGCTTCTTTACGAAGGGTCGATACAATTTCATCAGCACGAGCACTAATTGCCGCCTCGCTTGTATCTAACTTAATACGTCTACCGCGTTTGTAAATATAAGGATCACGACGCAAGTCACGCATGATCAACTCTTTAAACTTCTCAGGGTTAGCATCGATCTTGTCTGCTCGCCACATACGATGGAAGAATGGTCGTTCTTCAGGGTCTTTGCGAAGCATGGCGTTATAGTGATCTAGCTTATCCATGTAAGCTTTACGAGCACCTTCTAAACCAAATGTAGACTCACCTGCATCTCTGCGAGTTTTAACTATGTTTTCTAGATTAGAAATCTCATCATCAATAAATGCAAGCAATCGATTGTTGCGCTCAATGTTTTCTTTCATTGAATCAAGTGGGCGCTTAGGGTCGGCCTCTATTTTTCCTGAGCGCACATCATCAATATACTTTTGAACACTTTCTATATTCTTAGATACTTTAATTGCTAATTGGTTTTTACCCCAAAGCATTGACGATACAAAAGCTAAGGGCTCATTTTCCCAGTCGGTTTCATTAAACAAACGGCGATAATCATCAGGAACTAGACTACGCTCTGCTTCAGCAGCAGCAGAAAACATTTCGTTACGGCGGCGCTCATACTCTGCTCGTGCTTTTTTTTCTATAGGCGCTCTTAACTCAGCTTCTTTAAGTTGAGCTTCAGCACGATCAAGGTTACGTTTAGCTTGTTTAAGGTTAACGTATATGTTGGTTTCTTTAGCTGCTACATCAAACGCATCAAAGAACTCACGCCATGCGTTAACCGCTTCTTGCACATGAGGATCATTAGCTTTGTCACGATTCATCATAGCTCGTGATACTGACTCTCTAAATTCTTCAAGCGACATTTTGCCTTCAGGCGGTTGAACACCAAAACGCTTGCCTTTAACTTCAAAGCCTAAACCCTGACGTATACCTTCGACTTGTGCGCGAGCGGTCGATGGGTCACTAGAAATACCGGCATACTTTAAGTAAGCCTTCTGTGTAACATTGATTGCCTTTCGATATTGGTTATGCCACTGCTTAGAGTGCATCTCAACTGACGAACCAACGCCTACGCCACGGCGAGCACCATCGTTAATGAGGCCCGGACTTCCTGCAATTGCATACGCAATCTTTTGTAGGTTAATTGCTAGATCAGGCGCTACGGCTTTAATCTTGTTATTAACCAAACGATAGAAAGGCATTTGAGCAATAGACATTTTCTCTAAACCAATGCCGGTAGCTTTAAAGTCTAAGTCGCCAATCTCTGCATTGTTTTCAATATCAAAAATGTTTTGCTCAGCACGATCAACGTCATCTTTAATGCCACGCATAGCATCATCAAACTGAGGTAGTCGCTTTTCAATACGCGCTGCATCCGCTTCTAGCTTCTCAGCTTCTTTGTTCCAACGTGTAGCCCAAGACTTAGATTTAGAACTAGCTGCTTTATCACGCAGCTCTTTTGCTTTAGTACGTTTATCAGCGGCTTTAGCTTCTGCTGCACTCTTACGAGTTTGAGCACCCTCTAGTCGCTTTTCAGCTTCACGCAATTGTTTAATATGCTCAGGGCCAACAGCTAGTTTAGCCGTAGCATTCTGAGCAAAGATAATCTTGGCTTCTTCGTTAACGCGGTTAATGTAGTCAACGTCTGTTTCATCAGCTCGCTTAGGCTCTAGGTTTTTAGCTGCCTTTTCATGAGCAAGCTTCCAACGCATAAAGTCTTGTACGCTGTGGAAATCAAAGTTAACAGGCTTAACGCCTTCAGTAGTTGGATTGCGATACTCTGCGGCTTTCCATTCAGCCTCAAGTTTATCGTAATCAAACTTAACTTCTAACTCGCCATCTTCATTAATCTTAGTTTCAAACTCTACGTTATCTGCCGCGCCTTCTTTGTTGAGCTTAACGACTTTAACCTCAGGATTGAGATTTACACCAAACTGTTCAACCATTGGCATTTCAGTTTGAGCATCACGCAGAATCTTTTGACCATTAACACGCTCAATAATCTGAGTAGTTTCACTAAAACTAGCTGCTCTATTTCGAGATCGAGCGCCAATTGAAGATATGCCGCCAACTAATGCAGAGCTAAGAATTGTGCCAGTAGCTACGTTGATAGCTAATTCTTCAGGTGTCATTGTTGGGTCGAGGTTGTATCGAATGCCTTCAGATACACCAATAGCAGCACCCGATGGAGCTAATGATTTTTTAGCTGCTTGAACAAAGCGCATACCGTATGTAGCAGGTAGCGGTAAATAGTTAACAGGATCAACAAACTGCGCCATAAAACGTGACACACCCGCACCGCCAACCTCTAACTCTTGTTTGCCAGAGGTATTCCAGTCAACCATTTTACGGCGATACGCTGCTTCTTTAGGTGACTTAGCATCAAGTACGTGCTCTAAATAACCGGCATTAGCAGGGTCGCCAATAGGATCGTAATCAGGATCAATGTCAGGGCCGCTAAATTCATCAGAGGCTTGCTGCCAAGCATGACCTGCCATGTACGCTTCGCCCATCCACGTATCAAATAAGACAGAGCGTTGAAAGTTATCCCATGGCCCGTAATCGCCAGTAGTTGTAGCGCCTTGACCAACATCCCCGCTAACCATTAAGCGAGGGTCAGTCTTTACCTGCTTGCCAACAAATACCTCGCGGCTTGAATCGCCTTGATAAGCAGGGACATTTAACTCATCATCAAGCGCCATCAGAAGTACCTTGCTGTGGTAGTGGTTCAGGTATATCAGTTTCTAACTGATCCATATCAATACCAAAGTATTGTTTAATTGGGTATTTCAAACTAGATAAATTGTACTTCTTAATAATTTCTACTTTCTTTTCAGCAGGAATATCAATCCAGTTATCAAAGTCATAATTATTCATAGCTGTTTGCAGCTTAATGACATCACTTAGTCTAGTTGACAATGTATTCTCACGATACATATCAAAAATCTTTTGATCAAAATTTAGCACTGCACGAGTTTCTAAATTTTTTAGCTCTGACTCAAGTAGACGAATGTCATCTGACATTTCAACAATGTCGCGCATAGCCATCATGTTTTCTTTTTGGACTCCCTCTGCCATAGCAATTGATGCGCCACCAATAAATTTATTCATAGCTATGTCGCGCATATCTTTTCGCCTATCAATAACATCAAGAATGGTTTGACGAGCTTGTTTGCGCTGACCTTCAAACGCATTTTCTGCTGAAAGATCAAGCATGACAGGGTAGCCATCTTTAAGTAATGCAAAAGGCACAACTTGATTGCCCATTTGCACACGAATGTATGGCGTATAAATACGTTTACCATCTACAGAATAATCAGACACAAAAAACATCTGACTTTCTTTATCCATTTCATTAGGCAGAGATACGTCATTCATTGAAATAGGCGTATCAAAGCCAATGGTGTATTTGCCATCACCAAGCTGACGACGAATGATTTGATTTAAAGGAGAGTTAGGCGATCCGTTATCGGGAAGGTTTTTGTAATACTTATCAATAGGCTCTTTAGACCAAGTATCGTTGCCTTTAATGCCCCAGTTACTTACAGCCCATCTTTTTTTAGCTTGCTCAACAGCCTTTTCAACAATTTCTTCATTGTCTAAAGTCTGCCCTTCAGCAGAGTTACGAATAATGTTAGCTAGTTTACCAACGTCAGTTCGCATTTGATCAGGCACGTTGCCTACATCGCCAAACCAACGATCACTTTGCTCAGTAATAATTGTTTGCAAGTCTTGAGGAATCTTACCGCTTGGTGAAATTTGATCTAACTGTATTTCACCATTTGCAAGACGAGTCATGTTGCCAATAACCGCATCAGACGCAGATGGCATACTCGCATCTTGTATTGAGTTATACGCATAATCTAAAGCATCATTAGTGCGCTTACCCAAAATGCCTTCAAGCTCACCTTTAGTAAACATACGGCTATTGCGAACAGCTCGATACCAACGCACTACAGCTTCTTTTTGCGGGTTAGATACTCCCGTTTGATTCATTGCAATATCTCTAACTTGCCCAATGATTTGACTAGGCATTACCCCTGTTCTTGCAAACATACGAGTAAAACGTATTGCATGTTGGAACTCTGCTTCATTTGTTTCTTGATTAAATTCAAATGGACGATATATACCGTTTCGCAAAGGAATGTTACTGCTTGCCGCAAACGCATTAATCATCTTTTGAGCTTCAGTGCCAAGCTTTTTGGTGTGCTTTAATCTTCCACCAGTATCCATTGCTTGCGCTAACTCAACGCTTGATGTGCTAGGCTTGCTTGTTAATTGAGATTGAATCCAACCAATGCGCGCTTGATAAGCTTGAGCCAATTTAGAAGGACTCATGCCATCACCAAGGCGCTGCAAATCTTCTGCATCTAAACTATACAATTGCTCGTATTGTTTACGCATAGCTTCAGGCATCATGCTTTCTAGTTCTTCTAATGAACCTTCAGAACCTTCCGCAGTTTCCATAGCAAACTGACGATTGCCTTCTGTTTCAGCAAAAGTACGTGATGCAAACCAATTCTTTAATGCTTTATCTTGAAATTCAGCAAAGTCAGAACTGCGCTCCATGTTGACAAAGTCTTGCGCTTCTTTATCTATTGAAGCAATTAAGTCAGCATCGCCAGTATTTACAGCTTGTCTTTTGCGGAACATCATTTCATTAAACTGATATTGCAAAGACTCAACGCGCATCTTTTGCACTTCTTGAGCTAACTGAAATTTGTTTTTAACAAGATCACGCCAACCTTTTGCTACCGCTTCTTGCTCTGCAAATGTTGGATAAACGTCAGCAAAATTAACTTCAGTAAGGCTAATGTCACTTGTTGCAACGTCTATCTGTAATGATGGAATAGTTTTTCTACCAAGAGCTACGTTAGTAATTTTAGTTAAAGTTTCTTCAGTAAATTCACCAAGCTCGCCAAGCGTTTTGACTGACTTTAACTCGTGATTAATTTGATGCGTAATACCTGAGGTATGAAAATTTCTAGCAAATTTTTCAAACTCTATTGCAATTTCGCCTTCACCCGCACCATCTTTTTCTAACTTACGAAGTTTATGTTGCCATGCGCCTTTAATAAGTAATGGCAAGCCTTGGTCATAAACACCACCTTCAACAATGGCATTATGTATTAATCCTTTAAACTTACGATCAACTACAGCGTGTTCAGTGTTATATAGCTCAGTATCTTTATCGTGACGAAGCTTATATAACTCTTGATAGCCTTTGTGAATATCAGCATCTACCGCCATACGAACAGCACCGGCTGCTCGCATATCTGTGTTTTTTACAACTGCATCAGTATATGTAGCTACTGATTTTTCAAACGCATCAGGATTAAACTCACCGCTTTCTATTTGGCGTTGTTTTTCTTTAAAAATAAAGTTACTAATTTGGTTTCCTGCTTTTAAAGCATTCCACTCATTAGCTCTGCGATTCCATTGACGCATCCAAGTTGGCGACCAAGGGCCTACATCTTTAGTAGGAATTTGTCCTTGCACTAAAGGTTGAGGACGACCAAGAGAGTTTTCTTGATAAACAAGCTCGCCTTTACCTTCTTTTTCAGCCGCTTGCTGACTTGCCATTACGCGATCTAATTCTTGCGATGGCAAGCTTTGCAAATAATCTAACCGATCATTAGCCTCATTAAGCTTAACTTGCTCTAATGCTTTAGTAGCCTCAACACGTACTTCATCAGCAAATTGACCAACTTGCCCCATGGCTTGACCCATTTGACGCAAGCCTGTCATTTTGACTACGCCGATAGGCGAAACTTTGTTTTCTCGTTTTTGTCTAATCAGCTTAGCCATGATTTATCCTACTGAAGTGCCGCCACCTGCACGTTTGTAATCTGTGTAACCGCCAAGTAATGATGATCCTGCTTTAGCATACGCGCCAATCATTGCGCCTTTACCTTCCATCCGACTGCTGTATGCGCCTAAGCCATAGCGATAAGATTGTGACGCACCCATCAAACGAATAGCACCAATATCTCTACCGGCTTGCTGTTGGTTAGCATCTCGCAGTGCCAAGAAAGACATAGACTCATAAGGATCAGCACCCGTCTTAGCTGCAAACAAAGCACGGTTAGATGCTTCTGATGCAATTAATTCACGAGTACGTTCATTCTCATCTTCAGTTGCTTGAAGCTCAGCCATGCGCTGATTTTCTTTATACTGGCGTTCTTCTGCCTCAGCCGCAGCTTTAGCATATTTACCTTGCTGTATAGCGCCATACGCAGATACTACGGTACTCGCAATAATTGCTGCTTCAATACCCATTAGTAAGCTACCTCAAACATTAAACCAAGTAGTGTGAAATCAAGTGGCACTGTGGACTTTACTTCTACCTGACCAAGTTTATCCCAACCTAATAAATAGAAACGACTACGACCTGTAATTGGCGTAGGCGGTTTAGATAGGTCGCTATTTGTTCTGCGCAGAATCAAGCTAGTGCCTGATACGTCTGCGCCCATTGTGCTGTTTAACAAAAGATCAACAGTGCTAATCTTTTTAGGCAAACCAGTTATCTGACCATCGGCTGCTGCATAATCAACGGGCATTGTTTTAACAGTTGAATCAAAGTTAAAACCTGCGGTAATAGTGTACGTTGTGTAACCACCCGTAATTGTAATGCCACCACTAGCAGACACCGTGTAATCGCCCAAATAGAAAGCATTGGTCTGATAGTCAGCATCACCAGACTTATCGTGATTTGCTACTACGCTGACTTCTTGATCAGCTAAATGTGTAAAACCTGTGAATGAAGCAGTCTTTGATCCTACTGTGACTTGTTTAGCGCAATCTAGTGTTACATCTTCACTAAACTTTTCCAGTGTTGTGACAGTCGAACTATTAATTGTGCGCTCAACAACGGCATACAAAATGCCTTCCATGCCACAAACATGAATAATCTTGCCTTCAGTTTCCCACTTAGACCATGAGCTAATCTGCTCATTACGTGCTGCATGGTAAACAGCAAGAGAGCCATCATCATTCAAGAAGAATGCGTACTGCTCAGGTCGATTGGTCATGCCATATACGACAGCAGTATCCACAATCCCACCATTATCCAGTAGGTTAGTAGCAATAAGTGATACTGCGTTAGGCGTATAGCCACCCTCAATTTCTTCCCAACGATATTCACGAATCACCTTACCTGTGTTTTGCACAAACAATGTAGCGCGATCAAATGGCAATGGACGAACATTGGCGCAGCCATAAGATGACTGTCTGCGAATATTAAAGTCAGCAGGAACTAATGGACTATTCTCAGATTCAGGGCAATAGAACTCAGCCTGATCTGTAAATACCTGCAAGTGTCCTGCCGATACTAAAAACTTAATCTGGTTAACTTGGTCAGAAGCAATTGGCGCTTGGATAGATTCATCATCTAACGCTTCGCCCACATCAAAGTTAAAAAAGTTAGCAACCTTAGAGCTAAACAAGTGCGCCGGTAAATCACGCGATCCGCCAAACCATAAACGCTGACCGTGAAACAAACATGATCTTGCCCAACCACGAGCATAAGAAAAGACTTCTTCATTCCAATCGCGAGTAGCTAATGGACCAACATTGGATACTGCAGTCACCTGACCTTCTGCACCCGACAAACCGCCTACTGTTGCATCAGCCGTAGTCTGTGTAACAAAAGGCGTTTTCTTTAGGTTAGCTACTTTAATCCAAGTACCACCTGAATCAATATCAACTACCTCACCCTCTGCTTCAGAGTTTGTCTGAGTCACAACCTCGCCAACTTGGAAGTTAGCCGCTGTTGAAATGGTCAATTGTTGATCAGTAAATAAATCTTCTTGAACAGTCGCATTAACAACTGTGCTCGATGTGTAGCCAGTAACTTCACATTGGCGACCATGAATAGCAACACGCGCACCCACATGATCCGATGTCCAGTGTGCTGCGCTAGTCGTTAAGGTAATACTGCCAGATGTGCCCGATGGAGTAATTGTAGTGTTGTACTTTTGGAATGCGTACATTGGGGCGTACAACTTGCCGCCTGACAAATCTTGATCGAAATCAAAATACGCTGCATTAAAACTAGATGCGCCAGTACGAGTCACAATTGTCATCGGGAAATCTTCGTGCGTGAAGATAATCACATCGTTACGTTGCGTATAGCGTACAGTTTCTAGGTTGGTTGCATCCCAATCAAGACCTGTAATGGTAGTAACTAATGTACCGGCAGTGCTGTAAACCTTGATACGACCTTCTGTAGC
>Ga0180433_10009770_pt1 | contig 11679 bp, 11 predicted proteins | sample SS_ome_8_FD_132980 | JGI IMG/M metagenome (GOLD analysis project Ga0180433, IMG submission 132980) | Hypersaline lake sediment archaeal communities from the Salton Sea, California, USA - SS_1_D_1 metaG | ecosystem: Environmental > Aquatic > Non-marine Saline and Alkaline > Hypersaline >... | reverse complement strand
TTCTTCTAAAACCAATAGTTTCCAAATGTGTTGACAAAATAAATTCAAGTGTTATCAATTAGTCTGTTTTTTTGTCTACTTGAGATAAAAGTCTTTCAGATGCGGGGTGGAGCAGTCTGGTAGCTCGTCGGGCTCATAACCCGAAGGTCACAGGTTCAAATCCTGTCCCCGCTACCATACTAAAAAACAGAGATTTAGGACATTTTCCTGAGTCTTTTTTCTTTTGTCAAAAAAGTATTTCCAACCCTATTTCCAACCTTCAATACCAATTTAAGGATGGAAACGCCATTTTTCATCTTGGGTTCTTTTTCCTCAACTGCTCAAAAAATCCTTGGCTTGAAAGCAACCAAAGTGCTAAAAAATAAATCTGATCTAACTTGACTTAGTATATGATGAAGTTACGCTGGTTATTAAGAGCACAAGACACGGAAGAGAAATAATTACGTTCGTCCAAACCCAAAACCTGACAACAGTATCTTCCGCTTTCTGGCGTGACGCATTTTTTACGGTCTCTATGCTGAGCCAGTCCATTAAAAGCAGTTTGATCACCGATCGACATTTAATTCCATTTTAAGCCATTGCTTAAGGTCTTTATCAAGGGCATATATTCCTTTGATTTCACATACAGGTTTTTCGAACCTTGCTGGCAGGTCTATTTTTGCAAGTTCTATCGCTTCTTCTGAATTTCTTTTGATTAAATAGATATAAAAAGGTCTTTCCCAACAGTTGACTACAAAATAGGTGATGTAATCGCTCTTTGAACGGATACTAAAGCCATCTCTTACGGACGATCGAATATTGCCCCATTCCAAATAGAGCCTTACGGCCTCTTCAGGTGTCATATCCCAATCAATGTCATTTATTAATTTCTTTTCCTTTTTTAATTCTTCGATTGTAAAGATCATGATTCTATCTCTCTATTATCTGGTAAAGAACTCTGAACAATGAAGGGGTAACAGGAAATCGCTTATTGAGCAATTTTGTACTGAAGCAATACTCCCACGCACCACACACGGACTCGACCAGACCTTCCAAATCCCTCCACACTGATTATAGTTGTTCGTTGAAAGGGGCTTGACAACTCGCGCAGGTGTCATGCCCCTACCTCGCTCGTTTAACTAGTTGATGGAATCTGTGAACTTCGTCCCTGCCTTGAATTTCACTGCCTTGCGGGCTGGAATCTTGATTTTCTTGCCGGTTCCCGGATTCCGGCCCTCACGGGCCGACCGCTCTGTGACCGAGAACGTCCCGAAACCCACCAGCAAGACCTTTTCCCCAGACTGAATTGTCTCGGTAATAGCATTGAGGACGCTCTGAAGCACTTTCCCAGCAGTGGCCTGAGACAAGCCGGTATCTTTGCTAATACATTTGACCAGTTGAGATTTATTCATGTGTATCACCTCCAACATCCCGATTTTTAGGCAATTCTAGCAAAATATGGCCACCAGTCAATGAGGTTTTGTTAATGGCGGCTTTATTTCAACAAAGATGCGGTACGGAAAGCATTGGAAAAGCTCTGTAACAGGCGCTGTTGACGAATACCTTTTCGGGGAGATAGCAGTGAATCTCTTGCCTGCCGGGGAATACACCTTTTATCTCCTTGCATCTGCGCCACCCGGTTCACCCAGCTTTTATTATCTCTGGTCGACCTGGATGGAGATTACCGAATCCGGCCTTGTCTGGAACTGTTGTCCTGAACATGGAATTCTGCAGGGAATCCTATACGTACATATAGACGAAGGGAGTGTAATGCCTTACTCTAATGTCCATACCGCTATTTTTGCCTTAAAACTTTCATTCCCATATTTAAGAGAACAGTAAGTCGAAAACCCGGAGTTGGCCCCAGGATATTCTTGTGATCCTTGACCTATATCGTACAAGTGATAGCGCCTGATCGCAAAAGGTCGAATATCTAATCGTGGATAAAAGACCAAGCGGCCAAAGGCGTTGCAAAAGATATATTGAGCCCTAGATACATTATTTCCGATATATATGGTGTACACAATGTTGCATTGCCTGACCGTTAGTCAGGAGACTGTATCTATAAGGGAAGGTGATACGTGGAAGCATTAATTGACCGGGCAGATAAGGCCGCGTATGAATCGGAATCGAAAGGCTTTTGAATAGACATTGCCCAATGATATAAACTTAAAAACAAAAAAGGTGAAATATGGGGACTGATAATGTTATTTTTCTGGAAGTAATTGAATGGTTTGATGAAACGGGAAACGAACTTGTTCACAGGATTCCTGAAAAGGGCTCTGGTGAAATAAAATACGGGGCACAGCTAACAGTAAGAGAAAGCCAGGCAGGTGTATTATATTACAAAGGCAAAGCTATTGATGCATTCGGCCCTGGAAGACATACATTGCAGACCTGGAATATCCCCATTCTCACTAAAATCCTTTCAATTCCATGGGCAATGACCAGCCCTTTGAGGGCTGAAATCTATATGACCAACCTCAAGGTGTTCCCGAACCTCAAATGGGGGACAAGAGATCCTGTAGCCTTTAAAGATTCCGAACTCGGCCTGGTTCGTTTAAGGGCTCATGGTGTTTTTAATATTCAGGTTATTCAACCGGTCCTGTTTATAAACAGCCTTGTAGGAACTATGGGTATGTTTACTACAAAGGAAATCAGTGAATACCTGAAAAGAGTTATTATATCCCGTTTTAATGATCACTTGGGTGAAAATCTGGATAGTCTTCTTAATTTACCTGGTCAATATGACGAACTTGCGTATGGACTGCAGAAAAGGCTGCAGGATGATTTCAGAAGATTGGGTCTCGGCCTTAAGCAGCTCTACATCACTTCGATAACGCCACCCACTGAAGTACAAAAGGCAATAGATGATAAAAGCCGCATGAGTGTATTCGATGATCTTGATCAGCTTGTAAAGATGAAGGCTGCCATGGCCATGGAAAAGGCCTCCGAATCAACCGCTGAGGCAGGTGCGGGAATGGGAATGGGCCTGGGATTCATGCTGCCGGCGATGTTTTCAGAGGCTTTTAAATCACAGACAAAAACAAATACTGCTCCGGCAGGGAACTTCATACAATGCCCTGACTGCGGCAACTCTATACCCAGGGAATCAAAATTCTGCCCGCTTTGCGGTCATCAGCAAGTTGTGTTTGCCCGGTGCGCTAAATGTGGAAAGAACCTGCCGCCAAACGCGAAGTTTTGCCCGAAATGCGGTCATCCGGCTGATGAAAAACCAGTGCCAAAGAAATGTCCCAAGTGCTCGTCAGAAAATATGCCGGATGCTTCCTTTTGCAATCAATGTGGTGAGAAACTGGCCTAAGGAATGGGATTGGTAATAGAACAGGAGTGCCCCCAATGCGGCGCTTCTATAAAACTTTCAGAAACCGATCACATTTTCACCTGTCCTTATTGTGATGTAATGAGTTACCTGCACACACCAAGCTACTTCAGGTATCTTTTACCTCATAAAGCATTAGATAAGGATATAATCTATGTCCCATACCTGCGTTTCAAGGGAATCGTATTCTTTTGTGACGGAATAAAAATCAAACACCGCATTATTGATATTACTCAAACAGGCGTTAGGTTTAAAGGTATTCCAATCTCTCTCGGTTTAAGACCACAGGCAATGACGGCAAGGTTTGCAACTGATGAGACTCACGGCAGTTTTATGAGGTTTTCTCTAAGGGCCACGGATATTCTTGCCAGGGCATCAAAATTAACACAGGAATCAGCAGGAAATAAACTACTGCACAGGGCATTTATTGGTGAAACAATGAGCATTATCTATCTGCCAATCTATGTTGAGAGAGACCGGATATTTGATGCCATACTTAAAAGACCCATTACCGGAATCAAGGGGGGCAGAGACACGATTGAACCTGTGTTGATAAAAAGATTTCCCGAAACGGTAACTTTTATACCAACCATTTGTCCTCGATGCGGGTGGACCATGAGCGGGGAAAAGGACAGCGTTGTCCTCTTATGCGATAACTGTGGAAATGCATGGGAACCGCAGGGCACGAGATTCGTTCAGTTAGAAAAGGTAATAGCTTCAAATAAAAATAATAATTCAGTTTATTTACCCTTCTGGAAGATAACGGCAAAAACAAAGGGGGTGAATATAAAATCCTTTGCAGACTTCGTTCGTATTACTAATCAACCAATAATCTTGAATGAAGAACATGAAACCATTGATATGAGTTACTGGTGTCCCGCATTCAAGATCAGGCCGAAAATGTTTCTCAACCTGTCAAAGCAACTTACAGTAATGCAGAATTTTTTTGAAAATACCGATTCAATTCCTGAAAAGGGCCTGTACCCCGCTACCCTTCCATCTTCAGAAGCTGTCCAGTCTTTGAAGATTATATTGGCTGCTTCTGCTATAACAAAGAGGAACGTTTATCCCTACCTTCCCAAGATTAATTTGAATATTAAGAAAAAAAAGCTTGTCTTTCTTCCTTTCAGGGAAACCAGGAATGACATGATACAGGATGATTTGGGATTAAGTGTGAACAGGCAAAGCCTTGAATTAGGCAGAGGGCTGTAATCCTTTATTTCTAACAAATCCATTTCTTTAAACAAAATCAGTGTGCGAGCCCTGTCTGTCGATGCGGATTCTTATAACAAGGTTGGTTTTTCGAAGTTATCTGGAACTGGTTTATTAGGGCATACTGCAAGAGGTTTTTTTCGTCTTGCCTTTTAAGGCCTAATCCAGACAGTAAGGTGCTCCATTAAGGAATTCAGGCGGGCGGCCTTATACGGCAAAAAAACTTGTTGAATAAATCGAAGAGTTACGCAATTGCACTCTGATTCCAAACCGAGGGTATATAAGTATTTTTGACAATATCTGCAGGTCTCTGGTAAATCATAAATCGGGCTTGCTTTGTGTGAAGGAATCTGCCAAAGGTAATCAAGGCGATATTTAATCGACAAACAGGCTGGAAGCAAAGCTATGTCATGGCATCAAAGTTAAGTGAGTTTTAATAAGGAAATGGACTGCAGGATATTAGTAAAAGCTTATTCGGGGGGAGTAGAAATGGATAGAAAAGAAATTTTATCAATGGGAGAAGAAAAACTCCTGGATTTAATTCATGATAGATTCAGCGTTACACTTGGGGGTCTGGAAGATACGAAATATTTGTCTGCTGCCTGGGAGATAGTGGAAAAACTGGAAAGAGACGGCTGGACAACTGATATCAGAATAGGCGAAGGCTTAAAACGTGTAGACGGATATAAATTTGATGGAGACGGCCCAGGGACTATATTCGCCCAATATGGTCACTGGCCAAGTTTTAATAGCGTTACCGAAGGTATTTGTAAAACGGCGTTAATTGCTTACGAGGAAAATTAAGACATAAGGATCTCATCTCATTAAGCCGTTCGTCAGGGACATTACATGGCCAAGGGAGAAGATAAATATTTATAATACACTTCGAACATTTCCTCGAGATAATGAGGCGAAAATTCCTGCTATACAGAGCAAACTGAATATGATCAATGTTATTCAAATACTCAACAGCAGTTTTGGGAATACGGCTTCTGTAATCGGCGCGCGGCCAAAGGGGAAGACAAGGCCGTTACCATAGGCTGACCATGGGGATCAGCGAGGCGCCGGCGGCCAGCAAATAGGCGGTGGCTATCCAGCTAAGGGTAACTGCATCAATGTTAAAACTCTTTTCAATGGCCGGTAAGGCGATATTTACCGATGACCCCATAAATGGAGTGAGAAATGATCCTGTTGTGGCCACGACAAGCGTGGACCTGCGGATCGCCGCATTGGTCATTTCCATTTTCTCCGTTTATTGGTAATGCGAAATCTTCTACCTGTCCCAAGTGGATTTTTCAAGGGTCGGATGTATCACTTACATTCGATTTCTTGACAGCCCAATGCCAATTTGATACACGATTTTTATGTCATAGGACTGTTGGAAATGGAATTCGAGGAGATTTGGAATGCAATTCGACTTCTTTTGTCTATTGAAAATAGATTGTCCTATAGGAGGGTAAAATGAGAAGTCTTATTTTATTTCTTTTATCAATATTGATATTTGGTTTGGGTGGTACACCTGCAAATTCTCACAATAGTCCTTTTGCCGATGTAACAGTAAAAGGCTCAAATGAACCGATTACGATAGATACGAATGATTCGCTTTCAATTACTATCAGTCTTGATGCTTCCGGTAACTCAGACAATGCGGACTGGTGGTTGGCAATTTATACGCCTTATGGCTGGTTTTATTTAGATGTTTATACCGGTTCCTGGTTACAAGGGCTGTCTTTTACCTATCAAGGTCCTCTGGTTGATTTGCCGCCGATTGAGGTGTTGAGTCTGCCAGGGTTACCCCCGGGGACTTATACTGTGTGTTTTGCTGTTGATATGGATATGAACGGACAATTAGATTTTGATAAATTGCATTATGATGCAGTTGTTGTAAATGTGACCGAAGCGTCTACATCTTCTCTTACAGGGACCTGGATAACTACAAATTTCAACAATTACATCTCTTTGATATTGACTGAACCGGATGTGGTGTCTGATAAAAATTATACCTGGATCAACGAATGTACAGAATCAGGGACTTATGAAGTTTCCGGCTCAAATATAACCTTTCATATGTATTTCACAGATTGTGAGGAAGGAAGTGGTCTTGTAGGGGCGGAATCGGATTTGTCGTACCAGAAACAGTTAAAACAAAATTCCAGGTCCTATGAATACTCTTTGACAGGGAATGGCCTTAACATAAAAAAGATCAGGTTGGGGACACAGACGATAGACCTGCTTTTAGACCGTTCCGATCCTTCAAGCTGGCAGAAGATAGGAAGTGGGACCGTCAGTGTATTCCGTCATTACGATTTTGGTAATTGTTATACGGATATAGTAGGAGATGTTCCGTTTACAATATTCAGGTCTCCGCATTTTGGGCCTGACGTGCATCACGACGAAGTATATGGTTATGGAGACCTTAAAGGCGAATTAACTTGCGCCTTTGAGAATTGTAATTATACCCTGGAAGCCAAAGGAATGGCGGAAATACGTGGATATTTTGCCGAGGTGCCTTTCGGCTCGACCGATAGCTGTATGCTCGGGCTGGCTATAACAGACAATTATTATTGGGGTAAGTGTACCATCACAAAATTATCCGGAGATTGCGGGGGATTACATGTAGGGTGGATAAATCCAGACCCCTGTATGATGCCAAGTCCCGAATGGCTGGAATTTCCGCTGGTCAAAGGTTGTACTATTCATAAAGCATATATCCCGAACGTCGAGGATTATACCCTTCAAGATATTGAAACAGTTGTCCCTTGCTACATCGGTGGACAATAGGTTTTTTTTGGCGGCTGGCCCCGATATGTGCCGTTATTGATGGAATTTGCGCTGGGGATAGCGTATTTGACTCCCGGCCTTAGTAACGCATTATCTGAGAGCTCCAGGATTAATCGGGCTCGTTGGTATCTTGTCTTTTTTCAGCCTGTTCCAGTGCCTCGAACCCGGACACGATGTCCAGCAGCTCTTCGGTTATGCTCATCTGGCGCATCTGATGGAACATGGTGTTCAGCTCGCCCAAGCGTTCCCCGATGTTTTTTTCCGCGCCCTGCATGGAGGCAAGGCGCTGTTCGTTTTCACTGGCCAGAGATTCGGCAAAGGCCCTGAACAGGGAAACGAACAAATACTGGTTGATCAGGGCAGAAAACAAGGGGTCGAAGTCCATGGTAAACATGGGCAGATTCCTTGTGGGCCACCTGGTTTTCCGCAGGTCGGAAAGCCAGTCCTCATCCAGCGGCAGGAGCCTCACAACGTGTCCCTGGCCTGTCTGGGCGGAAACCATTTTGCTGTAAAGCAGGTATACCCGGTTTATGCCTCGTTTCTCTGTCCAGGCTTCGATATTCAGAAGGATGTCCTGCACCTTGGAGGTTATACCCGATACCGAACCCGGCATGCTTAAATATTCTTCCACCATGTACCCTGCGTCCTGAAGCTGGTAGTACAGGCGTTCGCCCAAGACCAGGACGGCTATATCCTCTTTGTTGATGTCAATTGATTTGATTAGGTCCTTACCCTTTTGAAAGACCTGTTCGTTCAACGGACCGCACATGCCCTGGTCCGAACCGAAAAATACCGCACCCGTGGGTACGGGCTGTCCCTGATGCCTGAGTTTGCGAGCACCTACGACATAGCCCGGCCTGGATTTGAGCAAGGCCATAAGTCCCAGCTCCACGTTATGGTTGTAGTCTGCCAGGGACTTCACCGCGCGTTCGTACTGGCGGATATTGACTGCGGCCAAGGCCTTCATGGTCTTGACTACGGATCCCAAGTCCTGTGTGCTCTGGATTTTTCTTTTCAGCGACTCGATGCCCAGCATGTGCTACTCCTGCTTTTCCAGGTCAAGGATGTCTCTGATGGTTTGGACCAGGTTGCTGATGTCCTCGTCGGCCAGTTTCTCGCCGTTTTCGATCTTCTTGCAGACATGCCTCTGCTTTTGGGTCACGGCCCTTCGTATTTTGTCCTGAGCCGGGCCGATCTCCTTCAAGTCCAGGTGGTCCATGAATCCCTGGTTGACGGCCACCAACACCGCGATTTGCTCAAAAGAGGGCAGGGGACGATACTGCACCTGCTTCAGGATTTCGCGTACGCGACGCCCGCGTTCCAGGGACTTACGTGTCTGCTCGTCCAGACGGGTGCCAAAACGTGCAAAGGCCTCCAGCTCCTCAAACTGTGAATAGGACAGGCGCAGGTCTCCGGCCACCCGGCGGTACGCAGGGAGTTGGGTCTTACCGCCCACGCGCGAAACTGATTTACCCACGTCCACAGCGGGCAGATTCCCTTTTTGGAACAGGTCCGGAGACAGATATATCTGCCCGTCGGTTATGGAAATCAGATTGGTGGGGATATACGCGGCGATATTCTGGGCCTCTGTTTCGATGATGGGCAGTGCGGTGATCGACCCGCCGCCGAGTTCCTGTGACAGGTGCGTGGAGCGTTCCAAAAGGCGCGAATGGATGTAGAAAATGTCCCCCGGAAAGGCCTCGCGCCCCGGCGGCCTGCGCAAGAGCAGGGACGCCTCGCGGTAGGCCCTGGCGTGCCTGGTCAGATCGTCAAAGATCACCAGCACATCACGACCCTGCTCCATGAAATGTTCGGCCATGCTCATGGCCGCGTAGGGGGCGACGAACTGCAGACCTGGAGGGTCTTCCTCTGTGCTTAGGATAACCGTGGTGTACTCCATGGCCTGGTATTTTTTCAGGTCGTCAATGACCTTGGACACGGCCGAGGCCCGTTTGCCTATGGCGCAGTACAAGCAGAGCACGTTGAAGCCTCTCTGATTGATTATGGCGTCCAGGGCGATAGCGGTCTTGCCGGTCTGTTTGTCCCCGAGGATTAGTTCTCGTTGTCCGCGTCCGATAGGTATGAGCGCATCCACGACTTTGAGTCCGGTCTGCAGGGGCACTGTTACCGGCGATCGGTCCAGGATGCCAGGAGCAGGTCGTTCGACCGGGAGTCTTTCCTCTGCCTCGAGCGGACCCAGGTCGTCCAGGGGATCGCCCTTGGGGTTCAGAAGACGCCCGATAATCCTGTTACCCACTGGCACGTCCATTACCCGCTTAGTGCGATAGACCTCTGCCCCGGCATACAGATCTTCATGGTCGTCGAGCATGATCACCCCGATTTCGGCCTGGTCCAGGTTGAAGGCCATGCCCATCTTGTTGCCGGGAAAGCGGAGCAGTTCTTCGGACTTTACTCCTGACAGGCCCTTTACGTTGACTGTGCCAGTACCCACGAATGTTATGGTCCCCACTTCCTGCAGCTTGACCCCTGAATGCCGTTTTTGTGCGGCCCGGCCTACAGCCGTAAACGCCTGATCCAGGGTCTTTGAAAGCCGGCCTTTGTCTTTAATCATGATTCAAACTGAGTCGCTTGTCTGTTCTTGCTGTTCGGACTGTCTTTCCTTGGCCTGCACGGATTGTTCGTCCGGTTCTTTGCGGGCCTGTTCCTCCAGGAGTTGACTGGCCTGTTCCATAATGTCTTCCAGGTAGTATTCTAGGCTCCAGGCGATTTTCCGGCCCCTGAACTTCAGATTGACGCCTAAAAGCAGCTCGGGATCAGTCTCGTATTCCACTTCCACCTCATCCCCCAACTCCTCGCGAAGGGCTGCGGTGATTTTGCGCTTGCCGGTCTCATCCATGTCAAAGGAACTTTGCAGGATTATGCGGCCACCTGATTCCCGAATAGCCTTTGCGGCCTGTTTTTTTTCGTCTTCCTCCATGCCCTTGATGCGTTTTATAAATACGTCGGCCACGCGTTCCTGCAGTTCGGCATCGGCCAGGTCCTGAAGCACCCGTCCGGCCAAGGAGAAAGTCCGCTCGGCGATCATGCGCCGCAGATTGTCCAGGAAGTTTTTCTTTTCTCTACGAAGGGCCTCACGCCATTCTCCTTGGCGGTGATCCACTTCCTCACGAGCGTCCTTGATCATTTTTTTTCTGCGTTCATCGGCTTCGTGCTCGGCCTCTTCCAGCATGTCTTTGCGTTTGTCCTCCAGGCGGCGTTTTTCTTCTTGCAGGGACTTTCCCCGTTCCTCGGCCTCTTGGTTTTTCCTTTCTGCGTCCTCCATGCGATCGGCGATCTTTTTCTCTCGCTCATCTATGGCCTTCACAATCTTGTCATAGAGGAATATCTTCAACAGGACCATAAGGATGAGAAAATTTATGATCTGAGCGATCACCGTGAACCAGTTGATCAGCACAGGCCTAACCTCCCGCGTGCTGGACGGCGTAATTCCAGAAGGGATTGGCGAACAGCAGGATCATAGAGACCACGAAGCAATAGATGGCCGTGGACTCGACCATGGCCAGGCCCACGAACAGGGTTCGTGTGATGGTGTTGGCCTCGTCGGGCTGCTGGGCCATGGCCGCCAGTGCCTGAGCCACGGCGCGGCCTTCACCCAGGGCTGGACCCACTGAGCCGATCATGATGGTTATGCCGGCGGTAAATATTGAAGCTACGGCTATAAACGTGATGTTATCCATGTACCTCTCCTTTTTTGGCTTGTTCTTTATTTTCCAGCTCCATGGCCTTTTCATGATGTGTCCTGGTGGCCGATGCAATGTATACCATGGCCAGGATGGCAAAAATATATGCCTGTATGAGCCCGGTCAGTAGACCCAGGGCCTGCATGATCACAGGGAAGATGAGCGGGATTACGGCCAGCAGGATGGCCGCGATCTTGGCCCCGCTCATCATGTTCCCGAACAGGCGCACGGCTAGGGCCAGGGTGCGCGAGAATTCGCCGATCACATTAAACGGCAGCATGAAAGGCGTGGGTTTGAGGTATTGCCTGAAGTAGCCTAAAATGCCCTGTTGGATGATTCCATAGATGAATACGGCCACGAACACGCATACGGCCAGTCCGGCCGTGGTGGACAACGATGCCGTGGGGGGAATGAATCCAGGGACTACTGACAGCATATTGGAAACAGCGATGAAGATGAAGAGTGTGCCGATGAAGGCCAGGTAGATGCCCGGATCCTGATGACTTATCTCCCTGATCTGATCCCGCATGACCTGGACTATGATTTCCAAAAGATTCTGCCACCGGGGTATCCTGTTTCCAGTAGCCAGGTTTCTGGTCACCATGCAGGAAAACAGAACCAGCAGGAGCATGACCCCCCAGGTATATACGATAGTCGCGCTTATGG
>Ga0180433_10009769_pt1 | contig 11680 bp, 6 predicted proteins | sample SS_ome_8_FD_132980 | JGI IMG/M metagenome (GOLD analysis project Ga0180433, IMG submission 132980) | Hypersaline lake sediment archaeal communities from the Salton Sea, California, USA - SS_1_D_1 metaG | ecosystem: Environmental > Aquatic > Non-marine Saline and Alkaline > Hypersaline > Sediment... | reverse complement strand
CATGTACTGCGATCCGGCAATGCAGACCAGCGTGCCGCCGCGATCGACAACGAACTTCCGGATCGCTTCAACGTCGGCCGTCGAGAGATGCCGCGGGTCCACGTCGCCCAGGATGATCACGTCGAACTTCATCCACTCAGCCTGGTCCGCCGGCAACGCCGTTGCCTCGACCCGCCCGTCCGGCCTGTCGGCAGCGGCGCGGATCGCCGGACGCTCGGGGTGGCCCTCGATGCGGTCGGGGGAACACAGGATGTATTGCAACTTGACTGAGCGATCGCGATCGGCAAAGAGGTTCTTGAGGTAGCGAAACTCCCAGCGCGGGCGACCTTCGATCAGCAGCAGCCTGACCCGGTCGGCGGAGACTTTGACCGTCAGGGGCCAAGCGTTGTTGGCCTGAAAGGCTTCGCTGTCGAACTCGTCTACGACCACGCGGTAGTGGTGCAGGCCCGGCTCGTCGGGGGTGTCCGCGAGGAGTACCTTCGTCCGGAAGCTTGCCGACGTCGCTCGCACCGTTGCGGAATCCGCCTGGCGATCTCGATCATAGAGTACGACGCGAGCCTCCTTGCCGGCCAGGCCGTCCAGCTTGACGTCGATTGCCACGCGAATCTTGTCCTTGGCGTAGACCACGTCCGGGGCTTCCACGTGAACGATGGCTGCGTCGGTGGGGGGCTGCCGGCTGCCTACGACGATCGGGAAGATCGGCACATTCCGGCCCGCAAGCTCCCTCGCAACGGACTCGACCGGGCCGGGGGCGTTGTGGCGTCCGTCCGTGAGTAGGACAATCCCGGCCAGAGGCTCGTCGCGAAGGTCCGAGGCGGTCTTGCGGAGGGCGCCGGCCAAGTCGGTCAGTTGACGTCTGGCTTCCAGCCGGGCTTCGGTTGGTGTGGGGTTGTCCCCGTGCCGGCTCGAGAGGTCCACCTCGGACGTCTCGGTCGCAAAGCTGTAGGCCCGCAGCGCGAAGGCGCCCTTCAGGCGGGCCAGCACGCCCCATCGTCCGGACGGTTCGTTGGGGTCGGCCTGCGATGCCGAAGGCTCAGCCGTCAGCACACGCCGGACCAGTTCGGCGCGTGTGTGCGCGGCCAGGGCGTCAACCGGGGCTCGCCGCTCGGGCGAAAGCGCAGCGTAGAACGCCGCGTCGAGCGTCCGGGCCAGGGCATCGATGCTCGCCGTGAGCTCCGCAAGACTCGCAGCTGCGTGCCGAGCCTCGTTCAGGATGCGTTCGTAGCTGGTGTGGAGTTGCCCGGCGGCGCCCTCGGCGGTTAGCTTCGTCGCCTCGGCCATTCGGTCCCGCACCTGCCCGCCGAGCTTGGCGGCTGCGTCCGTCAGTGCGGCGAGCGTCTTGTCGTCGATCTTGAGCTTGCCCTTGATTGCCTCGTGAAGCGCGCCGATCTGCACTTCAGCCACAGCGTGGGCGTCGGCGAAGTGCGCATGCAGCGTCTCCCGTCGCCCAACGAGCTCAGCCTGTCGCAACTGGACGGGGGTCTGACGCAGCGAAGCGAGCCAGTCAGCTTGGTCGGTCAGTTGCTCCTTCAAGCTGCGCAGCTCGCAGACGGTCGAGTCCAGCCGGTGGGGCCGGCGGGGCGCCTCGGGAAGGAGCAGTTCGGCAAGGCGAACCTTCTCGGCGGGGGTCATCTGCGTCTCGGCCACGTGCATGGAGGCTGAGTCGTCCACCAGGACCGCCACCGCACGCCTGAGCCTGCGGTTCGAATGCAGCGAGAAGACCGGCTGAGCGAGCATGGCGACGACCAGGAGGATTGTCGCGGCGCGCAGCGATGCCAGGGCAATTGCGAGTCTGCGGGGGATCGTCCCGCGCTCGAGCCGGTAGACCCAGAGCATTGTCTCCACGGCCAGGGCTGCGCCCAGCGCCATCGGCCAGATCGGCCAGCTTGTCGTCAGCAGGCAGACGTGCCTTGCCGCCTGCGCCACAGCCAGCAGGGCGACGAAGCCAACAGCCACGCGCGCAGCCGGGGCCAGGTAGTTTCGCCACATTGCCCCGCCGCGCCGTCGCAGAGGCCCGACGGTCGTCCAGGCCGCCACGGACGCCAGCGCCAGCAGCGCAACCGCCCAAGGGGGCAGGTCTGCGGGCGAACCGTAACCGGATTGGACGCCGAGCGTCATCGTATCGAGACCCTCCGCGGGCGAGGCGCTCGCCCCACCGCGAGAATTCGCCTGGCCTTGTCGCTGTAAGAGTCAATGTCCGCCTCGGATCGGCCGAACGGAACCGTCCGGATGTCGTGGGTCTTCCTCTGCACGGCGATCCACCGCGCGAGCACGATCTCCGCCAGCGCGATCATCAATGCCCCCAAGGCGAGCGCCTTCCATATCTCCTGGCCGGGAACGTTGCCCTTCAACGCGCTTGTGAGTTGCTCGCCGGACGTGACGCGCTTGAGGCCCACTGCCTGCTCGAGGCGGGCGAAATCGCCTGCAGAGAGCAATCTCAGCCGGCTCTCGGCCGGGTCGCGCAGCACGGCAAACGGCACCGACTGCTCCCCGGGAGGGAGGTAGCCTTTGCACAGCTCAGGCGGCAGGTGCATTCGGTACAGGCCCGGCTCGTCTGTGCCGGCGCAGCTAAGCTGCAGCGTGCCGTTCGAGAGCCTGGCGGAGGCCAGGTACTCGGTTCGGGAAGGCCCCGTGACGTCCAGGCTCCAGGGGCCTTTTGGCGGCGCAACAGGCTTGGCCGCCGAGCCCTCATCCGGCGGGGGAAGCTCTATCAGGACGTCCCGGCCCGGCTTGACGTTTATCGCCGTCAAGCCCGGCCCGGCCAGGTAGTAGGCCAACTCGTGCACCAGCGGCACGAAGCACTTGAGGCTCGGTAGGTTGCTGTCCTTGCGGTCCAATGCGACGGCCAAGAGCAGCACGCGCCCTTCGCCCAACCTTCGCTCCACCAGCAGCGGGCAATTGGTCGCGAGCATGCCCGCGACAGACGTAGCGTTGTCGCTGTCGTTTGCCCGAAGCTGCCAATACGCGCCCACGAGCGCCGAGCGGGCGTCGCTTCGGCCCCTTGGACTGAGCAACTCCAACGCGACGTGATTGAATGTCTCCGGCGCGAGTCGTGCCGGCTCCTGGGCGGTGTGCGAGCGACGGTCCAACGCAGCCGGGCACAACGGCCGACCCGAGGCGGTGATCCAGTTGTTGTAGAAGCTCGCGACGGCATGATCGCCGGGCGCAATCAACAGCCCGCCGCCACCGGCGACGTATTGCTCCAACGCCTCAGCCGCCGCCTTGGGCAGACGCGCCACGTCGGCCAGGATGACCAAGCCGTAGCGATCGAAGCTCTTGACGCTCTCGATTTCCGTTGCCGGCACCACGGTGGGGGAGATCAGGCACTGCTCTGCCGGGCCGGGGGCCAGGGCAATTTCGAGCAGCGACGCCGCCCCCTCGAGCGCCCGCCCGGACGGCGCGCCGTCCACGACGAGCACGTCCAGCGTGTCGATTACACGCACCGCGCGATGGGCGACGTCGTCGCGGGCCAGGTCGTCCGCGCCGACCAGGCGCGCCGAGACCACGCGACATCCGGGCGTCTCGAATCGGTAGTCGAAGTGGACCGTCTCGGCGGCACCGATGCCGATGCTGTCGAGCGACTGCCGGGCTACGCAGGATCCGTCAATCTCAAGCTCGATTGCGTCGGGGCGTATCGGATCGCCGCAGGCATTGGCGATCGTTACGTCGATGCCCACCTCCCGATCGGTGCCGATGACGCTTCGCGACAGTTCAATCGCCTCGACGGCAGCGTTGCGGAATTCTTCGTGCGGCCGAAGCGTGCGGCAGATAATCTCCGGCCGGCTCGGCAGCCCTCGCGCAGTTGCGACCAGCGAAGCCCATCTCGCGTCGTTGTCCAGGTCCCAACCGATGCTCTGGGCATCGGTAATGAAAACGATGGTCTTGGCGGGATTCTGACCCGCTTCGAGGCAGGTCGCCGCGGCATGCAACGCCTCCAGGGCCGCCATGGCCCCGCCGGTTAGCTTGAGGCGCGATACGGCCTCGAGCACGTCGTCGTGATCGAACGTAGGCGACGGGATCACCCGTTGCGGCACCGGCCCGGCCAGGACCAGGCCAACCGCGTCACCCGGACTGCACGCCGCGACGGCTGCTCGCGCGTCGTCCAGTGCCAACTGGAAGTTCGAGACGCCCGAGGCCTGGGGGCCGGTGAGCTCCATGGAATCCGAGCCGTCGATGACGATGACGATGTCCCGCCCACTACCGCTCGCCGTCCACCGGCGACTTTGCAGGACGTGTTGCAGGCTCGCGGCGCCGATGGCGAGGCCCGCCAAGCCGATCGCGGCGCCCAGCAGATACCACCGGGCTCGGCGGGTCCGCCACATCGCGCCCGCCATGGCGGCACAGATTGCCCCTGCCAGCACCGCCGGCGCCACCAGCGCCCATGAAATCCCGCCGCCGACGGGCAGGAAAGGCCTAGCCGCCGCCAGCACCACCAGCGCCACCAGCAGGCACCGCATCACCATCAGGACGGTCTCTTCGATGAGGATGCGCCGATTGCGGCTGGCCAGGGACGACACGAGAAACTGCATCGCCCCCCACTCGAGGGCCTTGGCGCGCCGTCGGTTGAGAAGGTGGATGACGATCGGGATCGCCACGGCCGACAGGCCAAACAGCATTGTCCAGTTCAGAAAGGTCATCGTCTCTAACTCAGAGCCCCTGACACAACGACGCTGTATTCGGCCGGCTTTGTTGCCCTCTGGCGGCGTCGGACTGCACCGACAACCCTTGCAGGTGGACTGCTTCGCCCTCCCGGCCGGCGGGCAACCCGCCCGCCCTCGATGCGACGCGTCGTTTTGTCAGTGACTCTCAATATCCCACAGCCGCTACTTGGTGGCGCTTCTTCGTTGTGCCAGGTAGTGGGCCAGTGCGGAATCGAAGGCTGTTTGGGTCGAAAGCGGAACGTAGTCGATCTTCATCTGTCCGCAGCCCGACTCGATACGGCTGACGAACTGCCGCAATCGCTCCAGGTAGGATGCCCGAAGCGAGCGGGGGTCCAGTTGCACCTGCCGGCCGGGCCGCTCCAGGTCGCGGAACTCGGCCCACTGCCTGAACGGGAACGTCAACTCCTCAGCCGCCAGCACGTGCAGCAGCAACACCTCGTGCTTGCGATACCGAAAGTGATGAAGCGCGTTGAGCAACGCGTCGATTTCGTCGAACAGGTCGGAGATTATCACCACGAGGCTGCGCCGGTGGATCCGCTCGGCGATGTCGTGGAAGATCGCCGAAAGCCCCGTCTCGCCGCCGCCGACGGTGTCGGCCAGTTCTTCCAGCAACACCCGCAAGTGCCCGCCGCGGCTGCGGGCCGGGATGTAACGGCGAATCCGCGTGTCGAAGGTGGCTAGTCCCACGGCATCCTGCTGGTGGATCATCAGGTGCGCCAGCGAGGCTGCAAGCAGCCGGCCGTACTCGAGCTTGCTCAGACGCTTGCCGTTATAGGTCGCCGCCTCATTGCCGGCGTACTCCATCGAGCCGGAGGCGTCCAGCAGGATCGTCGCGCGCAGATTGGTTTCTTCGACGTACTGCTTGATGTAGTAGCGGTCCGACTTGCCGTAGACCCGCCAGTCCAGCGAGCGGATGTCGTCGCCGGGGACGTACTGGCGATGCTCGGTGAACTCGATGGAGAAGCCCTTGTACGGGCTCTTGTGCCTGCCCGAGACGAACCCCTCCACCACGCCGCGGGCAAGCAGCTCCAGGCGGTGGATCTTTGCCAGGACTTTGCCGTCGAGCAGTTGAAGGCGTCGGGGTTTGGCGTCGCGGCGGATCATGGACCTTCTCAACCGAGATCGTGTTCCACGGCTGCGCGTATCTCCGCCAGCAGGCGAAGGACTACCTCGTCGGCAGTCACTCCGGCAGCCTCGGCGTTGAACGTGGTGATGATCCTGTGTCGGAGCACCGGCAGGGCCATCTCGCGGACGTCGTCGGTGGTGGCGTGGTATCGCCCGTGGAGTATCGCGCGTGCCTTGGCGGCCAGGATCATGTAGATGCTCGCCCGCGGGCCGGCCCCCCAGTTGACCAGCTCGTTAATGAAGTCGGGGGCTTCGTTGCTGCCCGGCCTGGATGCACGCGCCAGGTCCCGGGCGTACTGGAATACGTGATCAGCCACCGGTACCCGCCGGACGATCTGTTGCAGCCGAAGTATGTCCTCGCCGGCCAGTGTGGTTTCCAGTTGTGCCTCGTAGGTGCCGGTGACCTGCTTCATGATCCGGATTTCCTCCTCGGGGGAGGGGTAATCGACCACGATGTTCAACATGAACCGATCCAGCTGGGCCTCCGGCAGGGGATAGGTTCCCTCCTGCTCGATGGGGTTCTGGGTGGCCAGCACGAAGAACGGCTCGGGCAACTCGTAGGTCGTCTCGCCGGCGGTGACGCGGTGTTCCTGCATCGCCTCCAGCAGCGCCGCCTGCGTCTTGGGAGGGGTGCGGTTGATCTCGTCAGCCAGGATCATGTTGGCAAACAGAGGCCCGTGCACGAAGCGAAACACTCGCTTGCCGGTCGTGCGGTCCTCTTCGAGCACGTCGGTGCCGGTGATGTCCGAGGGCATCAGGTCCGGCGTGAACTGGATTCGCTTGAAGCTCAGGTGCAACACCTGCGAAACGGTGCTGACCAGCAGCGTCTTGGCCAGTCCCGGCACGCCCACCAGCAGGCAGTGGCCCTGGCAGAACATCGCCACCAGCAATTGCTCGATGACCTTGTCCTGACCGACGATCACGCGGGAAAGCTGCTTGCTCATCGTTTCGTAGGCAGCCTGGACAGCCTTTACGGCGGCCAGGTCGTCGTCAGCGGCGATACGGACAGCCGGTGCGTTACTTCCGGTCGCTCCAGACATTAGTTTCTCTCCAGTGTTCGCTTGGCGACTCTGGCGTGCGACGGGCTTTGTTGTCAGGCCACAAGCCCCAGCGGCGCAGACGCCAAGCGCGATATGACACTATACTATGTAACCCCCAAAGTGGCCAAGGTTACCGCCGGTGGGAGAAAAAGCTGGGCCTCGCAGCCCTCCGAAATCGCACACCCTTTCAGTGTCCACCATGCTTGGCGCCTGTGGGCCGGTCGCGGCGGGGTAGCTTGCGTGTGCCTTCCGGGCCAGGCAGCGTCCGCCGGCCCAGGAAGCCCAACTGGCCCACCAGATAGATAACCTTGCGGGTCAGGATCAGCAAAACCAGACTCCCTGCCACCACGGCTGCGTAGATTGCCAGGGACATCAGCAGCAGTAGTATCACCTTGCCTATGCCCAGGTCCCGCCGGAATTGGGCCAACCATCCCGATCGGGTCATCAAGTGTGCAACCACCACCGCCAGGGCGATCGCCAGGGCCCAGGCACACATGAACACAGCTGGCTCGTTGAGCCTCGACCACGTGAACCTGTGCGTTCCAGGCACGTTGGGTGGGCCCTGCGGGCGGGTGGCGGCCTGCGGGTTTAGCCGGGCGTGCCAGCCGACCTCCAGGCGGGTGAAGTCCTGCGGGTCGAACTTGCGAGTTCCCGTCTGGCGGTGCCGCACGCCGTCCGGGCCGAACGATCGCAACACGGCGCGATAGGCAGCCGTCAGCCGGCTGAACTGGCGATGGGCCTCGTCGTCGCCGGCGACGCTGCTGTCCGGGTGGCAGCGCAGCGCCGCCTTGCGGTAGGCGCGGCGGACCTCGTCGAGGTCCGCCTGCCGCGAAACGCCAAGCACCTTGTACGGATCTTCCCTCAGCGCCATTCAAGGATTTTACCACACCGAGGCACGGTGTCTGAAAGATATCGTGTGGGCGAGAGTGGGAAACCCTTGGAAGAGCGACTAATGCAAAAAGCCCCTGCACGGGCAGGGGCTTGCGGGCAAGGGTGGCTGATGGGATTCGAACCCACGACCCCCTGGACCACAACCAGGTGCTCTAACCAACTGAGCTACAGCCACCGCGTCTGCCGTGCCTATCGGCAGAAAAGCAAAGATACTCAAGCCGCTCGCTGGTGTCAATAGCGACCCGCGCCGCAACGCAACGGCGTGATTATCCATGGCCCAGCGTTGCGTTCCTGCCGGCCCGTCCGGTCAGTTCCACAAACGCCGGCAGCAGCAGCGGGCGGACCACGAACGTGTCCACGAGCATCCCCGTGGCCATGGCGAAGCCCAACTGCTCCAGCAACGCCAGGTCACCGGCCATGAGGCTCCCCAACGTGGCGGCCATGATGATCCCGCAGGAGGAAATCACCGGGCCGGTGTGGATGATCGCCTGCTGCACAGCTTGGCGAACCGGCAGGCGGCGGCGCTCTTCTGCCAGCCTGGCCGCCAGGAAGATGTTGTAGTCCACGCCCACCGCGGCGATGACCACGAACAGGAAAACCCGCACCTTCCAGTCCAGTCCCTCAGCCCCGAAGAATGTGGTGAAGACCCAGTAGGAAATCCCCAGCGCGGTCAGAAAACTCATGACGGTGCATGCGGTCATGAAGGCCGACAGCACCCAGTCGCGCAGCAGCACCAGCACGATCAGGAATATCACCCCCAGCACCAGCGGCGCGATCCGGCGGAAGTCGGCGTCGGTAACGCGGCGGATGTCCATCATCTCGGCGGTGGTGCCGGCCATGAGGACCTTGACGCCGGTTGCCCTGGCGGCCAGAGCCTGCCTGATCGCCTGCCGGAGGCGTCGGACGATATCCATCGCCCCGAGTGTCAGTGAAGGCCTGTCCAGCACCGCCTCCAGACGCATCGCCGTGCCATCACGGCTAAGATACTCGTCCCGGACCCGAGCTTGCCCCAGCAGACCGACGATCACGCTTGCACCTGCGCCGGCGTCGTTGCCGAGCGGCTGGGAGTAGCTGCGAACATTGGTCACGCCATCGACGTGCTGCGCTGCGGCTGTCACCGCACCCGAGATTTGCATCCACCCCTCGGCCGGCAGGGCGTCGGGGCTTTCCAGCAGGATCTTGGCCGGGGCGATCTCGCCGATGGGCCAGTGGCGTTTGGCCATCTGCATCCCCTTGACCGCGCCGTAGTGCGGCTTGAGATCGGCCAGCGTGTCGTACACCCACGTCAGGCGAGCGCCTTGGAAGACAGGAAGGGCGATTGCTCCAAGCACGATCACCAGCGTAAGCGCCGGGCGCGCGGTGACCGCTGCGGCCAGGCGGGGCCAGAACCGCAATCGGCCGATCCCCGCGCCGGCGGCGTCGTCGGCCCGGTGTGCGGGCCAGAACGTCCGACGGCCGAAGATGCCCAGCAATGCCGGCACGAGGCTTACCGAGGCGATCAGCGCCACCACCAGCGCCATCGCCACCACTGGGCCCGTGGAGCGGAACAGGCCGAATTGGCCGAAGCAGAGCATCAGCAAACCGGCCGCGTCGGTGCCGGCCGAGGCGAGGATCGCGGCGAACGTGGCGTCCAGGCCCCGCGCCAGCGCTTGGCTGGGCGGCAAGACCGCCAGGAACTCGCGGTACCGGCTGATCAGCATGAGCGAGTAGTCCACCCCCGCCCCGTACAGCAAGACGATGACGAAGATCCTCTCAGCCGTGCCGGTCTGCAGGCCCAGGTGCGAGCACAGCGCCAACAGACACATTGCCACGGTCGCTGCAAGGGTGATTGCTCCCAGTGCGATCCCCGCGGCCAGCGGGGCACGGTAGACCACCAGGAGAATGATGATCACCGCTGCCAGCGTGACGTACAGCGTGCTGCGGTTGCTGCGTTTGGCGGCTGCGGCGTAGTCGTGCCCGAAGGCGCTGGAGCCCGTGACCGCCCAACTCAGCCCCGGCGGCGGCGTACGGGCCTCGAGCATCCGACGAATGTGCTCCACGACGCGCGCCGATCGCATCGTGATGAAGTTGGCCGGCACGCTGACCTTGATCAGCGCCGCCTGGGAGTTACCGACCACCCGGCTTACCATCGGATTGCGCGCAACGGGCCGGCCGGTGAGTGGGTTGAGCGGCAGCCGAAGGTCCGCCGGCGAGCGGACGTTCAGACCCGCCAAGGCCTCCTGGGGCACATCGGCCTCGAACGGCTGGTCGATGTCCTGCGCCACGGACTCGACGAAGTCCCGGTCGGCCTGCGTCAGCGCGCCGTCGGATCGCTCGAAGACCACCACCGCCTCGCTCAGGCCGCCATTGTGCGGGAAGAGTCGGCCGAAGGCGTCGGTTGCGCGCACGTACGGGCTGTCGGCCGGAAGGAAGGTGGTCTTCTCGTCGTCTCCCGGCTGGGCGGGCCTGACGGTCAAGACCAACGCCGCCGCAACTGCGGCCCATGCCGCCACCACAATCCACCGCCAGCGATAGACAGCCGTGCCGATGCTCATGCTTCGTGCACTCGCAACATGGATGCGGCGCAGCAGAGCTGAGGCCCTGCAGGCCTGCGGCTGATGACAATGGAGGCGTTGCGGTTGGGGTTCATTTGACCTTCAGAGGGATGCCGTTGTCCTTCCATTCCTTGACCAACTCGCCGAACTCGCGCGTGAGCTTCGTCATCTGTGCCGCGGCGTCGACGAGGTTGTTGTAGAGCTTCGGGTCGTTGAGCAACTTGCCGGCTGTGCCGTGACCCGATTCGATTCTTGCCGCCGCCTTGTTGAGCGTGGTCATCAGCGCGCTGATCCGCTCGGCATCCTCGATGAGCTTGCCGGCCAACTCGTCGATGCGCCGCTGTGCAACGTCGGAGGTCTGCGAGAAGTTCTCCATCGTCTTGCGCGCCTGGGCAGCGAAGTCCTTCAGTGCATCCATGGCCTCGGCGGCGCCCTGCGTTGCGTCGGCCAGGTTGGCCAGCGATTTCTTGATGTTCGCCTGGTTGGCCTGGTCGCCCATGACCGCGTGGACGGCATCGAGCGTACGATTCAGACGATCGACCGCGCCTCGCAGACCGCCGGCCGGTTCGGCTGCCTGGGTGTCCGCTGCTTGCGTCGTTGCCGTGGGGATCGGCGACGGCTCGGGCGATATCAAGGCGTTGAGGCTCTCGGCCAGGCCGCCGAGCTTCGCCATCGAATCCTTGAGTTCAGGGGGAATCAGCCCGCTGCCGCGATGCTCGACCGTGATCGAAACCGACCCGTCGCGAGGCAAAAATCGCAGCGGTCTGCCGGTGGCCTCGTCGAAGCGGTCGGGCCCTTCGGGGACAAGCGCCAGGTACGGCGAGCCGACGAACCCCCGCGTGAAGACAACCGCCTTGACGTTGCCCGGAATGTTGACGTCTTTCTCGATCCGAGCCACCAGCAGCACCCCGCCGGCCGGATCGTGGGGGTCGTCAAACCGCACGCTCGTCACCCGGCCGACGGGCAGGCCGGAAAGGTACACCGAGTCGCCTTGGTGGATGTCGTGGCTGGAATCTGAAATCAGGTGGACGACGTAGCCGGTGCGGAAGGTCTCCGGCAGGCCCGCAAAGATCAGGATCAGCCCGCACAGCATGGCCAACGCGACAAGCACCGTCAGCCCGACGATCAGGTTGCGAGTGTGCTCTTTCATTGTCTCGATCGTCCTTTCCTTGCTTCGAACTGTCCTACTGTCCTACGCGTCCGGCCCGGCCCAGGCCCAGATGGCCGGCATCCAACTCGGCCAGTTCAGCCGGGCTGGCCCGACCCTCGACAAATCGCGCGACGACTTCGTCTTGGACGTCGCCGAGTCTATCCGGTGTCGTGTCGGCGATAAAGTGGCCCTCGTGCAGCATCACTATGCGGTCGCCGACCTTCCGGGCCGAGTTCAGGTCGTGCGTGACCACCAGCGCCGTGGTCCCCAGCGACCGCT
>Ga0180433_10009768_pt1 | contig 11680 bp, 8 predicted proteins | sample SS_ome_8_FD_132980 | JGI IMG/M metagenome (GOLD analysis project Ga0180433, IMG submission 132980) | Hypersaline lake sediment archaeal communities from the Salton Sea, California, USA - SS_1_D_1 metaG | ecosystem: Environmental > Aquatic > Non-marine Saline and Alkaline > Hypersaline > Sediment... | reverse complement strand
TAATGTGACTAATTCTACATATTTTCAGAGCATTGAAAAAATGCAAATGAAAATTAAGGGATTCTTATCAGAGCATGATTTCAATCTTAATCCTTCCAATTACTTATGTCGCTGACTAAATTCTAATTTGATTTTAAAATAATTTTTGGATAGTTAAACTATACTAAGTAATGATAAAAGACATAAGGAGAAAATATGCACTTTTAACAGGTATTTCTATTGCATTAAGCAATTTTCCTTCGAAAAAATATTGAATCTGATTTATTTACGACGTTTCCAGAATAGTATGAGTGATGTTGCAATGATGGTCATGAATATTTCAAAACCATGTGTACTATCATCTTCTTGATTATTGCTGTTCTGATTTGATGTTTGTATTGATATGTTGGCATATGTGGAAATTGTAGATGTTTTGTCTTGACTATCTGTTACTGTTAGAGTTATAGTATAATTTCCAATAGAACTGTATGTGTGCTCGACAGACGCTCCATCTCCATTTGTTCCATCACCAAACTCCCATTCATAAGAAACAATGTCATCCCCATCTGGATCTGAACTGCTAGAAGCATCGAATGATATTGATTCATTGGCATATCCTGTGTATGGTCCTCCTGTATCTGGAGTTGGCGGTTCATTTGAAGGAGATGAGTTAGTATTTATAACAAGAATTGCGTTATCTTCGCTTGACCATTCTCCTTGATTATCTTTTACTTTGAAATATATAGTATGCGTTCCAACTGATAAATCAGATTTGGTGAATGTTGAATTTTCATTAAAAACACCATCTTTGCTAGAGCGCCAGTTGTATTCCACAATAGTTCCATCAGGATCTGTTCCAAGGCCGTGGAAGTATATTGATTCTCCGGATGTCGTCGTTTTTGTAGTGGTTGGATTTGGTTTGACAATTGTAGCAGTTGGTTTTTGATTTTCTTGGCTTTCTGGGAGATTTATTGTAAGTGTCCTTTCAGCATATTCCGACCATTTATCGTCATCATCTTTCACCCTGAATTTAACGGTGTGTGTTCCAACTGATAGACTTGAAGAGGAGAAATCTTCGGATTTACTCAAAATACTATCTTTACTAGATCTCCATTCCCATTCGATTATTGTACCATCATCTATTCCGTGGCCATTAAAATTTACGGTTTGTCCTTGTGTAGCTGGATTGGGACTAATTGAATCAATATGTGCAACTGGTTCTTGATCTGGGCTGAGGAAATCTCCAAGAGGATAGTCGTCTTGACTATCATCGTCTATGATATATGGGTTATCTCCTATTCCGTTGTCATCGCTATCATAATTATTGTAGTCATCCCAGTAATTTCCTTTAGAATTATGGCTCCAGACGTTAGAACTCAGATCTCTAGCATTACCTAATAGATTATTTGAAAAATCATTTTTATAAATTGTATTACTGGCGGAATTAGAAGATAATGAGATGCCATAAGCATTGTTGTTTTGAATGTAATTATTTGTTATGATGTTAGCATCAGAATTTGAAAGAAAAATACCTATATTGCCGCTTTCAATTGTGTTATTTTCAATTGTATTGGTATTTGATCCTACGAGATATAGAGCATTTCCGCCATATTGGGCTAGGATATTTTTTATTTGACAATTTATAACATAATATAATTGAATACAGGCATAGCTGCTACTGTCCGTATTTTTAATTTTAAATCCAGAGATGATTACATTGTCTGAAGTGACTTTAAGTGTATGATCGCCTTCTCCGTTTATTGTTGTAATCTCACTGCCACCTCCTGTTAAAATTAACGATTTATTGATAATTACCTTTTCGTTGTATGTTCCGCCATATACGTATATCGTATCACTGTCATTGGCGGCATTAACAGCATCCTGTATATTTGTATAGTCTGCTCCACCTGAGTCATCAACGTATATTATATTCGCAGATGCAATACATATCTCAAAAGGTAAAAAAACAGTAAAAATGCTAACGAAAAATATTCCTACAATTAGCATTATAATAGTATTTCTCATCTTCACCATCCATTTCTTAATAATAATTGTCTATATTATTATATATACTTATTGGGTAAAAATGCCAAGATGAAAAACAGTATTTTGATAATTTACATAAATTCTGTCGAAATTATTTCTTGTCTTTATTCTAAATAACACTTTGTTGCAAAGCGGTAGGTACGATAAAAATTGAAAAACGCCCCGGCCGGAATTTGAATCCGAGTCCCAAGCTCGACAGGCTTGGATGATAGGCCGCTACACTACCAGGGCAAATACTTTGATTTTGCAGATGGGTAAATAACTACCTTTCTTTAATCTTTTCCCTCTTCTGGTGCTGTTTTTCCATAAAAACAGACAATTGTTTATCTTATCTGGGAGATAAAGTAAAATTGCTTGGAAGACCATTCTTCATCTAAAAACCCCCGCCTTTTTTGAGTAAAATACCATTTTAGAAAATTCTGAAAAATATGAACACTCGGACAGTTTTTTCTACTGGTACTTTGTATATAGTGTTGCATTTTCTAGTATATATTTAGACATTCATTGTTTTTACTAATTTTCGCTGCCTTATGACTCTCGATTTGGATCAAAACCTTCTATGTCGTATTCATCTATCTCTTCTTCATATCCATCATAGATGTCCAATTCACTACCATACATACCCATGGTTGCATTGAATAAATCCATTAGATCTGATACATTATCTAAAGCCGCAGAATCGTTTATTACAGTTATGTTTTCCGTCAAACATTTAAGATATTTACTTGCATTGTATCTTAACATGGTCAACCTAGCGCCAGATTCGGTTAAATTAATATAAAGATCAAGCAGCTTTATATAGCCGCCATATTCAGTATATTTCTTTGTATTATCGAAAAAACTTGACGCCGTTTTAAAATTTAAACTAGAAATGTCATATTTGGGCATTGCCTTAGTACAATTGTCAATTGTAATATTTTTATACGATTCCATTATTGAGGCGTTTTGTTCAGACAGTGCACTGGTGAAAAATAAACTTGCCAAATCAAAGTGATAGTTTCCAAAAGCTCTGTATTCTCTTGCTGTATCTAACAAAACCGAAGATTCCAGAAAACTATTTGTAAAGTTTATGTTCATCTCCTCAATAGATTCCATTTCAGTTATGTGGGCTGTTGTTAAGTTATCCATCTTTGATTGATTTACAATATCTGCTACAAAGTAGGTTATTGTGATGAATCCTATCATCATTGCCAATAGCATAATGAACATATTTCTATCAAATAATCTGGCCATGTTTTCTCATCCCAAATATTTTAGTAAATCTGTTATTCATTTATAAGTCCTAGCTTGTGTTCATCCCAGAAAATCATTGGACAGACAATAGGATTGTAAGTGCTACTCCATTTAACACTTTTCAGATCAGAGAAAGCGCTAAGTTGGGTTCCTGTTTCAGAACTTACCAGCCCAATGCCAGTTCTGTTTAATGAATAGATCATGCGACCAAAATCATTTTTTTCAATTCTAAGCTTATACCAACTGTTGTATAAGTATCCGCCTGAAAAATCAGAGCGTAGGCGATTCCATCCATTGGTAGGATTAAAGTAATACAACTCCAGCACCCAATCTGTTGGTGATTCTGTACCATTGTGAACGTACTCAAATTTTATTTTCGCTATATCGCTATCAGCATCGTTTTTGAAATCAAGATAGAGATTAGATTCTTCGCTAGCGTTTCCACATCTAAAACAAATCTCCCACCATTTTATATCACTTTCAAGTTCAGATAATGAATAATTCCAATACAGGGAACTACCGGAACATCTAAGTTTAGTTTTGAAAGAATTATCCGTAAATTGATAATAACCTGATACAACTTCAAATATGCTTCCAAATGTTCCACTACTTGTTTCGAACCAGTCTCGACCAAGATACGATTGTGTTGCTTTTCCTCCTGCAATATCATCAGAAAAATCTTCAGTTACTGTTGATGGCTGCTCAAAAACGATAACATAGAGAGTTGTCGGATCATCATCGTTTGTATCTCCATCTCCATCCAGATCTATGCCATCATCAACATGAGGATCATCTGTTAATTCAGTTTCATCATTTGTCCCATCTTCGTTGCTATCCCAGTACACTGTTCCCTGGTTGGATATCAAAGCACCGTTCTCTAGGCTTGAATTAACAGTTACTTCGAATGTCAATGAAACACTACTCTCTGCAGATACTGCACCATTCCATGTTATCTTGTTTTCTCCTGCATTGTAACTTATTGCTCCCGAGGTTGCCGTGGCTGAACCTATTACGTATGTAGTATTATCCGGTATCAAATCTTCAAATTCGTTCCCCGGATTATTCTGTTGGTCTGCTGTTTCTGTATTACTAAAAGTTACTGTATATCTTATAGTGTCATTGCATTCTAAATCGCCCCCATTCAAATCTTGTGCAGTTTTTCTTGCAACTATCTGTGTTTTTGCATATCCAGAGAACGCAAGATTATCTATGAAAGCAGCACTGTCAAGCATATTGTCTCCAGTATCATGAATATCAATAGTTATCATTATCTGTTCATGTGGAGAAACAGGGTGGAACAATCCACCTATTGGAACTAGATCAGAAGCACCTGCATCAGCACCAGGTGTTCGTGGAGTTGTATCAACCCAGTCAACTCCCCCAGATTTGCCGCTTTGGGCAAATATATCAAAACCAGTACCTGCTATACCATTTGAGTCTAAAACAAAATATCCACTATTTATATCAAATATGTACTCGGAGATGCCTTTTGACGGAGAATTCACAGTTATTGTTAATTTATCGTTATAATCCGTGCCTATCCATTCAGGGTATTCTGCACTGAAAAACTGTACATCGTAATAAATATAGTGCATATATGCTGGTACTTGTAGAGTCATTTCAAGTGTAGCCCGATCTCTTGGATATCCATGTTTATTTCTAAACCATGTTCCCCTCTCATCACCTGGATTTTCCTCATTTGTAGTCACTGGAACTTCTCCAGCTATGCCTGTGCTAAACAGTGCAAATGTTGAACCATGGGTGGGTGACATTATTCCAAGTGATGAAAGAACAGATGCCTGCCTATGTCCTGATTGGTCAGTATCAGTATAGGATGAACTTACTAATGTTGATTGATTGGCAAGAATTGCAAGTGCAAGATCCTCACCATCATATGATCCAGCTTCCACTCTTTCAGGGAGAAATATTACAAATAAAGTAGATATTAAAAACCCTATTAGAATAAAAATTCCAATAATTTTTCCAAATATTATTTCTCTCATTTTCTCATCAACCTCCTCCATAAGTTACAATATTTAAAATATTTGATTCTATTGGTTTACCATCTTGAGTTCCATCATTAGGGGTGACAATGCATTGCCAAACATTTCCAAATATTGTTTCTCCGGAAACGACAACTCTCTTATCAGAATCACCATCTTTTGTAGATATGTAATTTTGATAAATTTGGTCTGCAGAGAGAACACGGTTGTATACTTCAAATTCATCTATATAACCATACCAAAATCTGCTACTAGCTGATGCATGTCCAAGTTCTAATAATCCTTCACCGACTCCCATTGCATAATTTCTATTGCCTATTTCTGAACTAATTATTCCATTTGCATAGATTGATAACGATTTTTCACTTGCATCCCACACCCCTGCAATATGATACCATGTATTATTCGAAAGGTTTTCAGTTCTTACTGCTCTTTTAACTCCATCTTCACACACCCCAAAATGAATTTCGGTACCAAATTGGAAAAGTCTAACAAAGTTATCACCATCCTTACTTGCCATTAATGCTACCCTCCAATCATCGCTAATATTGTCACTTTTTACCCATAGACAAATAGTAAAATCATTGATGGATATATCATTAAAAACGCTGGGTATATCCAGTGATATATAATCACTTGCTCCACTAAAATAATAAGCTCCTCCAACCGTTCCGTTATCTGTCCATTTAGCACCTTGTATAATTCCGTCGTGTCCATTGTCTGAGTAATCTTTGGTTTTTGCGGCATCTTCTGTATCAAAAGGCATTAGAATTTCGGCTAGCGAATTTCCATCTACCAACCATTTATAGATGTATGTAAGAGCATTAATATCTGGAACTATAGTATAATTATAACATATCAAATCTTCTTCAGTTGTGTTTGTTCTAAGACTTGATATCAACATTGGGTCTCCAACAGCTATGTTTTCACTGGTTTTTCCCTTAAGAATTCCATTAAAGATTTGTTGTTCACCTTCATCATCGATGCTGTAGATGATTATTTTAACCATATCATTTTCTCCTTTAAGGGGACTTTCTATTGTAGGATATACACATTCACCTATTCCCCATGGATCTCCTTGATAAACTGCTGAATTGATCAAAGCACCGCTGACGTTTTCCACATCTATTTTATATGTACTCAGAGGTTCACCGCCCATGTGTTCTATTACTGCATTTCCATAGTCATCTACATAGCCCATTAATTTTACATGTGAATCTGGTGCTGGAAGTTGGAGGGGAAATACATACAAATATATTGATGAGAAAACCACAACAGAAATTGCAACTAGTATCAAACCACCAATTACCTCTGAAACTGCATGGTTATTACTAACGAAGTTGTATTTCTTCATCACCCTATCCACGTAGGACTCTCTGTGTATCCTACTATTTAAACAATTCGTGGCATTTTTACATATTGTCAAAATGATTTTTAAAACATAAATTTGAAGACAAAAAATGAGACCAACACAAGGATGAATCCATACCGAACACCTGATGAAAGGTTACCATCGGTCATAAATCCACCAAGAAGGCCACCTCCAATACTTTGAACCATTATAAACGAGAAAAACATGTTTTTCAAAAGGAAATTATCTATATCTGCAATCTTCATATTGCCAATTGCCTGTCCTGCCATTTCATCTTGAAGATCAAATATTGCCTGAAAAATTGTTTTGTCAATTATCAGTATTACTGCCAGAAACACAAAAAAACTGATGAATATCACTATACTGTACATGGACATCTCTGCCTTTCTTTGTTGTTCTACGCGTTTGGCCTGATCCATTTCTCTTGCTGCTGCATCAAAAACTGCAGAGGTATTGCCGCCAATCTCAAGCGCTTTGTTTATTGTAATTACCATCCTTTTTACTGAGTTTGTGTTTATTTTCTTTGCGAAGTTATTGAGAGCATCTTTAACCGAAATGCCCCACGACAGTTGAGATGATATTCTTTGTAATTCTGGTGTTAATCTTCCATGTTCTCCTTTGGAGACAGATTGTATGGCGTCAAAAACTGTCATTCCTGATGCCGTTGAGCTACTTATTTCCCTTAAGAAATCGGGTAATTGATCTTCAATGTCTTTTTTCTTTTTTGTCTTTAGATGATTATAAAAACCTACTGGGCCAATTGCTAATAATACTCCAAATACTAGGAGATCAACACCTGAAATCGCGTCTTCTGAAAATCCAGTTAATCCTATAAGTGTTAAGGCGCCAAATAAAAACAAAATTATCGATGAACCTGATGAAGCTGCTGTTAGTATTAAGATGGTAGTATCTTTTCCATATGTTCGTTTTACATTGTATCTTTTGCTCTTGAAATAATTTTTCATATTGCTTCTCCCATTCCTGATTTCATCATTACGTAAAAACCGCAGTAAGCCATTGGGAGTATCAGAAAAGCTAAGATAAACAGAAAATCAAATGATATACCTCCGCTTGTCATACCCATTATTGAGATTATGATTACTAGAAAAAGCGGAAATGCAATTACTGTTACGACAAATGATTCCGCCATGATTGCTAGTGCCTCTAGGTTTCTTTTTCTTTCTATCAAGTCATCTGCCATGTATTTTTCAACGCATCTATCAAAATATGGTCCTAATTCACTCCCGGATTGTATAACTCCAAGCATTCCTTGAATAAATTCCTTGAATTTTGTGGAGGGAGAAATAACTATTGCATTTTTCAGGGCTGTGATTGTATCGATCCCCATCATATTAAGCTCGATTGCAATCTTTTTCGCTTCTTTTTGTATCTCTCCATATAGTTTTATTGTTGACAAAGCTTCAAATATTTCTGAGGGCGAGATTCCTGCGACAGACATTGTATTGATAAAATTTGTTGCATATGGCAGATATCTATCAATATTTTTACCTCGACTTTTTGCTTTTGAGGTGGGCATACCTAGATAATATAATCCGATACCTATTGGTACTATAGATGATACTATAAGAATGAGTAATGATGTTATATTATTGGGAATAAGTAAATACAGAATAAGTGTGGATGTGAAGGATGAGATAAAACCTATTATGATATTCATTACAACCATGGAGTAATATTCCTTGTACACCATGCTTATATCTGCTTTTTCTAGTAATCTATTTTTACTTGTTTCGCTTATATCAAGTCGTTCAAACGTTTTTGAAAAGAGACGTCTACAAAATCTACTGTATTTTGTAGATTTCATTCATTCATCTCCCTCTCTGCTCTTTTCAACAAAGTTTCAGGATGTTTTTGATATTCTGAAACAATTTTTCCTACTTCTCTGTAGTCTCTGATGTTTTTCTTTTTCATCCATTCAAGCATCGTCTTTCTTTTATTTAGCTCCCTATCGAGCTGTTTATCATTCCAGTTATTTTGTGCTTTGATGTTGTTCAATACTTTACTCGAATGACTGCTTTCAAATCTGTCATCTGTCTTAGATATCCATTTGAATGGTTCCATGAAGATAAGTTGGTTTGAATCAGGATCAAGTTTTATTACTTCTGTTACACTTGTCATTCGTCTTACCGTTTTTTCACCAATATCAATTGCATTCTGAAATACGATTATGTCAAGAGATGTGAGCAGGGCACGTGGTAGTGATATGGGGGCATTTTCTAATCGTTGTATAAGTGTGTGTATGGTACTTGCATGAATTGTTGAATATGCGGTGTGTCCTGTTGCCATTGCTTGAAATAAACTGTAAGCTTCTTTTCCTCTGACTTCGCCTACCATAACAACTTTTGGTCTCTGTCTTAACGCAGCTCTGATAAGGTCAAACATGTCAATATCTTTACCTGTCTTGTTTTCCTCAGATGAAGAAAATCCTTGTCTAGTGGTATCTGCTATCCAGTTTTTATGCGGAAGACTAATTTCACGGGTATCCTCGATTGTAATAATCTTATGTGATGACGGTATAAATAGCGATAAGGCATTAAGTGCAGTAGTTTTTCCACTAGCCGTTCCGCCGCAAAATAGTATCGATGCCCCATTCTCGAGGGCCATCCAGAAATATGCTGCCATATCTGTGGAAAGTGATTTAAATTCTATCAAATCGATTGGAGTAAGGGGATTTTCTCTGAACCTACGGATTGTGAAGGTTGAACCTTTTGTAACCGTTCTTGCAAGGGTAGTCTGAAGTCTCGAACCATCAGGGAGTTTTCCATCAACGATGGGGGAATAAATGGATATCTGCTTGCCGCATATCTGTGCAAGGCGTACAACAAAAGAATTTAGATGTTCCTCATCTTCAAAACGTATGTTTGTTGAAATAGCTTCGTATTTTTTATGATAAAGGAATATTGGAACATGATGCCCATCACAAGAAATATCTTCGATACCATCATCTTTCATGACGATATCTATAGGGCCATATCCAATAAACTCTCTAAATACGTGATAAAAAATCTTATCCTTTGATCTTTTTGCTGCCAATTCTATTTCTTCTTTCTCTTTTTCCAGTTCTTCCTTTGTTTTTCCTTTTTTATCCATCCTTTTGGTGTAAGAGATGTTTTTTACTTGGTTGTCTTCGTCAGATTCAAGTTCTGATTCTTCGTTATTATTTTTAGATATTATATGTAGAAAATCTTTAAATGATTTTTTAGATGAGGTGTCTTTCTCTTCCTTAGTATAAAAGTTAATATTATTATCGGTTACTATCTGTTCTAATGTTTCCTCAAGATATTTTTCCTTGTCTTCATCTTCCAAGTTTGAAATGTCCACGTCGGCAAGCATTTTAAACAAATGAGATAGTTCTTTTTTAATCTCCAGTTCATTCTTACTCAGAATGGGTTCTGAAACCTCATATACATATTCATTAATATTATTATCATAAACGATTTTTCTGCTGCCCTGACCTCTCCATCCAAACCCCTTTCTTTCGTCTATGATCTCTTTGTTTTCATCTCCTCTGTTTTTTAATAGATCTAAATGAGTAATTGATGGTTCCTGTTTTTCTGTTGTTTCCCTAACTGTGATTTCTTTTATTATCTCTGATAAATGCTTTTCTCTCTGCTTTGCTCTTTCCAGGAGACTTGTTGTATTCACTTGCTCTGTCGCATTCTCTATCTTTATGTTTGGTTCTGTTTTATCTTTTGTTTCATTCGGATTCTGTTTTTTCCGTTGTGCCTTTTCTAATAGTCCCATAAAACATCACTTGATTTTATATTTGTTAATTACTTTTTCATACAGGGCAAAATCCTTGGATTTAACAAATTCATCTATAACTTCCTCCGGGAGTTTACCTAAAAGGTTATCAGTCATTAAAAGAATTTTTTTGACGTCTTCGTCCAAAATAAAATCTTCTTTTTTTCCAGTGAATAAACTATCCATCTCGGGTGTTTGACTATTGTTTTTCTCGTTTTGTACTTTATTTTTTTTCCATTCTTGTTCTAAAATCTTATCTATTGGAGTTTTTTGTTGATTGGAATATAAGAGATTTTTTCCTTTGGCCTTTGCCATCTTTCTTGCTTTTTTCAATTCCAATTTTTTCTTCTTTTCTTCTTCTAATCTTTTTATCTCTAACTCTTTTTCTTTATTTCTAGCTTCCTTTTTTCTTTTTTTCAATTCCAATTTTCTTAATTTATTTTTGTTGTGTTCAACCGACTTTTTTATCTCATTATTTATCTTGATTTCTTCTAATTTTCTCTCTGTTTTTGTAAATATATTATCTGTGCCCGTCTTTTTCTTTTTAACTTTGAATTTTAAATTTTTAGATAAAGGTGTTGTATCATGTGAGTTACTTTTTTCTTTAACTTCTTTTAGTTTCTCCCTTTCTTCTTTATTTCTAATTTTTATATGGTGAGTAAAACTGATGATTGAATGTTTGGGTGCTACATCATGTTCACCTGACGTTTGAGCGAGAATATTCTTGTCATTTGTATGATTTCTATCAACAGTCTTTGAGTTTAGGATATCTTTTTTTGGTTCTTCGGAACTTTTAATTATTTTAGATTCAGATTGAAGTTTACTTGGGGATTTCATCTCAAATAACTCATCTTTAACATCAAAAGAATCAAAATCATTTTCTGGTTTTATTTCCGTTTTAAAATTGGACGTTTCTGGTTCTTTTCTGAAATGTTCTCTTGCTTCTGTAATGTCTTTTGAATCATCTTCAAATTTTTTCTGGGAGGTGGAAATTTGTTCTTCGGATTTCGTTTCTTCTCCAATATTTTCTATTAAAGCATCTACTTTTTTTTCCATGTCTAAATGAGAATCGGTCGGTTTTCTCTCAGTTTCCTCTATCTTTTTCCCCTCATTGGGCTGTTTCGCGTTATTTTTTTTCTTTTTTCCGGTAAAGGGATCAAATACTCCCACCGCTAAAAAGACATTCAATTCTGGTCTAACCAGTTTTGTTTCCCTATATTTTTTCAAATTAGGCATTCTTCCCAAATCTCCCACGATTTAGTAGATGCGCTACAACGATTGC
>Ga0180433_10009767_pt1 | contig 11681 bp, 9 predicted proteins | sample SS_ome_8_FD_132980 | JGI IMG/M metagenome (GOLD analysis project Ga0180433, IMG submission 132980) | Hypersaline lake sediment archaeal communities from the Salton Sea, California, USA - SS_1_D_1 metaG | ecosystem: Environmental > Aquatic > Non-marine Saline and Alkaline > Hypersaline > Sediment... | reverse complement strand
CCGCCACCCAGGTCACTTCGCTTCCGGTTCCGCAGGTCGTTGGAATCGCCAGCACCGGAAGCGGCGGCTGCCGGTACTTCTCCCGGCCTTCATAATCGGCGATGCTCCCGGGATTCGCCGCCAGCAGGGCGACGGCCTTGGCCGCATCCAGGGCGCTGCCGCCGCCCAACCCCACGATCACGTCGGGCCGGGTTTGCCGAGCGAGCTCTCCGGCATTATCGACAGTGGTATCTCGGGGATTGGCTTCGACGCCATCGAACACTTCCGCGCCGGGGAGAAAGGAAAGAACCTTGTCCAAAAGCCCCGCGGCCTTCACTCCGCGGTCCGTGACGATCATCGGGCGGGAGGCGCCCAGATCTTTGTCCATCACGACCCCGAGCTGACTCAGAATACCGGAACCGAAAATGATGCGGGTCGGTGCGTTAAACCTCATGATTCACTCCTCAATTGAATAGAATGTGGATCCGCCGGATTTCTCGTTCCTCCCGAGCCTGACCGGCGGTCCAAACCACCGCCAACCCCCATATCAAGATCATGACCCGGAGCTCTCATTTCCTCATCGCAACATCCTCAACGGATTCTCAACTACTATTTAATAAAATGCCGTACGGAAAAGCAAAACATATGTTTCGAATTCGGTCAATCCGGAGATTTTTAAGCGAAGGCCTCAACGACATCTCTAACTCCCATAAAAACGGTTTGCGGCGCCAAATCATTTTCATGAACGGATCCCTTAAGGAAGAGATTTCCGCGGCATGAGATGTCCTGAGTCGGTTTTTTGGATTTTCCGGCGCTCTCAACTCCCGCTCAATCCGCCCGGCTCGGCTTCGACGGATCAAAGATTCTCGTTCAGCGGGACCTCGGGAAAACCAAATCTATATATTTTAATCCTCAGGCCTTAGATCTTCCACAAATGAAGTGTCGACCCAGTAGATACCCTCATTCATAAAGAACAGGTATTTCCCATCGGGGGAAAGAGCAAAAAAGCCGCCGCAATAGTAAGGGACTTCCATTCGACCGGACCAGGACCCGTCCGCTTTTTTATAACTGATGCTGAATTTCACATCCTGATGTTGCGTGTTTTGATGAGAGATCAACATATAGTCCTCATCCGGCGCAATGAGGATCGCAGCCTCATATTCATCAGAATTATAGCTTTTATCCAGTTTTCGGGGTTCGGCGAATTCCCCGTCAACCCATCGCGAAACGAATATCTCTTCGCGTCTTGTGAAAGGATCTCTCGAAAAATAGAGAGAGCCGTCGGCGGTGATACAGTGGAGGCGTTCCATAGCCGGAGAATTGATCAAAGGGGAAACCGGTACCGGTTCAGACCAACCATCCCCTATTCTCTCAACAACATAGATGTCACAATCGCTTTCACGAGTGGGGTCACTGCCGTATTCGATATAAAGCTTGTTACCATCCGGTGAGAAAACAGGCCTTTCGACCCTGATATTCTTGACAAAGCGTGCGATTCGGGGAGCGGTCCATTTCCCTTCCATCATTTTCATGGTATACAAACGCAGGTTTCCGACAATCCGTTGATCAGTATGGGCACCGACGTTGGTACACCAAAATACTTCTTGACCATTGGGAGAAAACACAGCAGCGCTGTGCTCAAAATTCTCCTCGACTGAAATAATGCCGGGAGCGAACAACTCGGGGATTTTCCCAGGCGGTTTCTGCCCGAGGTAAAGGCCGGCGAGTTTTGGAAAATCGCTTTGCTGTGGAAACGAAATGATTCCTGTTAAAACAAGCAAGCTGCAAATCAACAACGATCTTTTCATTTTGATTTCTCCAGAAATATATACGATTGCCAAGACGTAAAGTTCAAATCCAGAGACGTTGAGTGCGTTTCTGGGATGGGATAGGATGCAGCGATTTCCCTCACTGGATGGAGGGCATATCATCATGAATGCATGTCAGGAGACTTAAGCGGAAACCTTGTCATTTCTATTCCGTATAATAAAAGGATAACGCCTACCGATGTTTTCCGAAGGGGGAGTTTGTTTTTAAAGAAACAATCTTTAGTCATGCCGTCAGCCATAATGCTTTTATTCACGGCATTATCCATGCCGGCTCAGGATAAAGATGAGGCGCTTTGGAAAAAAGCATGGAAAATCCGCCAGGAAGCCATCGTCATTGATGCCCATGCCCATCCCATGACAACCCAGGGCATGATATCGGATGCAGTCCTCGTCAATCTGGATCTGAGTCGAAAAACAAAATACAGTGTCATCGATTTTATCACAATGAAAGAAGGAGGGCTTGATGCCGTTTTTTACTCCGCTCCCTTCCCGTGAAATAAAGCTTCTATGATGCATAGATGAAAAGGAGAACACGCATGAACAGACGGGATTTTTTCAAAAAGTCATCCCTGGGGCTGCTGGGAGGAGGGTTGCTGGGCCGATCCGCGCTGTCCGGCTCAGAAGAAACCGGAGAAACGGAGCTCAAGATCAAAGGCTACCGCACGCTCGGACGGACCGGCTTCCGGGTCTCAGACATCGGCGCTGGGGATTTCAATGATCCCGGCCCTTTCCGCGGACTGCTGGACGCCGGCGTCAACTATATCGACACATCGGAGACCTACGGGCAGCACGCCCGCAAGATCGGGGATTCCATTCAGGGACGGGACCGCGGTTCATTGTTCATCACCTGCAAGCTGCAGGCGGATACTTCCAGCCGACGCATCGCCGCCATCGGTATAGACAAGGCGGGATTTCTGCGGCGTTTTCATGAGATGACGGAGGCTATGCAGCTGGACTATCTCGACTGCCTGATGCTCTCTTCTCCGGAAACGCTGGAGGATCTGGAATGCGAGGGATTCCATGCGGCGATCGATGAGCTGAAAAAAGCGGGAAAGGTTCATTTCGTGGGGGTTTCCCACCATGGCTCGCAGTGGTTCTTGAACAAACCGAAAGTTCCTATGGATAAAATTTTAACGGCCGCGGCTGAGGACGGACGTTTCGATGTGATGCTGCTGGCCTACAACTTCCTCAAGCAGGACGGCAGCGAGCGCCTGCTGGAACTCTGCGGCAAGAAAAAAATCGGCGTCACCTTGATGAAAACCAACCCTATCAGATCTTATACCAACAATATGCAGCAGTATCTGGAGAGAAAAGAAAACCGGAGAGAGGAATTGACCGCGACGGACCGGGAGAATATCGAGCGCATGGAAAAGAAACTGGAGGATGCCCAAGATTTTATTCGCCGCCATAACCTGAAAAGCGAAGGGGAAATCCGGGAGGCGGCGGTCAAATTCGTGCTGAGTAATCCCCACGTCCACACTGTGTGCGCCACGGTGTTGAATTACGACGAAATGCGCAGCTTCATCAGGCTTTCCGGAACCCGGCTCAAGGGTCGGGACGAAGAGCTGTTGGCCGTCTACCGCCGGGAGTGCGGCGGCCTCTACTGCCGCCACGCCTGCGGACTATGCGAGCCCGCATGCCCGCATGAGGTGCCGGTCAACACCATCCTGCGCTATGATCACTATTTTGTGGCGCAAAGCCGGGAGAAGCACGCCATGACCAAATACGCGGAGCTGAAGGATCACTCGGCGGCGATCTGTCAGGACTGCGCAGGGTACTGCGAGAGCGCTTGTCCTTATGGAGTGCCGGCCCGGGCCCTCTTGACCGCGGCTCACCTGAATCTCAGCCTGACATGAAAATGGACCGCGGAAACGGTTCCGGCCGGGCGTTGTGTCACGGAGCAAGATTGCCACGGCTTCAAACCGGAGGTGGTGAGGCCAACCCCCCCAGTATTAAGGTATTTTCAGACTAAATCCCTTTTGAAAAATGCCTGCACCGATATTGCGATTCCCGGCACCAAGCTTCGAGATGGCTGTGGGGAGATACCACGCCATACGGGATTTAGCCTGAAAATCGAGCTTCAGGAGGGTAGCCGCAGATGCGGCCGCTGAGCATGTCTGACCCACGGACGGGGGGAGTTGCGCAAACGCCGACTGAAGTGAGATTTTCATGGCGTCTAAAATCCCGTCTAAGTGGCAATCCCCTACAGCCGAAATTCCGCCCTCATAATAAGGAAAAAACCATACTCAGGGCCCAGCACCGGCCTGGATCAGCCAAGAGTCAAGGTTGCAGAGATGTAATAAAACAGGAGATAAACGAAACAGCACGTTCATCCCTATCTGCAGGGAAAATTGATGTATTTACGGCGTCAAGATTACCGTGGCGGCGAGGAAGTGGCTCTCGAAGCTGTGGTTCTCTACCGCGAGAGAGCTGCAACGAAGCCGACGGGGTGAGATTGGCCCGCCCATGGGGTGAAGTAAGCCGATAAAATCTTGCGATTGATCAGCTCACTCAGAATATAAGAGCCGCCTTCAATAAAAGTATCTGCTTAAATCAGAGTATGGTTTTTTCCTTCATCTCTCGGCTGACTTCATAAATACTTCAATTTTAAAATCTATAGGAGAAGCCTCCTCGAAAAAGGATGCCGTTAAACACCCCCGCATCCACCAGCAGGTTCAGCCCGTCGATGATCTGCGCCTTGAGCCCCAGGTTGAGCTGGATGAAGGGGATGAATCCAGGCAGGAGGAACTCCTCTTCTTCATCCTCCATCTCTTCCTCGAGTTCTTTCAGCGTCATGCTGTCCTCTTCCTGGTAGTATTCGCGCGGAAATCCGAAATAAGTGAGCGACCCGGTAAACTCATAGCTGAAACGGGCTTCCTCCAGGGCGGTTCCTGTCGCGGCCCCCACGCCCAGGGTGATATAGGGATGAACCCGGGAACGTGGAGAGATCTCCCAGCGCAGGCTCATGTGGAAAGACCAGGGATCGAGTTTGAATTCCCCCATGGTATTCCCCTGGAAAACGGAACCGTCCGAGAGCGCCATCCGCACATCCGCCCTGGGCAGCGCCAAAGTCATGCTGGTCTTTTCCACCGAGAATCCCAAACTGAAAGATCCATACGCACCGCCGGGAAACCAGCGGACTTCCAATCCGAAGTTTCCTCCGTTGGAATCGAAGCTCACGTCCTGTTCGTAATCGGTCACCGACAGGGAAGGATAATCCTCCTGGATCACGTCCAGGATGCTGGACTCGAACGAATCGCTCACGCCCTCTTCAATGAGCGACCGGAGGAGGTTGACGTTCCAGGTGCCCGCATGAAAGCCGAATTCGAAATAGCCCTGAGCCGAAAGCACGGGAGAAAAGGCCAACAGACACAATCCCGCCAGTCCGACCATCATTCCTCTTCTTTTTAACTGCTTTCGCATGATGATTGCCCCCTCATTTAAATTGTCCGGATGGAACCGAGACCGTCCCGACCGAATCAAATCGCCGTTTTAAACGGCATTGGATGAATTATACCTGTTTCATCCGTTAAAGACATCCTCTTTTCCGATGAATCCGATGGTGATTTTTAAAAAAAAGCCGTTATTTACCGCCAAGGGACCCTCATCGCTGTATTTCTTTGCCCGCCTGTGGTATTTAATTAACGGCATGAATCCATTTTTACCAAACAATCAGGAGGAACTCGTATGAAGTTCAATATCGCCAAAAAGCTTTTAACCGTTGTTCCGATTTTATGTCTCGCCGCTGTTCTGATCACCGCTTGCGGCGGAGGCATGAAGAACAACCTCAAATTCAGCATCTCATTTCCGGAATCCGTCTCCCAGGAAGCCCTGGACGGCCGGGTACTGTTGATGATCGCCAAAGACGGCAGCCGCGAGCCGCGGTTCCAGGTCTCCCCCGGCCCCTCGGCCCAGCCGTTCTTCGGGATCAACGTCGACGGCCTTCAGCCCAACCAGGCCGCCGTCATCGACGGAAGCGTTTTCGGATTTCCCGTTGAAAGTCTCAACGACATCCCGGCCGGTGAATACTGGGTACAGGCTTTGCTGCACAAATACGAAACGTTCAACCGCAGCGACGGCCACACCGTCAAGCTCCCCATGGATCAAGGGGAAGGTCAGCACTGGAACATCTCGCCCTTCAACCTGTACAGCACCCCGCAGAAGATGAAGATCGATCCCGCAAAAAAGAGCACGATCGCCATCTCCCTGGACAATGTGATCGAACCCATCCCCGAACCCGAGGACACGAAATACATCAAACACGTCAAGATCCAGAGCAAGCTGCTCACGGAATTCTGGGGACGCCCCATGTTTCTGGGAGCCCATGTTCTTGTCCCGGAAGGCTTCGACGAACATCCCAATGCCCGCTATCCGCTGGTCGTCAACCACGGACACTTTCCCCGCGACTTCGGCGGATTCCGCACCGAACCGCCCGATCCCGATCTCGAACCGGACTACAGCGCGCGCTTCGACTGGGAGGGCTACAACCGGACCCAGCAGGAATACGCCTACAAATTCTATAAATACTGGATCGCCCCCAAAACCCCCCGGATGCTCATCATCGAAATCCAGCACCCCACGCCTTACTACGATGACTCCTACGCCGTCAATTCCGCCAACAACGGACCCTACGGCGACGCCATCAACGAAGAGCTGATCCCCTACATCGAAGAAAAATTCCGCGGTATCGGAGAAGGCTGGGCCCGATTCATGTACGGCGGCTCCACCGGCGGCTGGGAATCCCTGGGCGTGCAGATCTTTTATCCCGATTTCTATAACGGCTGCTACGCCGCCTGTCCCGACCCCATCGATTTCCGGGCCTACACCCAGGTCAACATCTACGAAGACGAAAACGCCTACTATTATCCCAGCGACTGGAAAAAAACCGAACGGCCGGTCAACCGCAACTATCTGGGCCGCATCAACTTCACGGTCCGCGACTGGAACCTGAAGGAATACGTCGTCGGCGACAACACGCGCTCCGGAGACCAATTCCATGTCTGGGAATCCGTATTCAGCCCCTGCGGGGACAACGGGTATCCCAAACCGATCTGGGACCCTCTGACAGGACAGATCGATCACGAAGTGGCAAAATACTGGCAGGAAAATTACGATCTGAGCTATATCCTTCGCCGGGACTGGGACAAGATCGGCGAAAAGCTTAAAGGAAAAATTCACATCTACTGCGGGGATATGGACAACTATTATCTCAACAACGCCGTGTACCTGGTGGAAGAATTCCTGGAAAGCACCACCGATCCCTACTATGAAGGAGAAGTGGATTACGGCGATCGCGCCGAACACTGCTGGAACGGAGACCACAGCCAGCCCAACGCGATCTCACGCCTGCGTTATCATCAGATGTTTGCGCCCAAAATGGTCAAACAGATGCTTAAGACAGCCCCTCGCGGAGCGGATCTGAAAAGCTGGCGCTACTAAATCACGACTCGATTCCCGGCTCCGGCAGCGTACCGCCGGAGCCGGGAGCTTTTCCCTCACCTTAAGGAGGCACCACCCATGTCAAACCATAAATCTCCCCCTGTTTTCCGGATCCGATGTCTTATCGGAATCGGTTTGGCGGTCATGCTCGCCGGCACCGCCTGCGGACCGCGAACCGGATCGGCTCTGCGATTCGGTCTTTCCTTTCCGGCCGATGCCGCCGAGGGGCCCCTCGACGGCCGCATGCTGCTTATGATCTCCAACGACGGCGGCCGCGAACCTCGGTTCCAGACCGGATCCCGAAGCTCAGACACCCAGCTCATTTTCGGTATCGACGTCGAGGGACTGCGGCCCGGGGAAAACGCCGTCATCGACGCGGGCGTCTATGGATTCCCGCTCGAGAGCATCGCCGAAATACCGGCGGGCGACTACTGGATCCAGGGCCTCCTCAACCGTTACGAGACCTTTCACCGCGCCGACGGGCATACGCTCAAGCTTCCTCCGGACAAAGGAGAAGGACAGAAGTGGAACCTCAAGCCGGGCAACCTGTACAGCCCCCCTCAAAAAGTGCACATCGATCCCCGGCGGAACCAGCTGATCGAACTCAGCCTCGCCAACGAGATCGAGCCGTTCCCTGAGCCTGAAGATACGAAGTACATCAAACATATTCGAATCCAAAGCGAGCTTTTGTCGGAATTCTGGGGACGTCCCATGTTCCTGGGAGCCGTCATCCTGCTGCCCGAGGGCTTCGACGAACACCCCGATGCCCGCTACCCTCTCATGATCTATCAGGGACATCACCACCGCCAGTTCTATACGCCGGTGGAGTTCCGCGAAACGCCCCCGCCCCCCGGGCACTCCAGCGTCGACCGCTCGGACCGGGAAGGCTACGCCCAATTCAACCGGGAAATGGCCTATAAGTTCTATCAGGAATGGACGGGTCCTGATTTCCCCCGTATGATCCTCGTTACCATCCAGCACGCCAATCCCTATTTCGACGACTCCTATGCCGTCAATTCCGCCAATCTGGGGCCCTACGGCGACGCCATCACCTATGAGCTGATACCTCACATCGAAAAAACCTTCCGTGGGATCGGTGAAGGCTGGGCGCGCGTCCTCTACGGAGGGAGCACCGGCGGCTGGGAAGCTCTGGGCGTGCAGATCTTTTACCCCGACGAATACAACGGATGCTGGGCCTCCTGCCCCGATCCCATCGACTTCCGCGCCTACCGAACCGTAAATATCTACGAACACGAAAACGCCCACATCGTCGACAGTCCCTGGAAGCGCACCCCCCGTCCCGCACACCGCAACTACCTGGGAGAGATCCTGGACACCATGCAGGAGCAGGACCATTATGAATTGGTGCTGGGATCGAAATCCCGCTCCGGAGGCCAGATGGACATATGGGAAGCGGTTTTCGGTCCCGTGGGCCCGGACGGCTACCCGGCAAGGATCTGGAACAAAATGACCGGTGAGATCGACCGCGAAGTCGCCGCTTACTGGCGGGAAAACTACGATCTTCGCTATATCCTGGAAAGGGATTGGAAAACCCTGGGCCCCAAACTCAAGGGCAAGATCCACATCTATACCGGCGACATGGATACGGGCTATCTCAACAATGCCGTTTATCTCATGGAAGAATTTCTGGAGAGCACGACGGATCCCTACTACGACGGGGTCGTCGCTTACGGAGACCGGCGGGAGCACTGCTGGACCGGAGACCCCGAGACGCCGAACTCGGTGGGGAGGCTGACCACCAACCAGCGGTTCGCCCCGGAGATGATGCGGCGCATGCTCAAGACCGCCCCCCGCGGAGCCGATGTTACGAGTTGGCGGTATTGATCAGGCCGGGAAAACACCCGTTCCGCTTGATACGGCATGGAGATCAAAAGCGGCGGTCACCGCTTGATTTCCTTTTCATGCCATAATATATATTATATATCTTGAGACATCAGGCCCGGCACCGCAGATCAGGTCCCATCCGGATCAAAATCAGAGACCGGTTCCCCAACCTGTCCGTCTCAAAAAATCACCTGGAGGTACATGCATGAAAAAACTCAGATCAACCGGCTTGATGCTTATTCTTATTCTCGCGCTTTGCATCGGCGCCCAAGCCCAACTCCAATGGGAAATGGCGGATGTTCGGGATATCGACAACATTCTCCCCCAGGAGGAACAGGCCAACATCTTCAATGAATGGCTGGAATGGCGATTGGACAATATCGTGCCCATGCTCATGAAACGCGAGGGCATCGACATGTGGATCGTGATGAACCGGGAATACAACGAAGATCCCCTCTATCTCTCCATGGTCCATCAACCCAACCTGAACGCCCGAAGGCTTTCCGTCCTGATCTTCCACGATTCCGAACAGGGCTTTAAAAAACTCACCGCCAACTGGCACGGCACGTCAACCTGCGGTGATTATTACACTCCCATCTTCAAAGACAGATCCAACGGATGGAAAGGCCAGTTCACCGCTATCGCGGATTACATCAAAAAAAGCGATCCCCGAAAAATCGGACTCAACTTCTCCGAGCACTGGCAGTTCGGCGACGGACTGAGCGCCGGTCTCCGGCACGAGATCGAAACGGCGCTGGATAAAAAATACCGGGAACGTATCGTTTCCGCAGAAAATCTCTGCATCGGGTGGCTTGAAACCCGGAGCCCGGAACAGCTGAAGATGTACCGCAACATCATCGGGATCGGACACGACCTCATCAAGGAATTTTTCTCCAACCAGGTCATCGTCCCTGGAGTCACCACGACCAACGACGTGGTATGGTGGATTCGCGACCGCATCGCCAATCTGGGCCTCGAGGCCTGGTTTCAGCCCTCGATCAGCATCCAACGTTCCCCCGTGGAAGAGGCCCAACACCCAAAAGAAGACCTCGTCATCCGCAGAGGAGATCTGCTTCACTGCGACGTCGGCTTCAAATACCTCGGACTCTGCACCGATCAGCAGCATAACGCTTATGTCCTCCGGATCGGCGAAACCGCGCCTCCCAAAGGACTGCAGGAACTTCTGCGCCGGGGCAATCGCCTGCAGGAGATCTTCATGAATGAGTTCAAGGAAGGACGGACCGGAAACGAGATCTATCTCTCCGCCTTGAAGATAGCCAGAGCCGAAGGATTGAAGCCACGGATCTACACCCACCCCATCGGGGTCCACGGCCATGCCGCCGGACCAACCCTCGGGCTTTATGAGGACCAGGACGGAGTCCCCGTCGCGGGCGATTATCCCCTCTATCAGAACACCTGTTATTCCATCGAGCTGAGCGCCGGTTACGAAGTGCCGGAGTGGGGAAACCAGCTGGTGAACATGGGTTTGGAAGAAGAGGCGGTCTTCACCAAAGACGGCTGTCAGTGGATCGACGGATATCAGACGGAACTCTACCTTATCAAATAACCTCAGGTCCTATATTGCTTTGGGGCTTATTCAACGGCCCGAATTCGACGCCGGGGCCCGAGGATTCATCCTTGGGGCCTCGGCTTTATTTCATGTGAACGGGGAAACGGCGGACGGGTCCGGCAGGAAGCGCCCCGAAGTGAATCCATAAACTCCGGAAAAAAGCTGTTATCCCCCCTCCCCGCCACGGCGATTCACCGCTTGACACGGAAGACCCTTCGATTGATTTGAACGCCGGTTTCTGCTATCGTGCGGATATGTCATAACCAACCAGGAGGACTAAAGAACCATGAAAAATCTATTGATTATCGGAATCAGCTTTCTCTTCTTATTCGGAATCTGCAAAGGGACGGCTACGGCTGAAAACCCTAAAGTCCTGATGAAAACCTCCAAGGGAGACCTCACGATCGAACTTTATCAAGACAAGGCGCCGATTTCGGTCGAAAATTTCCTTAACTATGTGGACGAAAAATTCTATGAAGGCACCATTTTCCATCGGGTCATCAAGGATTTCATGATCCAGGGAGGAGGGTTCACTCCCGATCTTCAGAAAAAGACCACCAACCCTCCCATTAAGAATGAAGCGACCAACGGATTGAGCAACAAGCGCGGCACCCTTGCCATGGCGCGTCTGCCGCAGCCGCACAGCGCTTCCGCCCAGTTTTTCATCAATCACAAAAACAATCCCGGACTCGACCACAAAGGCACGGCCGACGCGGATTACGGCTACTGCGTCTTCGGCAAAGTCATCGAAGGCATGGATGTCGTAGACGATATCGCCAAGGTCAAGACCATGACCAAGAACAACTATCGGGATGTCCCCAGAGAAGACATCCTCATCATATCGGTGGAACGGCTTTAACCGCCGGCTTCAAGGCGCCGCCGGCGGACGGCCGGCGGCACTTGATATCCGGGATTTTTCAAACACCCATGTTCGAGCTGTTGTTCGCCATCCTGCATTTTCTGCTCTTTATCGGAGCTTTCGGTTTTGCCTTTTACACTCTTTTCACGGGAGATCCGCT
>Ga0180433_10009766_pt1 | contig 11681 bp, 13 predicted proteins | sample SS_ome_8_FD_132980 | JGI IMG/M metagenome (GOLD analysis project Ga0180433, IMG submission 132980) | Hypersaline lake sediment archaeal communities from the Salton Sea, California, USA - SS_1_D_1 metaG | ecosystem: Environmental > Aquatic > Non-marine Saline and Alkaline > Hypersaline >... | reverse complement strand
TGGATTGCGGAACGGGCGGTTTTGATCTTTTAGTAACTGGCGGAGCTTTCTCAATGGATGCTCAAGCAGCTTCAAACATTACTGTCACAGCTGCTGGAGAAGACCTTTCTCTGCAAGGTGTCGGTGGAGCTGTTAATATGACCTCTGACCAAACCGAGAATGATGCCATTTATATTGATGCTACTGCGGCAAACGGTGGTGTTCTCATTCAGGCTGGTACTGGAGGAATTAGAATCGGCGATGAAGCGGATACGACAGGTTTGACTTTTGGTAACATCGCTCCTACAGCAAACAGAAACATTACAATCGGTTCTGGAACTGTTGTGACCGCGTCTGTTACTGATGACATTTCAATCGGTGACGGTGGAGCTACCACAAATGCTGACTCCATCAAGCACGTCGACATCAACAACGGTGGCGTAACACTTGGTGTTGTTCGCACATATATAGGCTGTGGTGCTGTGACCTCTGGTACTCATACTACCGAGATCGGCACAGGAAACGTTGCCGCCGGTACTGTGACGCTAGATATGTCTACCGGAACAGGCACAAAAACCGTTAACATCGGTAATGCCGATGCAAACACGACGATCAATATTGACGGTGCGTTAGTGGTCAACACAAACGTCAACGCTGCGTTCTCAGCATGTGTAGGAACCTCAACAGGAACCGTCACACTCGGTAACATCGCCAACTCAGGAGCAATGAGCCTAGAATCCAGCTCTACGATAGATCTGGACGCTGCTGGCGCCATTTCGATCAACTCTACTGGCGCTGCTCTTAACATTGGTAACGATGCAAATGCTTTCGCGATCAATGTGGGTACTGGAGCTGCTGCGAGAACGATAACCATCGGTAACGTTACAGGTGCTACTGCGGTCAATGTTAACTCTGGTACCGCTGCCTGCGCTTGGACTACAACCAATGGAACCTTTAGCTTGATTACCGGAACTGGAGATGTTGCGCTAGCTGCCGATGCTGCTGCGAAAAACGTGTCTCTCGGTAACGCTACTGGAGCATCTTCATTGACTTTGTCTGCCGGAACTGGTGAAATTACCGTTACAGGAACCGTCAAACAGATCGATGCAGAACTGATGGGACAAACAGGAATTTACATTCCAGCGTTCACTCAGGACTCGATTGCTGCGACTGCAGCGAACACTGGCGGCGTTCCTACTGGCGCGACCGGCAATGTAAACCTAATTACCATGCAAACAGGTGCGGTTGCTCAAGCATTTGTTGTCGGAGCTGGTCAAACCATCCTACAACCGATCATGGGAGCGAATGGATTGATCATCAGTGGCGACCAAGCGGCGGCGGAAGGATATGAATATAACTTCCCATACCATCAATACACAATTGGTACTTCGGATCCTTTTGCTTTCGAGCTTGGTCTCTATATCAACGACATGGATGGAGCTGACCCTTATGTCTTTGGTTTCAGAAAAACTGAGGCAAACAACGCTTTGATGTCTGCATATGATACTTATGCAACCATAGGCATGAACGCTGCTACATCGATTGTAAATATCGTCATAGCAGATGAGCTGAATGCTGGGGGCCAAACCTTGACAAATACGACTGACGCATGGGGAGGGGATGGATCGTATCATCTTCTGCGTGTGTTAGTTGACGCAACCGGCAATGTGACATACACCATCGATGGCGCTGCTCCTTCTGTGACTCACGCATTCCAATTCGACAATGCTGATGTAGTCATTCCGTTTATTCGTTGTGTGCATGCTGCTGGTGCTCAGACAGATGTGGCTATACGTAGAATGCGTATAGGGTATATCGCTTGATAAATATGTCTATAAATAGAACAATGGACTCTATAATTTATGGAGTCCATTTTATGAGAAAAATAAAAATTTGTCCTATGTGTAAAAAAATATTCAACCATACTGAAAATAAATTTTGTTCTAAAGATTGTTATTGTAAATTTAGTTCAATGAGTAGGAAAATCCCTGTCGATGAAGAATATTTAATAAACCATATTAAAGTTAATAAAAAAACAAATTGTTGGAATTGGATAGGATTTAAAGATAAAGATGGCTATGGAAAAATAAGACAGGGTAGATTTGAAAAAGAACAAAGAGCTCATCGAATATCATATATTATATTTAAAGAAGATTTTGATAGATCATTAATTGTTTGTCATAAATGCGATAATCCATCTTGTATAAATCCTGATCATTTATTTATTGGTACACATAGTATAAATCATAGAGACATGCAATCAAAAAATAGGTCAAATTATGCTATTGGAGAAAGGCATGGTCGTTCTATTTTAAAAAAAGAAGATGTATTAACAATTAAAAAAATGAGACACGATAATATTTCAGTAAAAAAAATATCTAAGAAATTTGGAATTTCAATTTCTTATATATATGAATTATTAAGAAATGAAAAATGGTCTCATTTAGAAGAGGGCTAAATGGCTGAATATACAACGATTGAGTTGAAGGAAAGAGATGCTACGACTTTTAATGGAGCCTATCAAACGCTGGGTACTGTATTAGCAAATCCTTGCTATGGACTGGTGATTGATAATCTTGCGAAAGTGCCAGCATATATTTCTTTCGATGGTAGTACCGATCATATCCACATCGGCTCCGAACAGGTTTTGGAGATCATCCCAAAGATGAGAGATCCAAATTTTGATAAAGGAGTTTATATGTTGCCTAAAGGTACGCAACTCTATATAAAAGCAGCTAACAGCACTGGTTATGTGTCTGTAATGGCGTTAACGACGTCTTAATAAAAAGCTGATCTGTATTTATAGATATTTCTATGCCCCGAGAGAAATCTTGGGGCTTTTTTTTCTTTACAGATTTTCTTAAAAAAGATCTGTCCTTCCATTCCGAACCGTTTTTTATCGAATAAAATATTTACATTACCTTTATAGAGGAATATGTTATGAAATAAAAACTTGTTAATTGATGAGGTGGTTATGGGAAAGGGCAGTCAAAACCGGCCATTTCGCTTCGGTGCGAACGATCGGCGTGAATTTATCGTTCAGACTTCTGAGGTGAGTTATGTTGCGATCAATGACGGAAATGGAAACCCTGTGTTTTTAGGACGTGCGAAGGCGGGTGTTAGCTTAGCTGAAGAGAAGTGGCAGATACGCAAGATTGAATACGATGATGCTGAGGGAATTACGAGGGTTACATGGCCTCAGGATACCTCTAGCAACGCATCTTCAGATTTTGAATTCATTTGGCTGAGTGTTTCCGCATTAACCATCACGGGGATAACAAATGCCAATCCTGGGGTTGTGACCGTCTCTTCTTTAGGAAGCCTAACGAATGGCGATCAAATCGTGATTCAATCTGTCTCTGGTATGATCGAGGTGAATTTTGATGGTACGAACATTTATACCGTAGCGAACGTGACACCTGGAGCTAATACTTTCGAATTGTCTGGAGTGAATACGACTACCTATACGCCGTATACATCTGGTGGTACTGTAGAATATGGCGAAGTTGTTAATTACACTTATTCATGAGGTGATTTGTGGGATACAGATACAATGCAATAACGGGAGAGGTTGATCGTGTCGATACGACGACAGTTCCCACAGATTATTTGAATCAAATCGATGCTGATGTTGGTTCTGCGACGCCAGTGGCTCATATCGTTAATCTTTTAGGAACGGCAGCGCAAGGGATATCTTCTAGTGCTGCTGGTAACACCGTCACGTTGACTATTTCTGATGCGACAGAGACGCAAAAGGGTGTTTCTGAGCTTGCAACGAATGCAGAGAGCATAGCCGGCACCGACAGTGCTAGAACGATAGTTCCAACGGCTTTAAAAGCGAAGCTAGGGTTGCAAACGGCGAATGCAATAGCGTATGGCGCTGGTGATTCTTCTGCGATCGCTTGGTCGGCTGCATTGACAGACGGACAGATCATGATTGGTGCAACTGGCGCCGCTCCTACTGCTGGAAGCCTTTCTTCAACTGGTGGGACGGTTACTATCACAGCAGGCGCAAATACGATAAATCTGGAAGCTGGGGCTGGTGTTCCTACATCTTTTGTTACCGATGCTGGTACCGCTACTCCGGCATTGAATATATTGAATGTTCTTGGTGGAAATAACATCGGTACCGTAGGGGCTGGCAACAGCGTCACCGTTAACGTAACAGGTACGACAGCCTCTTGCGTTCAGGTTGGAAATGGCACCGGCAGCCTCACATCGATCGGAGCTGGTACTACAGGAGAGTTGTTAATAGGAGCTACTGGAGGGGATCCAGCGTTCGGTTCTCTGGCTTATGGCAGCTTTTCTTTTGCGAATATTGCCGTAGCTAATCCAGTTACTTTGAGCATCGCGAATACTGACACGACTGCGTCTTCTACAGCAGCGTTGCAAATTTCTGTTCCTCCGTTAGGTGCTGACGGGATGGTTACATGGGAAGTGCAAGGAACTCTTTTTTATGCTGCAGGTGTAGACAATACCGATTCAGACATATGGAAATTGACAAATTCTTCCGATCCCAGCACCGGAACCGCTGCTATCGCCGTAGACCATACTACGGTCGCAGTCACATTTGCTGAAGCCTATGAGTTTCCTGTAGCTGACGGAAATGCGAGTGAGGTACTAATAACCGATGGTGCTGGTAATGTCGATTGGGGTGCTGTCGGATCGATTTTGATAGATCATGACAATATCCTTTATGTCGGAAAGCATGGTAATGATGCAAATGATGGCATGACGCCTAATAATGCAAAACTGACTATCCAAGCAGCAGTCACAGCAGCAGCCGCGGGTGATACTATTTGGGTCTACCCTGGCACTTATACTGAAACGATCACGCATGCTGCGAATAATGTTACGGTAATAGGTGTAGGAAAGCCTAATACCTGTATTATAACACAAGCCGACGCAAACGTTATTGATTTCTCTACATATACTGGAATCCAATATAAATATTTCAAAATTAGCTGTTCTGCTGCGACATCGGCTATTTGGACGATACAAGGAACAACAGGCTCTTGTGCATTTAAAGAATGTCACCTTGAAATGACGACGGCAACGGATGTAGCTGCTGCTAACCAAGCTGGTGTTGCGCGCGTCACAGGTGCTGGTACGATTACCGTTATACTTGGAAAAGTTTACTATTACCACACAGGTAATGGAGGTGCTACAGCGCAAAAAGCGGCATTCAGCGTCGCAAATGGTGGTCTTGTAGAATTGATATTGATAGAAGATCTAACGATCTCGAATAGCGGTACGGCGTTAGCATCAGCTGTAGGAATCGATCTGGCTACAACAGGTATCTTCCATATCCATGACTGTCAGATTGATGTAACTGATCCTAATGCTACGGTTCTTGCAGGTTTAGCCTATGTCGGCGGCACTGGAACGGATCATGAATATTTCCGCAATAATGTAAATGTAACTGCTACGAACAATGTCGGCTATGGGTTTTATTCCGATGATACGGCAACTAGTTCAAGGTTTTTCTATAACCATATCCATGTAACGGACGTTGCAGGAACAAGTTACTCATTCCATATTGGTAACACTGCAACGGTCATTTCTCAATTCGATGATATTGTCGCTGCAGATGGGGAAAACTTGGTCGGTGGTGGTACTTTTACTTTAGTATCATCCGAATCCGATGGAGATCTAACTTTATCAGGTTCTTTATATATCCCAACATCTACAGCCACCGAGGGTGTTGTTTTTCAAAATGATAAACGATTTTTATCCTCATATGGCACAGGAAACGTTTTTCTTGGGTCAGAGGCTGGAAATTTCACGCTAAGCGGTGGGAATTATAATATAGGTATTGGTGATGCGGCTCTGCAAGATGTCTCTAGCGGAGATCATAATATTGGCATTGGTTATAATGCCTTAAACGGTCTTAGCACTGCTGGTCAGAATGTTGCTATAGGAACTAGTTCTCTGCTTGTCTGTAATAACCATTATAATGTGGCTGTAGGATACGAAACATTAAAAGCAAGCAATGGGGATGGTAATGTAGCCATTGGACATAAAGCAATGTCGGCTGGTACTGGTGATTGGAACGTAGTGATAGGAAAGGATACAGGTTTGGCTTTTTCATCTGCTGAACAATCTGTAGGAATTGGAGGCGCTTGTTTAAATAAAGTAACCTCTGGAAAATACAATACTTGTATGGGATATCAATCTTTAGTCCATCTGACAACTGGATCATTTAATATTTGTATTGGTAGGTCTTCAGGAAGTCAATACAATGGTGCTCAATCTAATAACATATGCATTGGAAACGTTGGGGTTGTTACGGATAGTGCATATGTGAGAATCGGAGCTGTTGGAACACACACCAAGACTTTCCTTTCAGGTGCTGTCACTTTTAATGCCGCTTTCGAATTTCCGACAGCTGACGGTAATGCTGGAGAAGTCTTAACAACTGATGGTGCTGGTAATGTCGATTGGCAAGCAAATTCTAGTCTTTCTTGGTCTGTTGTGACAGATGCTGCCGTTTCTGCGGCAGTAAATACGGGCTATATTACCAATCGTGCGGGAGGCGTCACCTTAACTCTACCAGCGACACCTGCTGTAGGTTCTATCATTAGGATTTGCGGAATACAAGGCAATTGGGTTCTCGCACAAAATGCTATTGACACTGTTTATTATGGGAACCAGACTACCACACCTGGAGCTGGAGGGAGTTTGACAGCAACAGATGATAACGACTGTATAGAACTTGTTTGCACAGCCTATAGCGCGGGTGTAAGCGCAGATTGGTCGGTTTTATCATCTATAGGAAATATAACAGTAACATAATGAGGTCGTTATGGCTAAACAAAATGCTTTAAATAATGCATCGTCTGCATTTACTATCAACGATGCTTACACGTTTCCGACAGCTGACGGTAACGCTGATGATGTGTTAACGACAGATGGCGCTGGTAGTGTAACGTGGCAACCAGTATCTGGAGGCGGTTTTCCTGTGCAACAAGTTTATTCTCAAACAGCGTCAATTGTAAACTGCAGCACTGTTATGCCAATGGATAGTACAATACCGCAAAGCAGCGAAGGCACTCAAGTTCTTACGGCAACAATAACCCCAACAAGTGCAACAAATTATTTGATTATAGAATTCAGTTATAATGGCCAGTCTACTGGAAGTCCAAGTTGGATAAGTTCTGCAATATTTCAAGATGCTACAGCTAATGCATTATTTGCAGATGCTCAACATTGGGATAATATCTGTAGTACTTATAGAAGCTTTCGTATGACATCAGGAACAACTAGCTCTACAACATTCAAATTAAGAGTTGGGCAAAGTACTACTGGAAACTTTTATGTTAATGGACTAGGACCAGCTTCGGTATTATTTGGAGGAGTATCTTTAGCGACATTAATGATAACAGAAATCCAAGCATAATATTTTTATTTATCTGGTCTGCTGATGGAAAAATTTCTTGTAGTTCTGTTTCTTCTTGCAATCACACTGTTTCTGTTGAGTTATGTTGCGCGAGAGTGATTTATATTGGTTCTTGAGATTCTTGTGAGATGGCGGCATCGTTCTTTTCTGAACGAACATTGTTTTCCTGATAGTTTTCGTGGAAGTGATGCGGTGACGCCGCATCTCGTAGGATACAGGCGTCTTGTGACAGCTTGTGACACGCATAAGCCCTCCTTTGTGGCACCGATACGTTAGGAAAACGTGGGCATTCTGTCAACTATTCGTTGGGAAAACGTGGTTTTTGGCAAAAGCTATCGTTGGCGTTGCAAGAAATTCTTTTATCAATTAAAATCTTTTGTTGACTTCGAAGTCGCTTAGGGTCTGTTTGCTAGTATCACTCAGGCCCTATCTTTTGCCTTATACTAGGAGGTGTCTATGGGTAAAGATCAGTTTGTAGAAATCAATAACTTAAAACTCATCAAGATCAAATACAAAGATGAGTATGCAATTTCCGGAACGGATTTATGTCGTAGGGCTGGATATAAGAATCCAGATAAAGTAGCGAGCCAGATTTATTCCAAGAACAAAGATTTCTTTCCATCATGCGATGCTGATGTTGTGGAAAGGACACTTCCTGATGGTTCAAAATACAGAACAATTGCTCGTTCAACGACCCTTCAGAGAAGGGTCGGTCGAGGCGATAAAATGATCAGAATTTACAACAAACCGGCTGCTTATTTCTTCGTTTCTTTGATGCGAACGGAAAAAGCAAAGGCTATGACGCAAGTGCTGATGGACACTTTTTCTAAACTTGAAAAGGCATTAACCAGAAAAGCGAATGCAGAATGGAAGACAATGCGAGCATCTGGAAAAGCGACTCGATTACTAGCAACTGATGGCATTCAGATTCTTGAGGAATACGCAGAAGATCACGGTTCTCAGAACGCAAACCGTTACTATGCCACTGTCACAAAGATGGTTTATAAAGAGCTTTTTGGCATAAAAGATATTCCTAAGAGCTTAAGGGATACAATGAGTCACAATGATCTCAAGCGATTAATTTTTGCTGAGGGGATAATCAAACATATCATTGAATATTGCGTTGATCACGAAGTGGATTATCATGATATCTATAAGATTGTGAAAGACGAGATCGTACGCAGGGACAAGCTAATCCAAGAAGCGTGCGACAGCTACGTTCTTCCGGACCTTCCGCAACAACGCGTCACCTGCGAGCTTTAGACAATGACCAAAATGGTTGATGACAACTAAAAACGAATTTGTTTCTTCATCGTAATAGCAAATGACAGGAAGCTCTGCCTCACGTCCTTTGTACCATCCGAAAACGGTTTGATCGTCTATCGGCATTTGTTCAAGAACGCTAATCCATTGGCTCATCTCTTAATCCTCATCGTGTTTAAATGAATGTTCAGGCCTAGGTATCCAATCTTTTTTATGACTTCTAATCATCAATTTCAGATCCTTGATCTTAAATTGAAGCTCATCGATCTCGTCGGTAATCTTGTCTACGGATCGTATCAACGTCCAGTAGTGTAAGAGTAGGATGAGGAGGCTGCAATAGAATAGGGCGTATGTCATTATTTTTCCTCATCAAGTTTTTTTTTAATTATCTTTAGTTCATTACGTATTTTAGATGTGTCATATAAAAGATATGATATCCCAAGCAAAACGAAGAAAAAAAAACCGACTATCGTATTATCCATCGTTTAACTCCCTCTCTGGTAATAGCTCCTCATCTTTTTCTTTCACTTAACCCTCTTTTTAGGATAATTCTCTTAACTTTTTAGCTTGGTCTTCCATCAAAGCACTAAGTTGAAGTCTTAGGCCTTTCCACATGGCTACTACATCTTTGTTGTCATTTGAGTTTTTAGCGACGTGTACCGTATACAATCCAGGAGCCAAAATATGTGACATCAAAATTTCTTTTAATGTGTCATATAATTTATCGTTGCATTCTCCTGATTGTTTCATTGCATGATACATATCTTTTGAAATTTGCATGAATGTATCATGTAAATATACTGATGTCTGAAGATTTTCTAAAAATTCGATTTCTTTATCCATTTAATTCAACTCCCTTTCTAGCAATAGGTTATCTTAAAAATCTCCGGATGCTGGATTCGAACCAGCGACCAGCCGATTAACAGTCGGATGCTCTACCGCTGAGCTAATCCGGATTGCATTTTATCTTTTCAGTTCGTCAAATACTGTGTGTCTTAAAATCTTTATCTGACCTTCTTGAAGAATTGCTATGTCGTCTAATAATTTCTTAAAAACATTTGTGACACATTTTGGCTGATCGTTTATGTGAAGAGCTTTTGATAAATATAAAGCCGGAGCAACGATATATGCTCCTAATATCTCTTTTAAATTATGGTAAAGACTCTCATCTCCAGGATGTGATGCTTGAATTGCTGTATAAATATCTTTAGCTAAATTATTTAAAATTGATTTTAAGTATTTGTCTGAGTTTTCTTCATTTTTGTTCATAAAATATTTCCTTTGTGATCTAAAAAAATACGTTTATTAGATTTTGCGTTATAGTTATATAATTCTTTTAACTCTTTCTTTATTTGATTCTTTTTACGTGAACGAGTTAAATTCTTCCATCTCATTTTAAGCTTTTCCATAAGCCTCTCGTTATCAACCTTTTCATGTTTATAATAATCCAATACCGCAGACAAAAAAGGTGTGTGTTTGAAATATGAAATAGCATTTGATCCGAGGGGGAGATAATCGATAAATTCATTTATATAACTATAAAAATCATCTAATAAATCAGGGTCAACCTGAAATTTCAATCCTTTCTGAAATACTGATGCAATGGTTTTATGAGAAGAATGACCACCTTGTATCATCATATAGACTGTATTCGTAGGCATAGAATGTGTGTTTTTTAAAGAAACCAATTTCTGAACGTTTTTTTCACCTGCATGAAAATGTAGATAATCTTTTGTAACCCATTTCTCTTTTGCGCAGTTAAGTCTTTCGATCACATCATGATAATCGTCCTCTGGATATACGATAAAATGAATTGGTAGGTTCAAAATCTTACACGCTTCAAAGCGATGCTGTCCATCCAGAATATGGCCATATTTTGATACGAGAAGTGGTTGATATGCTTGGTAATCCGCGATCTTTAAAGATTCTACCAGTCTTTCGACATTCTTTTTTTTCAAATGTCTGTTCTTATCCAATATTTTAAAAATGCTATAATTGTGTGTTATAAAAACCTCAATTAAAGAAGACTGAAAATTCTCTAAAAAGTTAATTTCTTTATCCATTATTTTTCTCCAAGTTTTGTTTTAAAGTTTAATAGCCATTTTGTGATCTGCGGTTTTCTGTATTTTTCAAGATTGACATGTTCTAGCTCTGGAATCGATGAATAATCGATACCACCTTTCGCTCTTACTACGGTAAATCGATAGTTCCCATGCCTCGAGTTACATCCGAAAGATTCTTCTTTTAACAGCTGTTCTAGACGTTTTTTTTCTTTTTCAAGACCTTTAATTTCTTCTTTGATATCCCACAATCCTTTTGCGATGACACCCCATGCATCATTGCGCTCGACATAGTCATCGTCTGTCATCTCAGGCTCTTTGAGATCTAAAACAAGTTCCCAAAATGCATTCCCTTTTTTCTTTATGAGTTCGATATAGTCATCATTTCTCTCAACTGGAACGATGATACCTTCGCCTTGATGCATCGAAAAATAATCGATCATAGGAAGCTCAGTGACTAAGAGTTGTGTTTGCAACTGCGCATAATATTTTTTTGGAACCTTTCCTTCCTTTGCTAGTGCGTGATCGTGAGCATTAGCATTTTTGATCTCTACAGCGCGGTCTCGTGTAACGCTCAGACCGTCAAGAGAAGCCATAAAATTTGGATATTTTTTGTTTGTGATGACTGCTGGGGTCATCTTGTCAAATATCATAGCATTGTAAGCTTGTCGCGCGGGTTCTTCCATTGACTTTCCGTATCGCGTAGCAACGTTATCACACGATAGATCGAAAAGACCGAGTTTCTCCTGCCACAAAAGAAATGGCGTTTTTACACGCCCGTCGGGTAGCTTCCACTTTGCTTCTCCCAAGATGATCGGCATGTCTGAAGCACATACATGTTGTTTCCTGAAATCTAACCATTCTTTTTCTGTTTTAAACTCGTGTATTTGCATCATACACCTCCTTTTTCTTCGTCGGCATTAGCGACGTGTTCTAGCGCCTTGTCGAGCACTTTTTGATACATATCTTTTGGCATTTCC
>Ga0180433_10009765_pt1 | contig 11681 bp, 15 predicted proteins | sample SS_ome_8_FD_132980 | JGI IMG/M metagenome (GOLD analysis project Ga0180433, IMG submission 132980) | Hypersaline lake sediment archaeal communities from the Salton Sea, California, USA - SS_1_D_1 metaG | ecosystem: Environmental > Aquatic > Non-marine Saline and Alkaline > Hypersaline >... | reverse complement strand
TTCTCACGGTCGAGCACACGACGACAGCGTCGACGGTCAGGGCATGCTACATGGGCCTGGGAAACATCAAGAGATTGGTCCGAGGCACCGACGCCACCAGGGCGTTTTTTGAGCAGCGCCACGGCTCGGCGAACGTCGAGAGCCTGGTAAAAAACTACAGCGTCAGCAATACCTACAGCCACATCTACGCCCACGGTGCACAGCGCGTGGTCGAAACCAGCCTGGCCCTCAGCAACAACTGGCTGGGCTGTGCGGATGAGGATATTCCAACCGGCGCCGATAACGTGGGCATGGATGAGGATGGCGTCGTCTGCGTGCCTGACAGCCTGGCGCTGACGATCGTCGGCGCCTGGGACTCCTACACGAAGGAATATCTGGATCTTGGCAGCGACCAAAAAATCAGGAACCCCAATTACCGGCCAGAATACGAGAAGGTTTTCAGGCAATGGAAAATTGACCGGCGCGATGACACCTGGAATTTTTTTGACGATTCCGAGCAGCCATCCGGCGGCGAAACCAGCCGAAAACTGCCTCTTGTCGACATGGTCAGGCCCGAACCAAACGGGCCGTTTGTTGTTTTCCGGCGCGAAGGGTCGGCCAGTTATGAGGCCAAGCTCGACGGCTTCACGATCACCGAGGTCGGCGGCGAGAACGTGATCGAATTCGCCGAGCCGTTTGTTGAGCGCACGAGCGCCGTCCTTTGGAAAGACAACGCCACGATCGCGGTCAACGAAACGACGGGCGCAACGACGCTAACCAGCCTGACGGCGAAGCAGGCCAGCGACAACGCGGCGGCGATCGCGGCCAACCCGACCCTGGCCGACTGGCTCAATCTGCCCGATGAATGCGACCTGACCGAGATCGTGACCGACCCCTGCTACCTGGTTTGCGGCGCCTGGCCTCTGCCGTTCACGGTTACCGGAAGCACAGCGACGACGATCACCGTGGCCGAGGATCTATCCGGCCTGCTGGGTGACGGCGAGACAGAGCTGGGCTTTTTCCTCATGAGCGCCAGCCCGGTCGTCGCCAGCGGGACCGGCGGCAGCGGCACGACCCTTGGCCGCTATAGCTGCCTGGGCGGCACGGGTCTGGCCAATGAGCACGTCGGCCGCTACCTGGTCCTGCTGGTCGAAACCGGCGGCGAAGTTGACGCCGGCGCGTCGAAGGATTTTGTCTATGAGATCCAGCGCAACGATGACACCTATGTTTTCGTTGGCGACGAGACCGGCGACCTCACGGGCAAGTCTGCCAGGTGGTATATCGTGGATATGAACCCCTTCACCGTGCGAGCGTTTGCCGAAATCTTCCTCAACGCGGCCTACACGAGCACCCAGGCGCTTTTGTATGCCTCAGGCGACACAGGGGCCACCGAGAACAAGCGCGCGCTGTATAGGGCCAATACGGGCCTGTTGTGGCGCACCCAGGCGAACAACTGGATTCTGAAACCGACGGGCAACACGGCGGCCGATGGATCGCCGGCCTATACGGTCGAATTTAACACCGGATACCCTGAGCACGTGACGCTGGATCCTGGCGACGAATATAAAGCCTACGGCAACCTGTATGAGCTGACTCACGCCTATCGCGATACTGAGGGCAATCCGCTGACGCCCGACCAGGTTGCCCTGTTGTCGCCTGGGCAATTCTATGACACCGGCGGCTTGCAGGCCTGGGGGCTTCAGCAGCTCGCCGGGGCAAGTACCCCACGGATCACCTACCAGGCGCGTCTTCTCATGGATCTGTCGCTGAGGGTCGGGGACGTCATCACAGACAACGACGTGCAAACAGGCAGCACAATCACAAGAATCGACCATGACCTGGACAACGGCCTGACCGGCATTGATGCGGAATATCGGGGTTAAAACCAATGAAAAAACAAGACCAGATCCTTGTCGGCCTCAAACGCGACCGCGACAATTCGAACAGTAAACGCACAACCGACCAGGCGGCCACGCTTCCCAGCTCTGGCTCCTGCATCGTGCTGTCGAGTGTCCGCCTGGGCGCCGGGTGCGTCTGTGACATCGAGCTATTGAGTAACGGCAAGGCCTCGGGACTCAGGGCGCGCGGCGCGATCTGCCGGGGCCAGGTGCTGGCGGCCGGCGACCGGTGCGCGTTTTCAAGATCCGGGAACCAGCCGATCCAACTTTTCGCCGGCGGCACGTCGTCAATCTCAAATGTCACGGCGACAGTAGGCAGTGGCCAAACCATCTATGGCGGCTGGATCACCTCGGAGACCATATAAATGACCGCAGCGGATATCAGCTCAATCCTGGAAACGTTAGACGCCGTCGACCCGAATACCGAGTTCGACGGCTTACCTGTTCCGGGGGCGTCGGTTTTCCCGTTTGCCAGGGTGCTGCCTGACCAGTGCCAGGGCTGCCCGAGGTCGGCCGATCATAAGGTTTTTTCGGCCGTGGGTATAAACGCGAACCCTACGCGCACCCAGCAGGAAGCCCTGATTGAGCACAGTAACCAGATCACGCGGCACGTCATGAAGCTGCAAAGCATTGTCCAGCAAATGAATCTGGGATCAGCCGGGATGGTGAACTATTCCGCCCTGACCATCGGCGGCCAAAATATGCTTTCGGCATTCACCTACGGGGTCACGGCGGTTTCGAGCACGACGGTTACCTGCCAGTTCCGGACCGGAGACACCGACCCGCGTGCGATCCCTTATCAATACCCCAACCCTGATTATGTGGATCCGGTCACAACGCCAACAGAGCCCGCCACGCTGACAAAATACGAGGCGATGCAGGCCCGGGGGATCATTAAATTTAACGACCCGTCGAGCCTGCGTAACTGGGCGGGCTGGATCTTCAAGAATGTGACCGTGGGCTCTGGATTCAGCGCCAGCAACGGCGACACGTTCACGATTACCTTCGAAGACGAAGATCTCGATATGAGTCTGGCGCTCACAAAGAGCCCCACAACGAGCGGCAGCGATATCACGGTGACAATCTACCAGTGGCCGGTCACAAACGCGGAGCCATGGGCCTACCAGCGACTCATCTATCCAATGTTTGCGAAGGAGACGACAAAGAAGATCACGCCCTATTCCGGCGTGATCAGCCTGTCGTCGCAGCGCATCGTTTATGGCTCGTTTTCGGCCGTCGATCAGGACGGCAACGCCCTGAGCCTGTCCGGCCGCGTGCTGGTCAATCATACCGGGTCCAGCCTCAACCTGGTCGGCTATGACCTGACGGGCATCACGTCTATCGTCATGACCTATATGCTGGAGTCCAGCGACGAAACAGGCGTGACGGCATCAGGACAGGACCGGTGCAAACATTGCACCTGGGATCCCTCCGGCAGCTGGGCCGATGATGGGGAATTCTACTGCGCCAAACGCGAGGAACTTCACGACCTGGGCGCGTCCGGCGATGCGATCCTGGGCAACTTTGTCGATGATTGTTACCAGTGGGGAACGTGTCCATATTTCGAGGAGGACTCGCCCAGCAATCCGATGGAGGCTATCGAGGCCCTGGTCGTCAGCTATCCATATCTGGAACGCACGCCCCTGGGTGGCACGCTGACGATGAGCCGGATCGGCTGCCCCAGCATGATCAGCCTGGTCGACGGCATTATCGGCACGCCGTCGGGCCAGCATGAGACGCGCAACCTGAGCGGATCGGGCGGCTGGAACAGGGTTGAGTCGGTAAGCGGCACGCTCTACCGTGACAGAGGCCTACAGGTGCTCAGGCAGGCGGCGGACAGATCGGTTCCGTATTTTCTGAATACCAGCACATGGCCGGAACTAGGGCCAGGCGGCGGCAACATGAGCGGCCGCCTGGATGAATACGGCGCGACCGTCGGGGCGTCAATGAGCGCCGAAAAACTGATCGAGCGGTCCCAGATTGTCAGCCGCGACGTGGACGTAAAGATTGGCGCGACCGGCCTGGTGATCGACGGCGGTTTCGGCCGGCGTCAGCGATTCCGGTCAGGCGAAATCTGGATTCCGGACATTCCCCTCGACACGACATCGGTCAGGAACGGGCACACGATCGAGCGGGGGTATTGGGATGATGAATTTAATGCGTGCTCCGAGGGCTCGGAATCCTACCGGATCAAAATCACGCTTGCCGATCCATACTGGGCGAAATACGGCGGCACGGTGACGACGGTCAAGGCGCGAGCGGGCCTGTTTTTCGGCAGCCCCTACGGCTCGATCGTCGGCCTGTATCTGGAGCACAAAACGATCACCAGCATGATCGACGTGCCAGACCCAGGCGGCGATCCCGGTGACATGATGGAGATCAGCGAAACCTGGGCGCAGGGCATGACCAACGTGGCCGGCCCTGAGATTTTCCGGGTTTGGAATTATGACAACGACGATTCGATCCAGGGGCCGGGGAAGAATTACGTTAAAGCCGGCCATTGCATCGAGGTCGGCGGGCATAAACTATGGATCACGACGGCGGCCCCGTGCGCCAGCGCATCGTATAAGGGCAGCTGGAACCCGGCTAACACAACGCCCGGGTCTGACGCCGTTGAGCTGGCCTGGTATGAGGCCAATGTCCGGCCCACTGACAGCGCGGGCATCGCCTGGCCGATCGGCCACGGTCCCGGCAACACCGACAATGGCGGGGCCTACCTGACCCACTGGGCGGACCGGCTCGATTACATCGGCATCAATGATCCAAATCTAATCCTGCTCAATTCTGGCACGATCGCCGGCACGACTTACACCATCAAGAGCGACGGCATCCTGAAGGACGGGGCGACGGTCCAGGCAGTGCCCAGGGGCGGCTCAACGCTGTCGACGATCTCGGGGGCGGCCGTGATTGGCGGCTCGGGCGAGATCTATCTACCCAGCGACATCGCGCGCGGCACCTGCATCACGGTCAGTGGGGCGGTCAAGGCCTGCCGTGACACTATGCCCAGCTCGGGCGAGATGACGGCCCTGGTGGCGGCCCTGGGCCGGATGATGGGGGAATGATTCATGGCGCTGAATATCAGCAAAACGGAAATCCCGAACACCGATCCAGAAATCCCGCCAACAGGCAGTGGCATGGCCAGCCGTGCCTTTTGGGATCCGGTCACCCCCGATAAGGATTACGAGGTCGACGACACTTACAACCCGGCAAGTGGCAGCTGGTGTGGTTGCCGGTTCGCGGTGTCCGGGACTCAGGTCAACGGCGGGCCAGCTCGCCCTTATGGCGTGATCCAGGTGGCGGCGCTTGAACTCTATTTGCGCCCGTTCGTCATGAATACGCTGGCCAGATTTCCAATGGATGAGGCCGCCATGGAGCACGCGATCGTGCAGCTGTCGGCCGGAACGATTACCAAAAAAAGCGAAAGCATCACTTTCGATGCGGCGGGCGTGGTGACCGAAAACCCCATCACCACGGAAACAAGCGACGTAGAAGGCAGCATCGGCGTTGCCGGCCTGTTTGACGTTTCCGGGTCAGTCGTGCCCAGGCTGATCGGGAGCGTGACGAACACGGGCACGCTGGATACGGATGGGGCCGTCGATATCATCGACCAGGTAAAAACCATGAGGCACTGGAGCCGGGGCAATTGCATGGGTTTCACGTGGTTTCTGTTGCCAGGCACAATAACCGTCGCCACGGCGGCAGAGGCGACCGAGGGCGCCCTCGATAGCCTGCTCGGGTCGTCGAACATCGCTGTCAATGGCAGTGGTTACTATGAGGGCACCGCCAGCGTCTCGTGGCTGGAATGGTCGAACGGTTACGGGTTTTCCAGCGGCGGCCTGCAACTGAGCGAACATACGACACTGGGCACGCTCATTCCCCCCAGGCCTCCACGTTTCGACGTGTAGGATTTCACGGTTTCGGCCAATAACATATCAGTGAGGATTCTAAAATGGCGCGAGATTACACGATAAAAAAACTGACAGTCGAAAGCCTGCTCGCCGATACCAACACCCTGGTGGTCGACAAGGTCAATCATCGGGTGGGGATCGGCGTGGCCGCACCGGGGGTCATCCTGCAGATCGGTTCGACCGTCGGAACATCGCAGAGCAATTACATTTACATGGGCACAGAGGGCGGCGACGTTGGCTATTACACAACCGGCCTGAAGCTGCGCATGCACGCCGATACCTACGGTTTTGATATACTGAACGTCAATAGCGCCACGGCGAGTCTGGCCGGCCTGAACATCGTCCGCCACAACAACAGCACACCAGGGGAATCGGCGCTGTTTATCCAGCTCTCGACGGGCGACGTGACAATCGCGAAAAACCTGTCGGCGGCCGGGAACATCACGACCCAGGGCCGCCAGATCGGCGCGGTGACCACCCAAACCATCACGGCGGCCACCGATGAGATCAGCAACGCCACACCCCACATCAATCTCACGGCAAGCAGCAACATCACCCTGGGCAGCGCCTCCGGCGAGGTGATCGACACCGCCAACGCCGTAGACGGCCAGGTCGTCACCATCATCAACTCCGGGGCCGACTCAGTGATTACTCTGACCTGCTGGCAGGCGGGGGTCAGTGAGCACAGCAAAGTCACGGCCAAGGATGGGGCCGCCACCATTGCCCTGACCCGCAACGCCACGGCCGGCAAAGCCGACGGGGCGACCTTCCGGTATGTCAGTGCCCTGGGGCGCTGGGTGCAGATCGGTTAATTGAAAGGAGTGAGACATGGACACAATCAGAATCAAACAGGTGACAGCCATTTATGGCGGGGTTGTCGTCGAGCTGGTCGGCAACGGCGATGCCTCGCTGTTGATCGGCAAGCAGGTCGTCGACACGCAGACGATCACCGGCACCGGCGCCCTCAAGGCGACGGGCTTGGGCCTGGCCCCCGTCGAGATCGAGGTTGCCCTGGGCGGCGTGCCGATCCACACCGAAACGATCACGCCGCTGGATCCCCTGACAAAATACATCAATGAGGGCGCGATCGCCTGGCTGGCCGGGCAGGGCATCGACATCGACGCCCTGAGACTGGCGGCCGAGGACCGGATCATCGAGGACGTGGCAGCCGAAAAAGCCGAGATCGCGGCGAAACGCGATGCGGAGCTGGCCAAAATCGAACGCGAAAAACCCGTTTTCATTCGGGCCGAGCCCGCACCTATCGAGACAAACAAAATCAAATAAGGGCGGCTAAATGGCACCGGTCAACATCTACGAACTGCTGCTGGATATGAATCAGCGCCTGGCCACGATCGAACAGGCGTTGCTGGATCAGTCCTGCGAACGCCACCAGAGATGGCTGGGCAATCACGAGCGGCGTATCCGGCATGCCGAGATCAAGCTCAATGTGCTGTGGGTCGTCGGGTCATTCCTGGCAGGCGTTTTTGCATTCTGGATCAAATCTAAAATATGAGGGGAGGTGATTTCATGACTTCCGATCTGCTCAAAACGAAAACATTCTGGGGCGGGATCGCGACGATCGCCACGGGCATCGGCCTGATGGTGACCGGTCACGTGCCCGAGGGCGCCCAGACCTTTGCAATCGGCGTGTTGGCGGTATTCGGCCGCGATGCCGTGGCGAAAATGGAAAAATGACCACCTGGGGGCGCCGGTCTGGCGCCCCTCAACCATCGAGGCAATACCATGATTTTAATCGAGGATCTCGAAATCGCTCCACACCTGACCTATGGCGAAATGATGGACAGGGAGAGCGGCCTCTGTCTGGCACACCTTCGCCTTTTGCACGCCTGGACGGCGTTCAGGGGCCAGCTCGGGCACCCTATCAGGGTCAACTCTGGATTCCGGACCGAATCCTATAATCGCAAAATTGGCGGGTCTCCTCGATCTCGGCACCTGCTGGGCATGGCCATTGACATGCAATGCGCGGTCATTGACCTGTCGGACCTCGAAATGATCCCCATGCTGATCTGCTGCGGATTTCGGGGCATCGGCCGGGGCGACGGCTGGATCCACGCCGACGTGCGATCAACGGCCACCTTCTGGCGCTATACCGACGCCGGAATTGTGCGGGACATCGAGGCCTATAACGTGCATGAGGGCGGGTAAAGTCATTTTAAATGCAACCCATTGTCGGTGCTGGCTCGGCCCACGACGGCGTCAGTCCTGTAATCCTTGAGCAGCAAGAGGGCGGCTTCGCGAGGATCCGGGCGATTCGCGGCCATGATTATGAAGCAGGCCGTCTTTTTCTGGTCGTAGGGGAGCAGCATGAAGGCGTCGGTGACGTAAACCGTGGTCAGATTGCCGTTGTGGGCGTATCGATAAACGATCCCTTCCGTGATGAAGCTTTCGGCGTAGGCCTTGAATTCTTTTACATCCTCATAGGAGAGCTGGCGAACAGGTTCGGCGGCAGGTTCTTGTTTTCCCGCGTGCTGCAAAATGGCCGCAATCGCCACAAGGGCCAAGAACGACATAATGACCCCCGAAAACACTTTTTCTGGACCCGTTAGCTCTTTCTTTGTTTTGCCCGCCTCGCCTTTTTTTTGCTCTTCCGGTTCTTTGTAGAGCGGTTTTAATTCATCTTTGTTGTTCATAAGATTTTCCCCTTTTTTAAATTAAGATTACGGAACCCATATTGATTATCGGCGGGAGCGTTGTCACCCAAAAACTCTATCCACGGCGTCTCTCACGTCATCCTGGCGGGCACGGCGCAGGTAACGAATTAGCCAAACGGGCGCTGCCCTTTTTCCATCACATCCACTCCATTCCAAAAAAATCAGGTTCGGTAGAATTATCCTTGGTTAAATGCTCGATTTTGTCAACCACGGCCTGCCGCAGGGTATCCATTCGCGCGGCAAGTTCGGCCTCCTCGCCGGCGCTGGCGCAGGTCAGCCGGGCAATATAGTGTCTTGATGAGATGCCCGCCGGCGCGTGCCCAATGTATTGTTCCCACAGACTGGATTCGTAGCCTTTCATCGCGGCGAAGGTAGGCAGACAATTGCGCAGATCCTTGGGCGTCCAGCCGATCCTTGGGTTCCAGCGCCGGATGGCTCGGCGAAGTTCGCGCGAGAACTGCCGCCAATAATCCGATCTTGCGTAGGACAGGCCGCGTTCGGTCAAAACGACCGGGCCGGAAACCTCCTTTATTTTTAGGCGCTTTTCGGCGCGGATGAGCGCATCGCAGACGCGCGAACAGACGGGGATCGCCCTGTTTCTGTATGAGTTTTTAACCTCGCCGCTGATCTCGATGCGGCCGTTTTTGGTATCCACTTTGTCCCAGGTCAGGCGCAGCGCCTCCTGTAATTGGAGTCCGGCGAGACCCTGTAGGGCTGCGGCGGCTTCCAGGCGGGGGTTGTTGTATTTCAGGTGGGACAGAAAGGCGCACACGTCGGCGACCAGCACCATGGCGGGCGGCTTGACGAGTTCCGTGCCGATGCCCAGACGTTCAGTGACATTCGGCACCTGGTATTCTCGGGACATATGGGAGGCGGTTTGCGTAATTGGTTGCAGCGCCAGGCGCTTGCCGTTGGGCGACCGGTTGTCCAGTTCCTCGTTTATATACTGGCGAACAACTTTGCGTCCAAGATCCGACCAGTTTATGACTTCCGGGTGTGTTTTATCGAGCCACGCCGCAAACCGGGCTTGATCTTTGATCCATTCAACCCGCGATCGAGAGCCGCGCCTGGATGCCGCCAAGGCATCATTCATAGCCTCAGAAATGGGCATGTCTGGGGAGGCGTGAAGCATTTTGCACAACCCGTGAAGTGAAATATGCATATATCACATATTATATAAAATCAACGGGCGTGTGAATGTTGTTGCGTCTATGGGTGGAAAAAGGGAAATCAGGCGCTTTGGCGCACCTGCTTTGGGAGCAGGGGGTCGGTGGTTCGAGTCCACTCGCCCCGACCATTGGGAAATGCTACTAGCGTTTTGTCCTACACCACGCCCCTCGTCCGTGAGGGGTGATTTTCAAGCGACCTTCTTGGGTCGCTTTTTTCGGGATGATTCAGGGGCGGTGACTTCAAGGATATCGTCAAGGCTGATTCCTTTTTCAGACTCCAGCCATTCCAGGTATTTCCGGACCTTCAATTCCTTCTCGGTGACCCCGCCGTGCATTTCGGCGAGGATGCCGAGCTTGTCGTCATTGAACGACCCACGACCGTTCTTCACGCATGAGATCGTGGCGCCCTGAATCTTTAGCCTTTTCGCTATTTCATCCCGTTCTACCCCTCGCTCGTATAGGTCGGCTATGAGTTTGCCGACGGTCGTCGAGGGTGCCATTTCGATTGCCACCACCTTTCCAGCCAAGGATTGTCTTCTCGTTTTCATGAGTGGATGATAAATCAACCCATTCGCGGCGTCAAACAAATAGAATAAAAAAAAAGCAAAATACAGCTTGACACTTCTCAAAGTGGAAGGATAATCTACTCACGAAATCAAGTGGAAGGATAATCTACTCAGATGAGAATCGACCCAAAAAAATACGACATGGAGCGGGCGAAGGCTGGCGTTGGCAACGTCGAGATGGCCCGCGCCGTTGACATGTCTCTGGGCTGGGTGTCGTCGATCAACACCAAGATCCGGCGCAACTACGATTTTTTGCCCAAGACGGTCAGCCAAATCGCGGCGGCCATCGGCTGCGAGGTCGAAGACCTGATCACCGATGAGGCGGGGAGGAACGCAGCATGATTCTGACACCCGAAAAACAAGAGGCCATCGTCCGGGCGGCCATGGCCGACGTGCATGCCAACCTGGGCGACCGGTCCCAGTCGTCGTCGGTCGACCTGCGCGAGCGGGCGATTGCCTACGCGACGATCAAACACACCCTCGATGCTACGGCGTCGCCGGAGGGAAAGGAGGGATCAGCATGAAAACAAACGCCGAGTATTTGCAACTGGTCTGGAACATCGGTGAGGCTGTCGCGAGTCTCAACCCAAAACGGCGTAATGACGGCGGCTATCACTGGATGCCAATGGCCGTGATCAGCCGGGGCGATTTTACAGCAAAAGCCAGCCGGGCCGAGGGCCAGCCTTATCTGGGCTACGAAGAAGCCCGCGACCTGGCCAAGTCCTGGGCGCGGACGCTGAACAAAACCTACGGGGAGGGCTAAAAATGATGCACGAATACGGCATCACGATTGATGGCGAGTTTATCGTGATCTGCGAACGGCGGCCAGCGATCACGGCCTGGCATAAACGGCCGGGATGGTGGGCGCGGATAAAGAAATTCCTCCGGCTGCCGGGCCGGAGGAACTGAGTCAGAGAAATCACCAAACACCAATCTCAATGACGGCCAATTATCAGGCCGGGAAAGACGAAAATCAATGACAAATGCACTGGAAAGCGCACTGGCGGTGGTCGATCGAGCAGTGACCGATGACTTGAGCCGGGCAAAAGCGCGCGCCCTTATGCGCGGTTATCATGGCGAATACTATTCACGATACAGCCAGGCCGAGATCCTGGGCGTCGAGAAGGAATTTAAATTCCGGCTGGCGAACCCGTCGACGAAGGGCGTCTCTCAGTCGTTCGACTTCGCCGGCAAGGTCGACGTGATCATCATGGAGCGCGGACAGGTCAAGATCGTCGAGCACAAGACGACGGTCGACAGCGTCGATCCTGCCAGCAACTACTGGGACCGGCTGACGATGGACAGCCAAATCAGCGCTTACTACTTCGGCGCGATCGAGCTGGGCTTCGATCCCCAGTGCTGCATCTATGACGTGATCCGCAAGCCGGGACTTTCGCCCAAAGAGTCGATCCCTGTGCTGGACGATTCCGGCAAGAAGATCGTCGTCGACTGCAATGGCGAGCGCGTCTTCAAGAAGAACGGCGACCCG
>Ga0180433_10009764_pt1 | contig 11682 bp, 12 predicted proteins | sample SS_ome_8_FD_132980 | JGI IMG/M metagenome (GOLD analysis project Ga0180433, IMG submission 132980) | Hypersaline lake sediment archaeal communities from the Salton Sea, California, USA - SS_1_D_1 metaG | ecosystem: Environmental > Aquatic > Non-marine Saline and Alkaline > Hypersaline >... | reverse complement strand
TCGCTTTTTTCTTAGCCACTGTTTGACCTCCCTTTTTTGCAATTTTAGCATTTTTGCCTCTTTTTGCAACAGATTTTGATTTTTTAACCTTCGGATTTCCGAAAACAAACTCTAAATCCATAGCGCCCCTTTCTTTAGCTGGTTAGCCCTCTAATGTTTCTAGGTATTTTTCCATGATTTTTGGATAGCTCACTTAAAATTGTGCCGTTGATTCTCAGATCTCCGCCTGTAATAACAAGGATGGGAAGCTTTTTGTGAGCGTAGAGAAGTTTAGGGCTTCCCCACGCATGAACAAAAACATTCTCTAAATCTTCCTCATCATCACCTTTAGCCAGATGCGATTTTATGTACTGGATATTTGTTGAAAAACCAATCCTCGTATATTCTTTTTCGTTCTCAAGACTTCTGATAAGTTCTTCAGCATCGGTTTTGGAGACTTTCGACATGGAAATTATGCCCTTGAGAATATCCTGAACCCAAAGAAGCCTTTTTTCAATAGGGAGCTTAATGGCGGTATAAACCCAGCTTGAAAATTCTTTTACCATTCTTTACCTCACTTGCGGAAGCATCATGAGGGTTGTTCCCAGAGGCTTGGCTTCAGGGGTGGTTTTCTGTAAAGGAACATTGATGCAGGCTTTTGAAGTCATGAGAGCCGATTTCGCTTCAGGCATAACAACATCAATATCTTTTTTCAAAGTTGTGATTGCTTCATGCTGAGAAGCCTCTACAAGAGGAACACTTGCAGCCGCTTTTTCAATCAAAGCCTTTTTTTCTTGAGCAATATTTATGTTTTGAATGTTTGCCTGTTTAAGATTTTGGGAATTTTCAATTGGCTGCTTCACTCCGGCTTTTGCTTCCATTTTCTGAGCTGCCGGAACTCCGATTTCGAGTTTTTTGATTTCGCCTTTTTCCGTGATAATCTCGATCACCTGTTTCTTCTCGGCCTTCTTTTGAGCCTTTTGAGCTTCTTTTGCTCTCTTGGCTTCTTCCTTTGCTTTCCACTCAATCTCTTTTTGATCCCAAAATTCTTGACGCTCTTTCATTTTCAAAAGATCAAGCTCAACCCATTTTCTGAATTTTTCCATGACAACTTTAAATTCGTCATTTTCGATTTTCTGAAGAGGATGAAAGCTTTGAGTAGCGGCTTTTTTTACAGCTTCTTCTTTCTGAGTTCCCCAAGCCTCGGCTTCAGCGGCTTTTACAGCTCCCCAAGCCTCGGCTTCGAGGGGAGAGAGCTTTGTTCCGGCTCCCCATTCCAACTCTTCATGGTGGCGCCCTTTCCAATTTTTAGCCATTATGTTTTCACCCCAAGAATCTTCGTTTAAAGAGTCTTTAGTTTGTTTTTGCTCGTAGGCTTGATTCAGGCTTGCCAGAGGGTGAGGTGGAATTGTCGATTTCAGAGATTTTTTAAAGGGGTCGTTCATATATTGCCTTTCGACATTGGGCTGATTGCTCATCAAGATTGTCTCTCTTGTAATATACACCTTTCCGGCGCTTTCGGCTGGCTTGTTGGGGAGAACAAGTGAGCTGGTATCAGCTCCCATGCTACGCCTCTCAATCTCTCCATGCATGACAGTCTCTTCAAAATCCTTTTGAAGCTTTTGAGCTTCTTCCTGTCTGCGCCGCTTTTCGGCTTGGGATTTCGCCCAGCAATTTCTCCGATATCCTGTGACCACTGTATTCATGGCGCTCTGAGGAAAGCTCATCAGGCAACGATATTTTGCCTTGACCTCTTCAGGAAGCTTCATCCAATGCTCCAAAAGGCGAGGCTCAATATTTATGATATTGCAGGGATGAAGAGCATTGCCCTTATGAGGAGATACCTCTTTGCGTTCATCAGCCGTGAGCTGATCCCTGCCAAGCTGGTCATAGCCAATGCTCCAACCTTCAGGATCGTAAACTCTTTGCTGACCAAAACCGCTTAAATTGTTTCCTACCCGATACTGCATCATAATCTCACCTCTTTTTTATTAAACCGTATTTGAGCATGGGGTGAGCGTATTCGTACCCCGGCCACAAACGCCCTTCTTCGTATGCGGCGACCATCACACCGCTTTTAACTTCAAAAACTTTATTATCATAATGTTGTTTTATAATATCATCTTCGAGCATATTCAGCTCTGTTTTTTTCTTAAAAAGCTCATCTTGACGTTTTATCGCTTCCGCTTGCAAAAGAGCTTTTTTATTGGGGTCGTCTTCAGCTTCGGCCAAGTCCTGAAGCTCTACAATAATCTCAATGAGAGCTTTCATGCTATCGCCTGCAAGCCTCGCTTTTTCAGCGTCAGAAACCATTTTTTGATTGCGCTTGGCAAGAGCTTCACCAGAAACATTTTTATGTTTTTCTGCAAAAGCTTTTCTTTTTGCTTCAGGAATTTGCGGATCAGGAGTATTGAGAACTTTCATGTTCATGTTGAGAGCATTTTGCGTAAGCTCATCCTGCTTGTATTGAGGGGAAAGCCCTGCTTGTTTGAGGGCGCTGTTGCGCTCTCTTTGAACGTCATAAATTTTTACTTCTGAAGCGGCTATTTTGTTGATTAAGCGCTCCCTCTCAGTCGGATCGGTTGCTTTACCAGCGGCAAGAATATCTCTTTGCTGCTCATTTAAAAGTTTATTCTGCTCTTTTTCACTGGCTGCTATAATCTGACTGTAGGCTTTATTCTTGGCGGCTTCGCTCATGTTTTCACTTGCAGCGATCTCGGCGGCTGAAGTCAAAAATCTTGCTTCGCCAGCCCCCACTCTTTTGGCAGCCTCGGCCTCCCCGATTGAGATTGCTCTTTTTTGAGCTTCTGAAATTGCTCTTGCCTGAGCCTCAGCCTGAAAAGCTTCAGCCGGAGTCATTCCCTCTTTCGAGCCAGCGCTTCTCTCTAAAGCGGCTAGGCTCACACTTGTGAGAAGTCCTCCTGTGGTTCCGGTGCGGCGGCTTACTTCAATTACGGCTGTCTCGGAGGCTTTTTGCTTCCCTGCTTCAGTGAGATTCTCCTGAAAAGATCCGGGCGCAAGAGCGCTCCCAACAGCGATTTGTCCAAGCTCCCCTGTTCCTGTTCGCTTGGCTGTTTCCTCGGCAGCTTTTTGAGAGACTCTTCTTTTGGCCTCGTTCTCGGCTGCAACCTGAAGATTTTGAGCAACACTTCCTGCGCCTCCGGTGGCGGCAACTCCGGCCACGGCTCCAACATCAAGAATCGTTCTTCCTGTCTCCGTTTCGCCAATCGGCCCTTGTTTAAGCTGCTGGCTGGTAAACCCGATCACGCTTGCGGCGCTGCCGCCTGAAAGAGCAATTGCGGCAACCTGAGCATAGAAAATCATGTTCATAATAAACTCAGCCTTGCTCACTCTCTCATCTGTAAGACCGAGGCCGACATTGCCACGGGCAAGCTTTCCCGGCATGACCGCAGCACTAACCCCTCTCTGAACAAGGCCACCACTATAAACGTCAATTTCATCGTAGACGGTAGACACGATAGGCATACGATTCATAAAACGATCAGCAATCGCAATTCTCTGCCCCGGATCGAGCACTTTGAGTTCTGCCGCAAGTGCGCCTTTCCCAACGTCCTGAAGATCTGAGAAGCTTCTTACGTTTCTGAGTTCCAAAAGCTCTTTATAAACTCCGGTTTCGCTTTTAATCGTATCCGACACCAAGCCTCCGGTAGCTGCTTTCATTTTTTCGATTTCAGCTCGAATGGCTTCGGTCTGACTCCAAGAGCTTGAAGCCAGATTTTTATTGACATTGATAGCACTTTTAGCGGCATTTGCGGCAAGATCGCTTATTTTCTTTTGGTCTGTAAACGTACTTATGGCCTGCTTTGTCCCTGTAATATCGCCGAAAGCGTTTAAAGCGGCGCTTGCGGTAGAGCTGACCGTCTTTACAGCGCTTGCCGGAATATCAAGAAGATCAAAGCCCATAGGAGAGCTTTTTTTCTGTTTGCGCCTGTTTTTAAAAATGACAAAGCCCATTTACTTCCCTTTTTTTCTTTTGATATAAATGAAAGCAATCGCTCCCACAACTCCAACACCAAGAATTGCCCCAAAAGGAAACCCTTTTTTCTTTTGGAGAAGCTGAACAGCAAAACCGTTGTATTCAAGAATTTTCAGAACTTGGTTCCGATCCGCTTCGGGAAGTTTATCAAGCTCTGCTCTCGCAAGAGCGGTATTGATCTGAGCCAGCTCCATAATAGCTTTGGCAAGCTCAATCAAAGCTTTTTGCTTTTCTTCAGCGCTTTGAGCGTTGTAGTATTCAGCCCGAAGAGCGGCTTGCTTGGCAAGCTCACTTTCAAGCTCGGATTCCGAAAGCTGCTTGGTCGCTTCTTCTAAAGCTGGTTGGCCTTGAGGGGGGATACTGCTTGTTCTCGAAGGCTCTCCGATAATTTTTGCAGCCCCCGGAACATAAGCGGAAACGGTCTGAGCGGCTTTAGTATCAGCTATTTTTTGGCGTACAGCCTCAAGCTGCTTGTAAGTGGCATCTGTTAAAGCTTTGTTCGCCAGAGTTTCTGACTTTGCCAGAGCTTCGGCTGCTTTAGCCTCTACAACATCCTCTTTGAACGTATCAATAGCTCTATTGATCCCTGTTACGTCGCCAAACTTGTTTAAAGCTGACGAGGCCGCATCAGATACCGTGTCCACTAGGCTACTCCCCCAATCCAAAGGATTTAGAGAAATCCCCATCCCCCCATCAAATTCACCAGAAACAATTTTTCTGTTTCTGCTAAATTCCGTTCTTTTTCTTGCCCTTCCGCTCCTGTCAATATAATATTCGCTCATTTCATCTTCCCTTTCTTTTCTTTTTCCTTTAGCATAAATTCTTTTTTCAAAAGTTCATACTTTAAAAGAGGGTGAGCGTAGGCGTACTTTTTGATAATTTCCTCTTTTTCCGCTTGTGTAAGAGCCGAGCCGGATTCAAGAGCCCTCTTTTTCATAAGCTCTTCGAGTTCTTTTAAAGCCGCTTGCAAAGCCTTTTCAGCTTCCATTTTTTCAAGCTCACTGGCTGCTAGAAATTTTTCCTGTTCCAAGCGCTCAATCTCAGCTCTTTTGGCGGCTTCTTCTGCTTCAAAAGCCTCTCTTGCAGCTCTTTCAAGTTCAGGATCTCCGCTTGAAACTTGTGGCGGCTGCGAAGGCGTCATACCGGGGATTAGAGCAAAAACATTGGTTGCCGGAGCCATAGTCGCTGTTGCAAGCTCTTTCGGATACTCTTTTACGACATCTATAATATTTTTCCCTTCGGAGACTTCTTTATAAGCCTCTGTCGGAAGAACAAAAGCCGTTTTTGTCGGAACTTCCAGAATATCCAGACCTGTTTTAAGCCCCACCTCGGCTACTGGCTTCACAACACGCTTGATGGGAGCCGGAAGAGGGGACGTTGTTACCTCTACAGTTTTAAGCCCATACTCTTCCACAATTCCTGTGGCGCTTTCTATTATATCCTGAAGTCCTACGGCAAGATCGTTTGCGATATTAGCGGCTGCGGCGTTCGCTTCAATGGCTCTGTCCACTACCTGAGTTTTAACGGCGCTGGTCATGGCTCCAATTCCGCTTTGTGTAAGACTTGCAATATTTTTTGTTAAGCCGGAAACGACATTAAAAGAAGCTTTGGAGGCCGAGAGAGCCGCATTTGCCATTCCTGAAACGGCAGATTTGGCGGCGTTCATCGCCGCCTCAACTACCGCTTTTATGGAGGAAACAATGGAACTAAGCCCAAAGCCCATTGTTGAATCAAGCGCATCGTCCGTAATAATTGAGATCTTGTTTTCCAGCCAATCAAAGCGACCCTGATCGGCTGCAAGCTGCCTTTCCAATATAAGGGTTTCACGCTCGGCCTTGGCTGCTTCATAGGCTTCCTTTGCTAAGCTTATCGCTTCTTCAGCCTGAGCCTTTGCCTCTGCAAGTTTACTGTTTTTTTGATCTTCAAGGAAAGCCAGATGCTCTCTAACCGCTTCCTCAATTCTCCCTTGAGCATTTTTGAATTTCTCTTCCTGATAGCGATAAATGATCTCTTCCGGCTTCTCTGTCGTGAGAGTGCTATATTCTCCGTTGTTTTTGAGCTTACTCATAATCGCTTCACTATAGCTTATTTTTCCAAGCTCTTTTGCTTTGCGATACTGCTCGCTATAAATTCTCTGAAGATATCTTCTTGAAAAATATATCGGATCATCCAATTCGACTCTATTTATGTCAATATAAAATGTCGGGTTCTCAAATATGCGCTTATTTTCTTCCCTGCGACGAGCGACCATTTGCAACCTTGCAGCTTCGGCAATATCCGCCAGCTCGCCCGAAGTTTTAAATTGGAGCACCTCTGCCGAAACGTCCTCTCGGCTGGAGCTGTAACAATCAGAGCACTTGGCGTAATTTACAAAAATGCCTTCTTCCTTTACATTGGTTCTAAAAGACTCAGCTTCTTCACTGCTCATATCAAGCACCATCAGCCTGATATTTTCAAGCACCTGTTTTTTGTAGCTCTCTCTTTTAAAGTTTAAAACACTCTCGAAAAGAAGCTCATAGTTCGGGTTGCGATCATACCACGCTTTGACCGCTTCAGGCATTATGTAGGAACGATCTTTCTCGGCTGCAAGGCGCTTTTCCCGTTCATTGAGCCTTTCAATAGCAAGCCGGATCTCTTCATAAAAAGTCGCTCTGGCTTCTTTTGCAAGCTGTTCTTTATAAGCCTGACTAATAGCCGGATCAAAATATTTTGCAGGATAATCGGGAGCGCCTGTTTTTAAAAACTCCTCATCATCTTTATAACCTTCAGCCATATAAAAATCATTGAGAGATGCTTTGATTAAATTATTTCGATCCTCTATAGCTTTAGTTAATTGAATCAGCTTTTCATTTAAAATTTTTTCCTGATCGTAATAAAGAGCGCTTTCAGAAAGATAAGCCTCTTTTCTTGCGGCATAACGATCCTCATGAGTTTCAAACTCTTCAATCAAAACCTCGTCATTATAAAGTTTGACTAAAAGCTGATTCCCTAAAAGATCGACTTGCCTTGAGCCTACAAAATCCTTATACCTCATCTCCGCAAGCATAAAATCGGAAGCAGGGTAATCTTTGCAAACTCCATTTATGCAAACCTGTACGCTTCCATCAGATCGAGGTCTAAAAGAGCTTCTGTAAAGCTCTGTATTGATAGCCGCTATCTTTGGAAGAGCCGAGTCTCTGAGTGATTTCAAAGTTTCAAGACTATCAATAGGATCTTTTGTTATGCGTTCAAAATCAATAAGAAGTTTATCGGATAAAGGAAGAGAACTCTCACTCATCCCCTCAGCTATCTTTTGATAAGCCAAAGCCGCCTCTTTGACTGCGCCAGCGTAAATAATTTTTCTATCCTCTTCGCTTACCATGCGCTTCATGCGCCTTGCTGAATTTCTGAAGTAATACCTCAGTTTATTCTCAAGATCCCTTATTTCATTTTTATCTCTTACATTTTGATTCAGATAATATGCTTCAAGCTCACGCTCTTTAGCGTCCATCAAAACGCCTTCAAGCGTATAGACTTTTTTAACAGGAGCCAATGGGGAATAGAATTTGAACATATTAATCCTCAAAATATTTTTTCACAAGGCGCTTTGCAGCTTCAAGTGTTCTCAATCTCTCTCCTGTAAGATTTTTTCCGGCTCTGTTGATATAAAACTGTAGTCTCTTGATAGCCTGAGAATAATCTTTCGATTCGCTTGAAACAATCCTCGCTATTTCCTGAGAGCTGCCTTCTGCAAAAAGCCCTTTTGGAGGTTTCCATTTTGTTTTAACTTCCTTGATCCAGAGGCGAGGGTTTGAAGCTTTCAAGCCCTCGCCACGAAATACCGCCCAAGCGCTCAATGAAAGTAAAGTGAAAGCGACGATTTTCTCCATGAACTATCCTTTTTTCTTTCTGAGAATACGCCAAGCAACAAAACCAGCAACTAAAACTCCGGCTCCGATTGCGACTTGCATTTTGTATTTTTTGAAAAGGCTGGCTGTTTCAGAAGCATACCTCTGAGCGGCTGTTAGTCCTTCCTGAAGCTTTGCGGCTGTCGCCTCCAAAGCTGCGGCCTTTCCGCTTTCTAGTGCTGCCGCCTGAACTTCTGGCCTGTCGATGACTGATTGTGCGGCAGAGCCGACAAGCGCTGCTCCACTTGCCACGGCCTGATTTTTGAGTTTATCAGCTTCCTTTAAAAGAGCCTCTTGCCCCTTGGAGTAGATATCTCCCCAAAGATCCGAAATTGAAGGAAGCCCGCCCATCGTATAAGCGGCCATAGGGTGAGCGCCAAAGCTTTTTGTATCCACGATGCTTTCAATGTCAAAATCAGTTCCTTTTCTCATATAATTCATTTTTTCCTCCGAATAAAATAGATAACACCAAATAAAAGTCCTATCGAAGCGCCTGTAATAGCAAGCTTTACAGGGTCTTGCGTGAGATTGTAAAAATAATCTTTTATTTTGAGCCCAAAAGAATCCTTTGGAAGCTCTTTAAGTTGAGGGGTTTGTGTGGTTGTTTTTGGCGCTTGTGGAGATTGAGCTGACGGCGTTTTAGCATACGTTGTTTGTTTCGGCTGAACAATCGGCACAGGCGGCGCAGCTTCAGTCACTTTCGCCTCTGGAATCACAATTCTCTGTCCCACTTCGATCAAATTCGGGTTTGTGATCTGAGGGTTTGCTGCCACAATATCTTTATACTTGCTGGCTGATCCCAAGTATTTTGCAGCAATGGTTCCGAGCGTATCCCCCCTTTGAACAGTATAGACCATAATTCTCCCCTTTTTTTAGGCTTTAAAAAGATAACTCTCAACGCTGGGAACTTCATAACCAATCGGTTTTGTTTTCATAATGGCGTCGAGTGCAATTTGTGTTTTTGCTGTTTCGCCTTGATTTCTTTCAAACACAACAACATAAATGTGTTGAAGCGAAGGAAAACCCTTTTTATATTTTATGGCTTTGAAATATGGCGCATGACCAATTGACAATAAGAGGCTGGCGATCAAAAGAGCCATGTCATCGCAATCCCCTTGCGCCACTCCTCGCTTGATCTGATCTATGATAGTTAAAGGATCGTGAAGAGTCTCAACGTCCTTTATATCTCGAACATAACGAACTTTCTTTTTGACCCAATCCCCAATGGCTAAAGCCTCATCCCGATAGTGCTGAGAAGGAACTTTATAATAAAGAAGTATCTTTAGAGCCAGGTCACGAACAAGAGGGTGGCGGGATCTCTCCCTTGCCACCCTCTGCATGATCTCTATGGTTTCAAAATTGCCGTTTATGCCGCTACTTAGGCGCTTTGATTTAGTGCTCGGCAGGTTTGCTCCGATTTGCATTTCCGGCTTTATTCTGAATATGGGCATACGCTCCCTCAAACCACGGTTTTACTTCTGCGGGCAAGCTGAATTTTTCGATAATTTCCATTATATACGATTCGTCAATGGCTTGCAAAAAGTTTTGCACAGAAATCTTATGCCTGTAAAGCTCAAGAAGAATAGCTTCTCCTCCCTGTTCAGGAGAGTGACCTTTTAAAAGAGAATTGCCTATGACCATCGTCAAAAGCTGCTCGATATGCGCACGCAACCCAGAAACCTGAACTTCAGGTTTTTGAACCACTTGCGCCTCCCTGACTACAGGGTTTTGTTCGCTATTTTGAGGAGCTGTGACCTCGAATGACGGGAGCCCTCCGTGAGTTTTGAGAACGCCTTTGTCACCACTTTCAGAGATTTTCCGAGAAGCCTCGCCTTGCGCTTGTAGTCCTCGGCTTTTTCCTTCAAAGCTCGCTGCATTTTGCGCTTTGCCAGCTCCTCCTCTAAATCCAGAGGCTTGAGGTCGGGAAACGTGAGGGGGAAGTGACCTCCTTGGCTGAGGGTTTAAAGGAGCTGGCGCTTTCCCTGTTGACTGAGCCACGGCAGTTGTGATCGAAGGTAAAAGAGTTTCAATAAGAGTCTCTGTCATACTCTTTTTTTCTTCCTTTGTACCGCTCCCCTTTAAAGCGTTGATAAGTTCAAGCTTCTCATCAGCTTTGCTCTCGGCAAGCTCTTGCATCTTGCTGAAGAGATCAAACCCTTTTCTTTGAGCAGATTCGGTCATTTGCATCACTTCAAGATAGCCAAGCTTATCTCCCCCATCATCTTTTTTCGAGTCTTCCATGATTTTTTCAAAGCGCTCATTCATTTTTTCAAACATACGAGCATTGTTTTCATTCATCTTTTCAATCATGCGTGAGGTCTGCTCCGACACTCTGTTGGCCGTATCCTGAGAGGTGCTCATCATTTTAAACATAAGCTCCATCATAGGCGTATCATCTTTTTTATTCGCTTGCATCATGGTGCTCATAAAAACCATCAGCTCTTTAGTCCCCATACCCTCTTGAGGCTTTTGAATCAAAGCCTGAAGAAGTGCCGTATTTGCTTCTGCCTGAGCCCTTGCCGTTTCCTGAGCTTCAGCTCGGCTGCGTTCTGACACTGAGTTCATTAAAGCCAAAAGTTGCATGAAATCGAGATTGTTTTGGTTAGGAGCCTGTTTTGCGGCCTCCTTATCAAACTTGATCTCTTCATCATCGTCTCGAAGCGATTCGCCAACAAGCCTTGTTTCACTTTTTATGTAGCCCTTGGTAAGTAGGCTTCTAGCCTTTACCTGATATTGACCTCTGCCGTAATCTTTTTGAAGTTTTTCCCAAGTATAGGGGTGATATTTGTGAGCATGAAGCACTCCATCTTTTCGGATCTCATACTGGATCTGATCGCCTTTCTTCGATCTCTTCTCGCAATAATCAAAAATATCATACTCAAGTGCTTGCTTGAGTCTGGCTTCTTGCTGAACATCATGGAAGCTATGCGGCACAAACTTCGGAGTTTCAACATCATCATCCAAATTTTCAATGTCATCAAGCACAGGATCAAGCTGCTCGCTTGAATTATTGGGGTCTTCAGGTAAAATTTTCTTTTTTCTTCCTCTTGCCATAGATAAGTCTCCTTTAAAATTAAGAAAGCCAAAAAACGCTTTTAAAAACGTACCTTTTAAATTATAAAACTATGGTGATTATTGCAATAGTTAAAAAGGAGCATTAAAAATGGAAAAGAAAAGATTTGAGTTGGTTGTGGAAGAACATATATTAGTTTCTTATGTTGTGCAAGCAAAAAATGAAGAAGAGGCAAAACAAAATTTAGAGCAAGGAATTTACGACAATTATTGGCAAAAGGATTGGAAAATAGCTGAATATAAAGACATAAAGGAACTAGCTGATTAAGAAAATGCAAAAAAGCTTCTTGCTGCGATTTATGCCTATCTTTTAAAATATAAAATCTGGGCTTAACTCGCTAATATGCAAAAGTGTGACATCACAAATCTCATACTGCATTGTTTTGCTAAGATCCTTATATATCTCTTTCTCAATATCTTTCAGTTTAATAGGCGGCGTATATTCCGTACTAATCATACCTAACCCCATTGAATCGTCCTCTAACCTATAAATATAAACACATTGATATTTTTTATTTTTCAAATTAAGCTCCTGAACTAGAAAAGCCTCCCACAAATAAAATATGTAGGAGGCTTGAAAGTAGTTGCACTAACCGATAGAGCGCTTCTAGTTGTAAAGTAAATCCATCGTTGTGGTTTTGATCTTGCCAAGCTCATACTCTTCGCTAATGTCAAAAACATCAACATCATGCATATTGGTCTTGATCTTTTTTCCGGCTTTTGTGGTCATCTCTCCCACACGCTCAC
>Ga0180433_10009763_pt1 | contig 11684 bp, 7 predicted proteins | sample SS_ome_8_FD_132980 | JGI IMG/M metagenome (GOLD analysis project Ga0180433, IMG submission 132980) | Hypersaline lake sediment archaeal communities from the Salton Sea, California, USA - SS_1_D_1 metaG | ecosystem: Environmental > Aquatic > Non-marine Saline and Alkaline > Hypersaline > Sediment... | reverse complement strand
GAGTAGATTAACGCCGGAACGATTCAGTTTTCGCGCGCTTGATCCGCATAGCACAAACCGATGTCGTTGCTCCTCGATTGCTCTGTGTACCTCATTGAGAAGGTTGGGCAACCGTTGGATTTCGTCTACAATCACGGTGGATGCAGGGGGAAAAGATCGGATTTCATCTCCGAAAAGACCGGGATTTATCAATAACCGTTGGTAGGTTGTTTCACTTAGTAAATCGATATATCGAGCATCAGGAAATTTCCTTTTCAACCACGTGCTTTTTCCGGTACCGCGCGGTCCTAAAAGAAAGAAACTAGTATTGGGCGGTGCAAGAATCCGATTTATGTGCATTTTGTATACCTTGTTGTTAAAAAGTCGCGTTAAATGCTATCAAGGCTTACAAAAAGAAGAAATATGAGAATGTCAAGTTTGTTTTTACGAGGATGTCCCGGGTGAAGATTTTTAGGAAATGATGCGCTGCTGAAGAATGGATGAATAATGAGGAGATGGGGCGAAGACGCCCCGGTTGAAAGTTGAAAGTTAAAAGTTAAAGGTTATGAAGAAATGATGAATGAAGAAGGATGAATGATGAATTGGGAAAGAAGGGAGGGGATCGGGAGCCGTTTCGCGGCGAGTCAAGAGACAAAGGCACAAGTTCGGAGAGGGAGAACTTCGAACGTTCAACATTCAACGTTCAACATTCTACATTCAACATCGAAGGGAAGAGGGGAAAAGGTGATTCGCACCATACGACACTCAGACGGGAGGAGTGAAAAGGATTTGAGCTGATGGCTACTATCACGTTCCCGTAGAGGAATACTGGAGGAGGTAGAGGTTGTAGTAGATACCGCGTTTTGAGATGAGTTCCGAGTGAGTACCGCGTTCGATGATTCGACCACCGTCGATGACCAGGATCTCGTCCGCCTGCTGGATTGTGGTAAGACGATGTGCGATGATGATGCTTGTTCTGCCTTTCATGAGGTGGGCGATAGCCTTCTGAATGAGTTGCTCGGTGGCTGGATCGACACTGCTTGTGGCTTCATCGAGAACGAGGATACGCGGGTCATGGGCGAGGGCTCTCGCGAAGCAAAGAAGTTGTTTCTGGCCTGTTGAGAGCGTTGCACCACGCTCAGCCATGACTTCATCATACCCAAGATTCAACTTCTGAATAAACGGCTTGACCTGGACTAACTCCGCGGCCCGATCTACGTCCTCCCGAGACAGTGAAAGGCCCATTGTAATGTTGTCTTCCACAGTACGACTGAATACAAATGCATCCTGAAGTACAATGGCGATATGATCCCGGAGTGTTCTGAGCGGGTAGTTCCTGATATTCTCACCATCGATAGTAATAGTCCCATCATCGGTATCGTAAAAGCGGGACATGAGATTTATGATGGTGGTCTTTCCCGCGCCCGTAGGACCGACGATGGCAACGCTTTTCCCCGGTTCAACTGAGAAGGAGATCCCGTTCAATACCTGCTTTTCAGGTACATATGAGAATGTTACATCCTTAAACTCTACACGACCTTCAATGTCGGATTTGTCAACAACCGCCGTGGATTCGAGAATTGTGGGTTTCTCGTCCATTATTTTGAAAATACGCTCAGAGGAAGCCATAGCGCTCTGCATGATATTGTATTTCTCGGTCATATCCTTGACCGGATTGAACATCTGTCGAACATAGCTGAGAAATGCAACCAGAGCACCTAATGTGAGTGATCCTTTAAGAACTCCCGTTCCACCGTAAACCAGCACCAGCGCGACGCCAACTGACGCGAGCAGTTCAATTGCGGGGCGGAAGATTCCAAAAATAATCATCTGACGGATATTGGCCCGGTAATACTCCATATTCGTGATTTCATAGTTGTTATGACGAGCATGTTCTCTTCTGAAGATCTGAATGATCTTGATGCCGGAAAGGTCCTCAGAAAGAGTCGCATTCAAAGATGCGAGGAGCCGCCGGACCTCGCGGTATGCCCCCCGGGCCTTTCTCCTGAATATGAAGGATACGAGACCGACCACAGGGAGGATTGCGACGGCGATCAATGCAAGACGGTAATTCATGAGAAACAGGATACATATCGTCCCCGAGAGAATGAGAATATCCTTGATGAGATTAACGAGAACGGCGGCAAACATCTCATTTAATGATTCGATGTCGTTTGACACCCTGGTAACGAGACGACCCACCGGATTCTTATCAAAGAATGAGAGAGAGAGTGATTGGATGTGACTGTAGAGACCGGTTCTCAACGCATACATGGATCGCTGTCCCGCAATCTGCAAAGAAAGCACATGGCCGTATCCAGAGATCAACCCCAGAAGAATAGCAGCTCCGGCGATCAGTGCGATCCGAATTATACCGTCGATATCAGCGTCGCGGATCTTGATAATGGTTTCCGGGGGAACCGATCCGAGTTCCTTTTCCGGCACAAGCCAATATTCACCACGGATGAATCCCGTGGTTTCGAGAAAATCATCCGCAGGAAACAGGTAGTACGTCTCGGGGTTAAGTAAGCCCTGCTCAGATAGCTCTGAGCGTCGATCGGGTTCGAGTTTTTCCAAAGCCGATTTGCGAATAAGAAGCGAGGATTCGTCCAGGATACGATAATCTCCTGCTCGTTCTGCGTCTTCCTGAAGAGAACTCTGAATATCTATTGGACCCTCATATACGAGATAGAGTTGTGCGAGATACCGATCTATCCCGACCTTTGTCAGATAGGGGATAAGGAGTTCCAGGCCCGTGGAGATGGTCATGAAGAACATCGCCACGATTATCAACTTGTAATGCGGTTTTACATATACGAGGAGTCTCTTTATCAGATCTCTATCGAACGCCTTGCCTTCCATATAATCGCTGGCGAACGGTGAACCACGCATCAGGCCGGCTCCACCGATGTTTGTATTCTGGCAAACTCATCTTCTTCCAACTGCTGCATACGGAATAATTCGGCATAATAGCCCGGTCGTTGAATCAGTTCGTCGTGGGTACCCTTATCCACTATGCGGCCCTCATCGAGTACCAGGATAAGTTCGGCATCGCGTACGGTACTGATCCGATGGGAGATGCAGATATTCGTACAGCATGCAAGCCGGTCTTTAAGCCGTTCGAGTATCGCTGCTTCTGTTTCGGTATCCACGCTGGAAAGCGCATCATCAAGTATCAGGATCGACGGACTGAGCGCCAATGCCCGGGCAATGGCAACACGCTGTTTCTGACCCCCGGAGAGGGTTACGCCCCGTTCACCGATAACCGTGCCGTAGCCATCGGGAAACGAACGAATTTCATCGTCTAAATGAACTACTTTACCCAGGGTTTCGACCATCGCTTCATCCGGTCCATTCAGACCGAAAGTCATATTTTCCGCAATACTCATGGCGAACAGAAACGTTTCTTGAGGAACGTAGCCGAACAACCCCCGCAACTTTGATAACGACACATGTCGTATATCCTCGTTATCTATGAAAATGGCGTTATCCGGAGGATCGTATAATCTCATGAGCAGTTCCGCCAGCGTGGTCTTGCCGGAACCCGTACGACCGACGATACCGAGCGTTCCATTGGCGGGAAGCGAAAATGATATATCCCGAAGCACGGGAGTCGATGTATTGGGGTAGGTAAAGGTTAAATTATCGATATTGATTCGTGGGACGAGCGTTCGTTCCACGTCACCATCGGTTATATCAGGAGGTGTCTGAAACAACTTCTGCAGACGATCCATACTCGCCGTACCGCGTTGTACGATATTCACGACCCAGCCCACGGCCATCATCGGCCATATGAGCATGTCAAGATAGCTCGAGAAGGCAACCATCTCACCGAGAGAAACGTCCCCGAAGATCACCATTCGACCGCCTGCGGCCAGAAGTATAGCCATGCTGGCCAGAGCGAGGGCTCCGATAAGTGGTCCAAACAATCCCCAAATCCGTGCAAGACTGACATTCCGCTCCAGACATGCATATGCCTTTTCGGAGAAGTACCCTTCTTCGGATTCCTCGTCGCCGTAGGCCTTAATGACACGTATCCCCGATAATCCCTCCTGTGCCTTCTCGGATAATCGTGAAAATGCTTCCTGTACCGCGAGGAATCGTTTATGAACAAGGCGCCCGAATCGTAACATGGTAAATGTAAGCAGAGGAAGCGGGATGAGGACCAGTACCGTCAACGTTGCGTTCATTGAGACCATGATACTGATGCTTGCTATAGTCAGGATCAGAGCATCCAGGCTCGCCAGCGCCGCGATGCCCGTGGCCATGCGGACGGCGTTTAAATCATTGGTGGCGTGTGCCATGATGTCGCCGACTTTTGTCCTGTCATAAAATGGAGGTGAAAGTGTTAGAAGGTGATCATAGAGGTCCTGCCTGATATCCCTCTCTATTTTATGACTGGCACGAATGATGAAGTATCGCCACAGGAACCGGCATATTCCCATACCAATTGAAACGGCAACGATAGCGCCGGCGAGGACCCAGAGTTTCGAGATTGTCGTCTGTCCGCTCGCAAGACCGTCAACCACCAGTTGGGTCAACTTCGGAACGATAATCTGAAGTCCATCGACTCCAATAAGCGCAAGGAATCCACCGGTCATGGCTCTTTTATGTTTCAGGAGAAAGCCTAACAATATACGAAGGCTGGAATGATCTGATTTTTGGGATATGCCTGATTCTGAATTCATTATCTGTATTCCATCTGCCGGCGTGTCATTGGGAGATAAAGTCGCCCGAACGTATCCGACTGATCGGCATGATGCAATATCAAAAAGATATGGACCATGGAACCATGATCCTGAACGCTTGGGAGCGGTTATGGGTAGGTTTTCATGGTATTATGAAATGGATATAGTAGTTTATTCGGTATGAGCATTGTTTCTCGGCTTGCATACAAGGAGTCCCCATGAAAGAATTAACGGATCTCGCGCTCAATGTTACGGAGTCTGCCGGAGCAACGTATGCAGATATTCGTATTGTTGATCAGAGGGAAAATCGAATAATGGTTGAGCGCCGGTCTCTCAAGCTTATCGATGAAACGGAATCATCGGGATTCTGTATCCGTGCGATTTTCAACGGGGCCTGGGGTTTTGCTTCAAGTTCCGATTTTACTCGCCATGGAGTCGAGAAAACGGCAAAGCGCGCGGTTGATATAGCGAAGGCATCCGCGCTGGTTCCGAAACCAGATCCTGTCATACTTGCGGATGAAAAAACGCATGTGGAGACATGTGTCGGAATCTGCGAAGAGGATCCTTTTGAGGTTCCTCACTCCCAGAAAGCCGAGGTACTACTATCATCCTGCAATACGATGCTTTCCGTACCAGGTGTCGTCATGGCATGGGGAGTACTCTGGTTTGTACGACTCCATAGAATAATAGCAACCAGTAATGGCAGCTATGTGGATACCACCAACTGGTTCACGAATCCTATTCTCCAGGCAGTGGCGGTAGTGGGAAATGAATCGCAGGAACGGAATTATACCGGCGGAGCGAAGCAGGCCGGATACGAATTCATACGAGAACTGGATTTTCCCGGCCGGGCGAAACAAATAGCTGAAGAAGCGGTAATGAAGGCTAAGGCCGACGATACGCCCACGGGAATAATGGATCTCGTGCTCGATCCACATCATCTGGCCCTGACGATCCATGAGTCCGTAGGTCATCCAACCGAGTCCGACCGAATACTCGGATGGGAAGCGAATATGGCGGGTCGCAGCTTTGTTTCACCGAAGGATATCGGATTTCTTCAATATGGAAATACACGCGTTAATTTCACCGTTGATAATACGTTGGAGGGGGGTCTCGGAAGCTGGTTTTATGATGACGATTGCGTAAAGATGATGAGTTTTCCCGTCATACGTGAAGGTATTCTCGTTAATCTGACGATGACACGTGAAACAGCTCCCATCATCGGCTTTGATCGATCTAACGGGTGTTGCCGTTCTCAAGGGTATCAGCATTTCCCGATCAACAGGCAGGCAAATCTGTATATGGAACCCGGGAATGACGATTCCGTGACACCTGATGACCTTATATCAGGAGTGGATAAGGGAATATACATCGAAGGGCGAGGTAGTTTTTCCATTGATCAGATGAGGAATAATTTCCAGTTCGGGGGCGATATGTTCTGGATGATTGAAGGAGGTCGAAAGACCAAACCCTTGAAAAAAGTGACCTACCAGGCGCAGACCAGAGCATTCTGGAACAGCTGTGCCGGTATTGCGGGACGGAAGTATTGGAAACCGTTTGGTATATGGAACTGCGGCAAAGGCGAACCTACCCAGCGAATGATGATGACCCATGGCGCAAGCTATTGCCATTTCAAGAATATTTCAGTGGGAGGAGCGCGGATATGAGAGACCTGCATGACATTCAATCGATCCTCGAACGTGTGTTAAAGCTGACCGATGCTCCTCACGCACAGGTGACATACTCTTTTAAAAACCTCACTGCATCGCGTTTCGGAAACAATGCCATAACACAGAATAAATCGGGGGATGAAGAGGAGATTCAGCTATCCGTTGCATACGGAAAGCACCATGGAACTTCGTCAGTAAATCAACTCTCAGATGATGTGATTGACCGACTTGTTCGAAGGGCGGAAGAGATCGCGAAAGCATCACCGGAAGATCCGGAGTATATGCCACCATTAAAAGAGCAGACGTATCAGGAAGTTCCGGAACGTTTCTCCGATGAAGTTATTCATGCCTCTCCCGAAAAGATCGCCCGTAATATCGATATTATTACGTCCGCTGCACATGCAGAGGGTTACGAGGCAAGTGGAATACATCAATCGGGATACGAGATGAAGGTATTCATGAACTCGGAGGGACTCATTGCCACGGACCGGCATACCTGGGTCAGCATCTCGACAACAATTCATGGATCCAATGGAAGTGGTTCCGCCTCTACGGACACCATATCGTTCAATGAAATGGATATTGAATCGATTGCGAGAAGCGCTCTTGAAACCGCCAGGGCATCTCAGGATCCCGGGGAGATAGAACCGGGAGACTATACCGTTATTTTCGAACCGAAAGCGGTTGCGGATTATCTTCAATTTCTGCGGTGGAATATGGAGGCGCGGGAAGCTGAAGAAGGCGCGACTGTGTTTGCGAATCAACTCGGCGAGACCGTTGTACATCCTATGATATCCGTAACGAGTGAAGTGGCTGATCCTCATCTCTGGGTTCCGAAATTTGGAGTAGACGGAGTTGCAGCGGAGAATATGACATGGATTCGAAATGGTGTTTTAGAACGATTGCACTATGACCGGTATTGGGCTGATCAGAAGAAAGTAACCCCGGATTCTTTTACATTCCCTCCCATATGTATAGAAGGTACCAAGAAACCTCTCTCTGAACTTATCAGTGAATGTTCACGGGGATTATTGGTCAAACATCTCTGGTATATCCGGTATGTTGACCGACGTGAGCTCCTTCTCACAGGAATGACTCGAGACGGTCTCTTTCTTATAGAGGATGGGAAAATCGTCAAACCGGTGATGAATCTCCGTTTTAATGAATCTCCGATAGTATTTCTGAAGAATATCGTGGATATGAGTGAATCGATGTATGTGGGAGGTTGGGCCAAGGTTCCGGGTATTATGAGTAACGAGTTTACGTTCAGTTCGAAGACTGAATCCCTGTGACCCGGAGTTTACGGCAAACTTCTACTCCGACAAAGATTAAGACGCCGATTTCTGCGTTATACTCTATCTGACTACCTCGACGTATCGTTTAGATACGCCTGCGGCAATCTTCGGTCGCACGCCTTGAAATCGAAGCTTATCCTTAGCCCGCATTTCTCACCAACTTTCTGCTGCAACCACGGAACTGCATGCGCTATCGTCGTTATACTCCCTCAGCCTTCTCACCGTATCTCATAAGAGCTGTCAGCGTTCAGCCTTTCGGTCATCTCAAGGACTTCGTCTATCAGCTTCGGAGATAAGAACATCCTCCTCTGTCCTCCTTTTCAAAAGGAGGACGGAAGAGAAAGAGGACTTCGCCTGCTCTGAGCGCAGTCGAAGGGATTGTATGCCTTGATAACACAAGCATCTTCGTGTTTTCGCGACCAAACCTGGTGAGAAATACGGGTTAGTCTCGTCACGAAGTCCGCCGAAAACTCAGGGTTTGTTGAAATACGGAATAGAAATCACGTGGGATACGATTGCGAGAGCCCTACGTGAGCGCCTCGATAGCACAGAATGGCTTCTGAGTTATTTACCAGTCAACGACCAGGGTAGTTTATGAGATTCGATATTCGGTGTTGATACACCGACTCCGGCCATTTGTGATTATTGGAAAGACTGAAGACAGAAACGAGCTGAGACAGCACTATACGTCTTTCTCCGTACATCTGAGCAAATATCGGATAGCCGAGAGGTGATATGCGGCATGTGCTATCATCCCGACGGCGCCGCCAAATGATTCAGGACTGGAAAGCGCGGATTCCGCCAAAGCAGACCGAGCGTCTAGATAGGATTCTTTCAAACGCGATTTCATACGTTCCCATTCAGCGGAATCGACTTCATGTACATTCCAGCTCGCGGCCCAGTCCCGAAAGGTCCGTTCGCCGCGAATCCATGCAGCCAGTGTCTCCAACGCGAAGATCATATGATTAACATGAGCGGAGATGGACGAGTTACACCGCCTCTGCGATGCTTGCCCGGCGCTTAGAGAAACCAATAGTCCTTCATAGCCCGTGTCGGGGACATTGTCCGTAAAATAACTCCATGGTTTTTTAGGATGCGGAAATGCTTCGTCTAATACGCCGAGTAGTTGCTCTATTATTTGTTCTCGATCAATAGTACTCATTTGGTATACTTCGAAGAAGCCATAGTGAACCCTTTCTGGCTGTCTTCAGCTGAAATGGCCCCGCATACTCCAAGCGGTATTTCATCCGGAACTCGATAGAGTCTTCGCATACTCCGTGCGATAGTCATCTTTGTAGCATCGGATGTTGATGATGAGATAGAACTGACCAATACTGATACCGCCAGTCCACGAGTGCTCGGTACGGAGAGCAGAAGCTTACGCGCTTCCAGTATATCCGGTTGGCCACTGTCAAATACGATCAGGAAAAACGGCGAACCGCAGCGTTCCAGGGCAAGCGCCAGCGCATCTCCCTGAGTCCATCGATTTGTTCCGGCGATAATCCATCTCGGCGAATCCGACTTTTTATAGATAAGGTGTGCCCATCTCTTTCCCTGCGGGATTTCAAGTATACGTTCCGAACGGTCTAGTAGAGATTCAATTACGTCAGTGACTATGGGAGCGGACGGACCCAAAATGACTACGGGTTGAGCCGAGGAATCGGGGACGGTATTGGCAACTTCTTCCGGTTCATCCGTTACACTGGTGATACCATGTTCTTCCGAGAATTCCTGCGAAAATGAAGTTGTAAGAGATGGAGATTTTTCCTTGGTTGTGCTCCGGGAAGGTTCAGACTCATCGGCCTCGACCGCTACCGGAACCGGCTCCGGGATAGCGAAACTATCAGGTCCCGTGGAAATTTCGTTTATGAGCTTATCGATTACATCGCCCGTGGGTTCGATACCCGCAAATGTCTTCATTGCAACGAGTCTTCTTGCCAGACCCTCCAGCGTTCTCACGTCAGAATCGATATTATTCGCCAGGTATTCGAGGATGCTTTCGTCCAACGGCCATTTGAAGTATCGTGATTTAGACCTCAAAATCCTCGAACGTAGTTTCGCATCGGGGCGATCTATCTCAACGACGAGTCCTAAAGACAGACGAGCGCTTATCTCAGCGACAATTTCATTCAATTCTTCCGGTCGTCTGTCTGAACAGATGGCTATCTGTTTTCCATGCTCATGCATTTCGGCAAGGATGTCAGCAGCAACAGACTGAAGACTCGGTGATACGCTCAGGAATTGAAAATCATCCACAATGAATACGTCAGCCTGGAGGTATTCATTACGAAATCTGTCCACCTGACGTTCGCGGTATGCGTCTACGATTTGTTGACTGAAAACCTCGGATGTCACGTAGAGGATGCGGCTACTATCATCATGTTCGTAGACATCATTGGCCAGAGCACAAACAAGATGTGTTTTTCCTAGTCCGTTACTCCCGTAAATAAACAGAGGATTAAACCGCACACCCGGGCTTTCTGAAGCAGCCTTGGCAGCTTCATATCCACTTCGATTGCCGACTCCGACTTCGAAGTTGTCGAATCGCAGATTGCGAAGTCTCTCGAGTCCCTCGGTATCAAATGGTCCCCGGACTGCCGGAATAGCCTTTCGTTGTCTGTAGCCGTTTGATCTCCTGAATAATGCTTTCGCTTTAGCGACGATTTCAGCGGGGCTGAATGGTTTCGTGATATAATCGTCCGCGCCTAATTCCAAACCGCGGATTCTATCCTCTTCAGCGGTTTTTGCACTTATGATCATCATGGGGGTATTACTGAGGAGTGGATCGGCACGGACTCGTTGTACGATTTCAAATCCGTCGACATTTGGTAAAAGAATATCGGTAATAATCATTCCGGGACGTTCGTCTCGGATGACCTCCATACCCATTTCACCGTCACTTGCGACAAGGGCTTCAAACCCGCCCTTTTCAAACGCATACTGCAGTGCTTGGAGAATATGTGGATCGTCGTCTATGACAAGGACCCGTTCAACACTCATGGGTTGGCTCCACACAGGATAGGCGATACAAGACATACGATCCAATTCGATCACAATGCTGTGTTGAATACGATTCATGGCGCGGCGAAATACCACTTCCACATCAGTATCCATCACATCTCTATTCGTATCGAATTGGTGACGGACCAGGAAAATAATCAGAAAGGTCGTTTGAGGCTACAAGAATAGAGAGGGAATTGATGAATGATGAATGATGATTTGAAGAAAGTAAGAAAGTAAGAAAGTGAGGAAGTGAGGAAAGGAGGATACGAGCCCGGCCGGGGGATAACGAGGGCATGGCACCCCACCGTCGCCAAAAATTAATTTAACTCACTATTCTAACATTAGAATAGTGCCGGGCTCGGATATGTTTTCGGGGTGAATGACGATACACCACACGATTGAGGTCTTCGTGTGTACTTATTGTGATTTCACAGGCTTACGTTGATTCCAATAACCGCCCGATACGGACGGGTACTATGCCGAGACTGATGAGCGAGGATCGTTTATTCTTCGTTGAACTTCGCGAGAGGGATATCGCTGTTCCAGATATCGATTGCGAGTTTCCACTCGCCATTCTCATTCTTCTTCCAGATGTGAACGTTTTTAGTCTTGTGCCACTGAGCATCACCATCTTTTGAGTGATAGGTGTAATAATACGAATTAACAGTATATGCCATATCGCCTGATAGGGCGAAATCAACAGTTTCGCGGTCTTTAATCCTGAATATATAGTTTGCTCCGCGTCTAAATGATTCAGCAACCGATTCTTTCCCAGACATCATGGTCCAATGATTCGGAAGCAGGATTACACGTTCATCCAATAATTCGATCCGCGTTTCGATAAGATTGTTATCGATTGCATCATAAAAAGTTTGTATAGTTTCTTTCAGGTCATCCGGGATAATGAACTCACCTGCATAAACACAGGGAATATAAACGGAAATAAGGAGTAAGAATACAGGCATGATAATGCAGTACGTGCGGATCATTCTACCCTCCGTTGCTTTGATGGAAAGCATCAGTGTGACGGAAACGGTTATGTCTTTTCG
>Ga0180433_10009762_pt1 | contig 11684 bp, 17 predicted proteins | sample SS_ome_8_FD_132980 | JGI IMG/M metagenome (GOLD analysis project Ga0180433, IMG submission 132980) | Hypersaline lake sediment archaeal communities from the Salton Sea, California, USA - SS_1_D_1 metaG | ecosystem: Environmental > Aquatic > Non-marine Saline and Alkaline > Hypersaline >... | reverse complement strand
GAATACATCATTAAAAGCCCATATCATAATAAACCAAACTACAATATCGGCAAATATTCGTTTTAATGTGGGTGTTTTATTTTCTTGCATCTTTAAGCCCCATAATCTTGATTGAAACTAATAGGAGTTTAACGAACTCCTTGATTTTTTTTATTGTTAGTGTCTACTTCTTTATTATTCTTAATAGTATCTTCCGAAAAAGTGTTACTATTCAGTTCTGGATACATTATACTATATTCTTCTATTGCCCTCAATATGAATCCCTTGTTACAATTCTTTTGATTATCTTCAAGCAAAAACCTTATCACTTGCTTTAGTCCTTCTATTGTTTGATTCGTTAAAAATCTTTCTATTTTTGCGTTTTTGTTTTTCATAAAATCACCTAATTTTAAAGTTTTATATATAAACTTATTAATATTATATTTATTATTTGTAGGGCAGCGACAACAAACCAAGTATCTGAATTGCGTATAATTCCATTTATTAAACTCACTATAAAAATTAAAACAAATAGAATATATATTGGTGCCACAGTAATAATGTCTTCATAGTATTCTAATTTAGAAACTCTTTTTCTTAATGTTTTTATTTCTTTAGTCATTTTTTCCTCCATTTTAAATTTCTAAATAAATCATTATTAATAGTATAATTATTATTATCAAACTAGAAAAAACCCCCCAAGTAGCCGAAGTGCTAATAATTCCATTTATTATAACTGCTATAAAAATTAAACCAAATAGAATATATAATGGAGTTACACTAATAATTTTTTCTAATTCAGAAACTCTTTTTTTTAAGGTGTTTAGTTCATTCATTTTTTAAACCTTTTTGTTTTGTTTTAAGGGATAACAACAATAAATCCCTATAAGTGCATTTGTTGATTTCCCTTATCTCGTCTAATAATTTAGCATCTTCATCTTCCAATACAATTCTTATGTTTCTCATAATAGTGTGTGAGTAACACATATTTATATATATTTATATTCTCTAGTATATAGATTATAGAAAACGATTAAAATGTTTAATTATTAGTTAAAAACAAAGCCCTTATTTTAACAAAATAGGTAGGGTTTTTAGTTAGAATTTAGCTAGAAAAAAAATAAAAAAAATAAGTTTAAATTCTTCCTTGTCCGAAACTTCTCATAACTAATCCAAGTATAATTGCTGCTGCAATTATAATTATTATCACTGGAATCCAAGTTACAAAGTCATCAACAGCATCTCTTGTTCCAAAAGTTGCAGTTGTTGCTTCGGAATCTGCATCATAAGTGTAGCTTATGTTATAGTTTCCATCATTTCTGCCTATCTTTATAGTATCTGAATCTTGCCCAGTTATATTAACCAAGGCAGAATCGCTTTCATTATTAGCAATTAAGAAATCTTGCCCATTACTTGCATTCACCAAATACTGTATAGATAATATGTCATCGTTTGCAGGGGTTGCAACCCCAGAAGCCACTGTAATAGATTCGTTTAATACAACTGTTGAATCTTTAGTTGCATCTCCAAATTGGTCTAATACGATTATTCCAATCCCCATAACCAAACCTACTATAATAACAGAAAGAATTACTGTCGGCATATTGTCAAGTTTCATTTTGAAAATAAAAAGGGGAAATTAATCCCCCAAACCCCCAAATTAAACTTTTCCGCCGCCGAAACTTCTCATAACTAACCCGAGAATTATTGCAGCTGCTATGATTATTACTATTACTGGAATCCAAGTAACAAAATCATCTACCGCATCTCTTGTTCCATTAATTGCTGTTGATGCTTGTGAACCAATACCACTTGTTCCACCGAATTCGTCCAATACTATTACTCCTACTCCGATTATAATTCCAATCAATACGATTGTCAATACTGCCGGATACATATCTCCAAGATTCATTTTTATATTTCCTCCGCCTTTATGGCAAATTTGTTTATATTATACTTAAATTAGAAATACTATATAAGGATTAGTCTCATAATGTAACTAAAGTTACAAATTAATTTTTTGTAAACACTTTATAGAAGACTGTTCCAGCAATTATTAAAGCAAAGATAATTGGGAAAGCAAGATTCAACCAACCAAGATTTAACATCAATAAAGAAATAACTAAACAAGCAAAACCAGAAGCTATAATTGCGTTATCATTCCCATTCAACCTTAAATTAATTAATAAGATAAAGAACAAAGCCATTAATATTAATCCCCAAAATAAACCATCGGTTGCAGTATTAGCATAGTTTCCTAAATCATAAAAAGAATTTATGCTTGTTAAATTAGTTAAATTGGTAGTCAAGTGTACCACTTCCTCCAGCTTGATATTAATGCAAAAGTTAAAGTTGTAAATATTATTCCAGATATTAATAATACAAACCATCCAGGAATATTAAAAGGTAACCCTCCCTCATTCAAATCATTTATAAAATCGTCCAAAACATCTAAAACATCCCAAGCATTTCTTAATGCCCCAAATGAAGAAGAATACAATCCTGACAATATCCCTTCTGCCCCTTCGTCTGGTTCTGCCCCTTCTGTTGCTTGAACAACCTCATCAGTTTGAGTTTTTATTTCATTAAACTTATTAAAAGTTCTGTTATAACTATCAAAATCATCTGTTCCAGAAGGAACGGAATAACTTACCATAGTAAATATTCCTGTAATCAAAGCTGTAAAAACCAAAGCCCCAATTATTATATCCCTTGAAGTTGTTTGTGCCATTATTTCTTAACAAAAAATATTAATATTCCTCCTACTGCTACCGCCCCAACTAAAAAAGCAATTGAATAAATTGTTGTTAGTTGAAGTAAGTTAATAACTACCGCACCAAATATGGATAATATGATTATAGCTAAACCTGAACCTGTTGCTGCTCCAAATCCTATTGCTGTCATTTGTATCATAGAAGCAAAAAAAACCCCATCATTAGTGTTTAAGTAATCTGTTATCTTCACCCCAGCTATTTCAACAAAATCTATAATCCAGTTGGAATAAGGAGAAGCAGAACGATAGGCCCTTGCAGTTATATACCCATCATATCCAGATATATTACAATTTAAACTGCCCGAAGTTGAAGTTGCAGTTAAGTTACATATATTAATAACCCCGTTTATTGCTTGTTTTTCTACTTGAAACCAAACCGAAGAAGCAGTATTGTCGGGATCATTCCATCTTAAAGTATATATATCTCCGTTTCTTGTTATATTTCCGTTCATACCAACAAATTTTTCTGTGTCATCATCTTCATATACAACGAAAGTTTGCTCACATTCAGTAGCAGAATCGCAAACAAATTTAACACTCTCGCTTCTTTCTATTTGAGTATCTTCCCGATTAAAAACAAATCGGTAATCTTCTTCATTCTGAATAATATAAAAGATTGCTTTTCCAAACTCATCTGTCTTTTCAATCTGAACTGCCCTCCATAAATCTTCAGATGGATAATACCTTTCTAACTTAACATATAAATTCTTTAAAGGTTTATATTCTGGGTCTTTAACAAAGGCAGTCAAGGTAGATATTCCAGAACTATCTTGGAAATTATACATATAAACATTTTGAGTAGAATTGGCTAAATTAACATCAACTAAATAGTATCTTTGATTATAACTTAGCTTATGTTTAATGAAAGCATCTAAATTAAAAGTTGCAGTTGAAGGATAAATACATATTGAAAAGTTACTAACATCAAAATACTCAAAGGTATAATTATAATAATTGCTTAAATCTAAAGAGTAATTTAAAACTCCTGTTATATTTACTCCAACTTTGTCTAAAGTATTCTCATCATATATGGTAAAATTCAAAGCTGTTAAATTACTACTAATACCAAAACCCCCCGAACAATTATCTATATATCCCGGAGAAATATATACAGATAAATTATACCAAGAAGTATTATCATTAGTTGTATTGGCCATACAACTAAAAGTCCAGTTATCATTCTCAACAGTATAAGAACTGGGCAAAGTATATAATAATGTTTCAAGGTTGCTATAATTCCCTTGACTACTATTACCACTAATATTTAAAACATCTTCCTCATAGACATTATAATAATAAGTAAAGTTACTTGAATTAATCTGAGTAACATTACAATATACTTGTATATCTTGACTAATTAAAGCAAGATTACTTGGGTTTGTTCTAATAGAATTAAAGTTTAAAGGAACTATACTTCCATAAATAGATATTTCATTTACTCTTGGTTCATTAGTTTCTCCAGACATATCATAAAAACTAATATATCTTGCAGAGAAAGTGGTAAAGTTATCTACATTATTAATAGTCCAATTTTCTTTTATATTATTTTTTAAATTTATCCCAGAATATAAATTTGTCCAAGTTGAATTATCAGTTGAATATCTTACACTAAATTGTGGTTCTCTATCATCCCCGTTATCTGTTAAAGTAATATTAGTTATATCGTAGGTATCGTTCAGCATAACTATTACTTCAACATTAGCTGTGTTTCCTGTTCCTGCTATCCAAGCAGTAGTTGGATTATAAGTGTAATCCCCATCGAGCATATTATTTGGGTCAAAATTTGAACCAATAGTTCCATCGCATTCTTCATCAAAACAACCGGGACTAGTCCCATTAGATATTCTTTGATTTTCAGAAACAATTTGATAATCAACAGCAAAAACAAAAATAGATAAAATCGCAACAATCAAAATTAAAGGTAATATTTTTTTCATTGTAATCTCAAACTCCTTGTTTTAGCATAGGTTGCAACTAGCCCCAGTATACCTATTATGGTAAAATAGATAGGCAAATTAGTTAAAATATGGTTACTGATAGGATAAGAAGATGATGTTACTAAAGTAAATGTAGTTGTCCCGGATATTTGCTCCCAGACATACTGTAATGTAGTAGCAACAACTAGCCCTATTAATAACACTATTATATAAAATGGAAAGAAGATTGAAGAAACATCTATAAAGTAACCTAATATTATAATGGCTAAAGCAAACCCAATTAAAATTACAGTTATAACATAATCCCACATATCATTAACATCTTCAATATCTTCTAAAACATCTATCGCCTGTTGAGTTTGGTTAAATGTTTCTGAACTTTTAGCGGTTGTTACAAATTCAGAATAAGTATAAGTAGCAATTAAAGCAAACAAGGCCAATCCAAAAAGAGTTGCAACTGCAAAGATTATATCTGTTCCAGATTGAGATTTCTTTTTTAAACCCATTTTATATTAAAACCATTCCTTTTTTTCCATATCTTATAAGCAGCTCCAACATTTATGTCAAATTCGTTTGCTATTTTTTTTATCTCAATATAATCTTCTTTAGGCAACCTAAAAGGTATTGTCTTACTCATTTCATAAACCTCTCATTAAAATCCCATTTCTTACTATGTTTGAAACTCATAAATATATTGTAGATTATATAAATTAATAAGTATGCCATAATCGTCCAGAATATCCAACCATAAACTGTTATATTAAACATTTTAGTTAATTCACTATAAGCCGAATCTAAACTTAAAATAATATATGCTCCTTGATATATAATAAATACCATTATTAAAGCGAGTAATTTAAAAAACCATTTAAGCGGGTTGTGTATTTCATCTAAAGAATTAGAAAGATAAATGAATAAAAAACAAATTCCTAAAGGTATTAATAAAATAATTAGCATATTATCGTTCCCCCCTACTTTTACATTCCAAGATTGGATAGTTGAGTTTATGTAATACTGCCCAGTTGATGAATAATTGAAAGTAATATTGCATCTCCCAGAATCTCCTATGTCCCCCAAAGTAGAACTTTTTAATAAGCTCCCGCTTTCGTTGTAAAAATCTACTGAATAAGTAGAACAATCGGAATCCGGTGTCCAAGTTGTGATTAAATTGCAAGGAATGTTGCTTAAAGTTTCTTCCCGCATACATTCTTCTAATCCAAATACCGAAACCGGAATCAAAAAGATTATTAATAGTATTAAGCTGCATTTTTTTTTCATTCTTTTTATGTCTTAATTCTTTTCTTTTTTTATAAAGGTTACTATTGTAACTCTATTTACAAGTTATACTACAACTTTTGTTAAAAGTTTGTTTTATTTTTTCTACTTGGATTTCTGCATTATCTAAATCCATTCTTAACACTAATCTCTTTATTCTGTTTAGGTCGTCATTAATAATATCCTTTCTTATATTATCAATTTCTTTTATTCCTAGTTCTTCTGTTGTTGTGTTTTTCTTATCTAAAACTTCTTGTTGTTTACTGCTTAAACTAGAAGATATAGACGCACTTGTTACAATTATTGATAATATTAATATTATCAACATTCCGATTAATATTTTCCTTTTCATTTTGTATATAATAACCTCGCACCTAAAGTATTTTCTTCAAATCTTCTTTCTATCGTATTAAAAAAGATTTTCTTATCAGATGGACAAGTATCTCTTGCGTCTGAAGCTACTCTTTTGACTATGACATTGCAAGTGTGGGATATGTCTAAACCAATACCTGAGTATGTTCCCATAGTTGCTAATATATGGTCGTTTGGACTACCAACAGGAAAACTCACAACAGTATTCAATATTGTAGATGGTGGGAATACTCCTCCTGCATTAGCACAAGTCATTTCTACTTCTGTTACAACATCACAACCTGCAGTATCATCATCTTCAAGATGTAGATATATTTCTATGTCTGTTCCTTCTATATACTCCGAGTTGATTTCCATATTAAGACATACCCAAGGGTCATCTTCTTCAAGTGGTTCTTCATTTTTAACAAAATTTCTTTTATAGAAATTTGAAGGTAATAAATCTAAATCCATTTGGTCTACTAAAGTACTTCCGTGACAAGTTGGCTTATCAATTAAATCTTGATAATCATTATCATATACTGTATAACCACCTTTCAATACTAAAGTCTTATCATCATCATCCCCATAAAATATACTTTCATAAGTAAATCCTGTTCCTAATTCAGAATTATTATACACAACTTCGTTATTACTAGGAATAAAACATCTTGAAACATCATTACTTACTCCCTGATAAAAACATTTTTCATCTGCATACTGATGTATATCTGTTTCATAAGTTTCAATTCTATCATTATCAACTCCATATATTAATGGAGTATCATCTGTATTTGCTTTAGGAGAGATATATAAAGAATTATTATCTACTCCACCAGTCAAACCAACTCCTAAAGAGATAGCATTTTCTAAACCACCTACATTATTTGCAAAAACAGAATTTCCAAAACCTATGATATTATTAGCATAATCTAAATTAATTCCTGCATTAAGCCCGAATAAGATAGAATTAAAAGCCTCAATAACTTTATTTAAAGTGCCTAAACCAAAAACAACATTACCTGTTCCTTTATCCATCTTAGGTGCAATATCTCTGCCTATGCCTATATTATCATTACAATCAACAGGATTACTACAATTTTTATAAATATTAGCCCCATACCTAAATATCTTAGCAGGTAAGTCAAACCATATATAGAACTCTTTACCTGTTGATGTATCTGTAACAGATTTAATAATAAAATCTGTTGCGTTGCCTACTGTAAGATTTTCTTTAATATGTGCATTATTTTCAACAGTTAAGTTATTTGTTATTATAAGATTAGTTAAATTAGCATCTGTATAATTAGATATACCTGAAAAATTATTTAATCCGTTTATCGTGTTATTGATTAATAAAATAGAATTATTTATTTGAAATATTTTATCTGTATTGTTATTAATAGTTTGGTTTATTTGTCTTATTTCATTTCTTACTAAAGTTATATTGTTTCTAGTTTCTAAAGTTAATGAAACAATTAAAGCAGTGTTACTACTTGTTAAAGTTAGCATAGAATTATTTATCTCACCTGTTATATTAAGGAAATAACTTAAATTAACATAATTAGATAAATCAATAGATGGAGAACAGTTATAAGATAAATTCCCCCCTTTGATTGTAAAGCAAGAATTGTTTATTAATTGTATTTGTTTTCCATTAATTAAACCTAATTGGTAAGTATCGTTTGTTATTCTGTTGTTTATTTCTGTTTGTAGGGTTGTGTTTACTGCACTTATATAATCTGTATCATTATATCTTTGGTCTGAAGTATAAAAGAAAGTGTTATTATCTATTACATTCCATATATCTTCTGAAGTATTATAATTTTGATTTGCTAATATCCAAGATGTATTTCCATTTCTTATTATAGTTGAGTTATCAAATTCATCAATATCAATATAAATACTGCTACAGTTCCAACTTATAGTTTCTCCTTCTATTAATATACAAGAATTATTTAATAACTGTATTTGGAATCCTGTATGCCCTGAACTTGAATAATCAAGATTACTTAATTGTGAATGGTCACTTGCTTGTGTAGGAGTAAATTGTGTTGTAAATACTGACTGAACTTGAATAGGTATATCAACACTTTCTTTAAATAATATTCTGCCTAATAAAACTCCGTGTTTATACCAAGATGCTGGAAAGAATGGCACTTCTTCTGCTTCTGCTTGTGCTGAACTTACATATTGATTTTGAGGATATATTAACATCAATCTACCTCCTGAATTATCTATTTGAACAAAAACCCAAATATTTGCATATTTATTATTATCCATTGGTTGTAATGTTCCAGAATTATCATCATAGTGAGTATTATTCCATTGAGAAAAATCTCCTTTCTTAATCCAACTTCCAGAACCATCTCTATAAAATGAAGTAAAATTATCTGCTCCTGAACAATCTTTTGCAGTTATATCAAATTCATTAAGTCTTGCCCATACTTTTCCTTGTGTTAAAGTAGGGTTTCTTGTTCCTGTATACCCGAGAATTAATCCACCTACTTCTTCATCTCTTTCTGTGCCTTGTCCTTGAAACCTTTCTATAACATTTGTTAACCCATCTCCAACCCACCAAGGATCATTAAGTATATATAAATCTCCACTTTGATTAATAACTGTGCCTAAAGGAAAATCTGTATCTAAATCCCAATCTGCCGAAGTTCTTAATGTTATTTGTGGGTTGCCTGAATTATATTCTACCCCTATATAACTTATTCCTTCTTTTATTGGTATGCTTGAATTACTTTCCCAAGAAATAAACTTTGTTTGACTTACATCATCATCTGCTATTCTTATAAATCCTTGTCCTTCTGAAACATTAACATAACCGTCTGTTCCATTTTCTACAATTAATCCTCCTGTTAATCTTCCTGCTGAGGTAGTTAATTTAAACCAATCATTAATAGTTTTATATTTCCCATTTATTCCATTCATAGATGGAATTTTAAAATCTTTTGCTGTTAAATTATAAGGAGATATATTAATATTTTGATTAGCATTTTTTCCAGATAAATTAAGATATGTTTTGTTAGCTTCTGATTCATTTAAGTAGTTTTTATTATCTATTTCTGTTTTATTGTAATAATCTGTAATATTAGTATTATACCATAGTCCTTGATAATCATCTGCAAATATATCTTCATCAAATCCACAAGTTCCATCTACTCCATTATAGCAAGTTATCATAACATCTGGATATACATTTGTTGAAGTATCGAAAGCTATATAATTTGTTTCGTCTGAACTGAAAAACCCTGCTTCTCCATCATTTGTAATTATATATCCTCTGCCATCTATATATGTTTGTCCTGAATTTCCAGTTAGGTTAATACTATATGCTGTTATATTTCCATCTATACCAAAATTACCACTATTGCTCCTATTCATAAATGCTACTTCTGAATCATTAATATATTCTTTATCTTCCAATTCTGATTCATTAATATAAATACTTAAATCAGGTTGATTAGTTAAATCATTATAATCCCCTGAAAAATTATTTAATCCATTAATCTTATTTTCAAAATAAGTAAAATTAGTTGAGAAATAATTATTAATTGTTGATTCTAATATAAAACCTAAATTAGTAATAAATGATTGTGTTACTCTTTTGTCTATTAAATCGTTTGCTGTTAGATTTAATAAGGTTTCATTAAAGCCTATTGTATCAGAAGAAGCATTTATTATATAATGATTATCTACATTTGTATATACACTAGAACCACTTGTTACATTACTACTGTTCCCGCCACAATCTCCGATAGCACAATAAAGTAAATCTGCTTGTTCTTTAGCCAAAAAATTTACACTTGAACCAGAATAAGAGGCATATATTATAGGTAAAATTAATAAAAGAATTAAAAAAATATAGCTTTTTTTCATTATAAAAATCATAATTGTTTTATTTTTTTATAAATGTTTAGATTAACCGGGAATATTTGTTGGAACTGCATTTGAACTTAGTGCCTTACTTGCAATAATCTCCGAAACATCTTTTAGGTTCATTGTAAGTATTTCAAACTTATTCATAAAGATTGCAAATATTATTATACAAAATACTATGATAATAGAAACACTAATTATATTTCCATACTTCCCCCAAAAATCCTCTTGTCCGTAAAACTTTGCATTTAAATCAAAGGTTCTTAAAGCATCTGCAACATCTGCATCAGTAACCATTAACTCAACAGAACCTTTAATAATAAAAGGTTCTGCTAAAGCATACTTTCTTTTGCCTAATTTTTCAACAAATATTATTTCTCCCCCTTCTTCAGAAGGAATTGTTGGAATATCTAAATTTCTATTTTCATCAAAATAAGTATTTTCTTCCTCTCCTAAATAATAATTTCTTTTCTTTAAATGTAATGCAAATCGTTTTAATTTCTTATCTTTCTTAATTGCTGCTTTGTCTAATCCACAAAAAACCATAAACTCTTTTCCGTCTTTATTCTTTTGCCTTTTATATATATGAACTTGGTATCTTTTATATTGTTTCTGTTTCATAATCCAATATACAACACCTATTATTGCAGCACATATTGCAACAGTTACTAAAACTATAATAAATACATTGCCTAATTTAGTGGCAATTCCTCCAGCATTATCTAAAAAACTCATTCTTACCTCCTGTTCCAATTCCATGGAAATATGGAAAATCCTTTATTGTTCTGATTCATATTTGGTTGTTTCTCTGCAAAACTTCCTTTAGTCCAAGTTAAGATAGTTCCTTCGTGAGATTTATACAAAGAAGCCACAATTAAATTCATTGCCTCAAAAGCAACTTTATTTCTGTATCTTATTGGAACTTCTTTGCCTTTCAACATAAGAAACCTTGTTAAAGCTACATTCGCACTCATAATTAAAGAAGGAACTACATTTTTAGGTATCTTTGAAAAGTGCGTATTCTGATTAACTATGCTTCTAATCATATCAACAATCTCTATTGCCACGCTTTCAGATAGCTTAAACTTTGCATCTTTTCTATCTTTTACTTCTCCATCTTCAAAATATTTTCCCTGTAATCTTAATTCAAAATGCTCTAATAAAGCATCAACATCGGTAAGTTCTTTAATTACTCCGCCGTATGTTTCAACCATATCCATTTGAGAATTAGAATAATGCTGTCTGCTTGGTTCAAATAATTCGTTAGAATCATCTCTATATTGATTAAATTGGGGGTCTTCCATTTTATCAACTCAAGGGTTTTTCTTTTTATTTTCTATATTTGGGTATGCTTTTTTAAGCAACAAATCTAATTTCTCATTTATCAAATCCAATCTTATACCTACATCATAATCCATTTTATTTACCTCGTTCTCTTTTTAGTTTTCCTTTTTCTTGTCTTTGTTTTCCTTTTTTTTATT
>Ga0180433_10009760_pt1 | contig 11685 bp, 20 predicted proteins | sample SS_ome_8_FD_132980 | JGI IMG/M metagenome (GOLD analysis project Ga0180433, IMG submission 132980) | Hypersaline lake sediment archaeal communities from the Salton Sea, California, USA - SS_1_D_1 metaG | ecosystem: Environmental > Aquatic > Non-marine Saline and Alkaline > Hypersaline >... | reverse complement strand
CGTGGTGCAACCGTTAAAGTTGTGCGATTGTATTGTGCCATTTTCTTTTCTTTTTCTTGAGAGTGGAAACTACCCACTTTAGTGGGTTTAGAGGATGTCATTTTCACTTAATTCATCGTCCCAATTTTCAATACAATCTCTTAAATCCATAAGAGTGTTTTGAAATCTACAATAGCTCATATTTCCCATTTTTATCACCTTATATATTCTGGTTTTTCCATATCTTTCTTCCCATTAGGGATACTTAATTTTAGGAAGTCTACTATTGAATTTAATCCATGACTAATTTCATTTATCTGTTTAGTCGTATCTGCCATATATTCAGATATTCTGCTTAGTGGGATGTGATCCTTTTCCCTAATATCTTCAAAATGGGCTTTTACTTTCTCCATGTCTTGCTTAGATTCTCTTGGATGGATACACTCAGCCTCATGTAAATTAAAACTGTTATCTATTAAAAACCATAGTTTTCCATCTTCCTTAGTATAGCACCTTATCTTTTCTGATTTAATATTACAATCCTTTGATAATTCGTTGTTTATCTCTGAATAATGGGCATTGACTAACCTTATGTTCTGCTTAAAAGGTTTAATCAGTACAACCTTTAATCTATTCTCCAACTTAATGAATAGGCTATTCCAATAGTTGAACGATTTCGATGTCGCTTTCTGCACATCATCAGCAAAAAATGATTTCCCAGAATACAATTCCACTGAATCATTATATAATTTTATTTGGTTGCCATCCACATTTATTAAATTACATTTATTTAAGATATTTTTATATCTTTGATCCTTATATATTATCTTGATGTTAAATTCCTGACCATGTAACCTGATTTGGTTGTTTTTGGTTGTTAGAGTGGGTTGAAAATCTACAACCCTTTGAAATGACTGCTTTAATGCCCCTTTTTCCTTTAATTTTACTATTACTTTCGATACTGCTTGTTGTGACACCCCACGACGTATAGCTATCTTTTTAGGGCTTAAATATTCGTTTAATAACAGATGTAAGATCTCTGTCTCTGTTTTGGTGAGGTTAGTGGGAGAAACAACCTTTTTAACAACCATCTACAACCCCCCAGTTATGTACTCTAACAACCTTTTTACTGTATTGTATGGTTGTTGTCCCTTTACTTTCTACTAATCCCTTTTGTACTAGCTCCCTTGTTCTACCAGTTATTGAATTTATTGGTAATTGAAGTATTTTTGATATTTGGAGGTTTGTAATGGGTTCACATCTTTTTATGATATGAAAAACTTGCTCTCTTCTAGTTTTTATATCATCTAATTGAAGATATGCTAATAATGATGTGTTGTTTACCATTTTTACATCCTTGTTAGTGCTTCTGCTGTTCTATATCTTCTTTTTATATATTCTAAATTTACCTCTTCTGATCTAATATGGTCTTTTAATGAATCTATTTCCTGCTTAATTTTCTGGTAATCTTGACCGTTTGCCAGTCTTCTTGTAGTTTCTGCTTCTCTTAATTCTTTGTTTGTAAATTCTTTGTTTCCTTGCTTGTCTCTAGATTTTTCTACATCAAGATATACTGTGTCTCTCATGACTTTTTGGACTAATAACTTTTCCTCTATGTCTTTTTTTTTCTGATATATTTCCAACTCCTTGTCTTTTATCTTTAATGGGATAGTTATCAAGTCCTCTTTTATTTCGTTCCACATCTTCTAACCTCGCTTTGTCTACATACCCTATAATCTCACCTTTTGAATATATCGGATAATATCTCTTATCCATTTTTCTTGTAAAATAAAAATGCCACATATACAGCATGATCGATTTTTTGTATTATATGTGTTTGCGTTGCGAATGCTTTTAATTCACCAGATAGTTTGTTTACTTTTGCCTTAAAATAATCTCTACTTATTTCTTCCACTATTTCAATTTGAGTTATTTCCATTTTTCTTCCTCCTTCTTTATTTTATGGTAAAGATCATGATAATATCTTGTCTTTTCGATTATATCGCTTTCCCTATTCCATACTACGGAATTTATTGCCATTTTATAGCATTCAAATAATATGTTTTCTTGCATTTAGCTCATCCCCATCCTTATTATTGTTTTTAAGAAGGCTACTGCCATGGCTATAATTATCCCTGATATTACCACTACTTTTATGTATTTCGCTGGATCTTCTACAATTTTGTCTACCAGACTTTTTTCTGTTATCTCTTTCTTTTCCTGTTCTTCCATTTTCATACACCTGTATCTCTGTTTCAACTATTGCTAACTGGCTTTTTAATATAGACCTTTGTCTTAATAGGATTTTGTAATATTCTATTGAAAGTTTTTTGTCAGTTATCATCTTAAATTATGGGGGGATCAAACGAGGGTATCAAATTGCCTAGAGGTGTGTATTTGAAAGTTCAAGAATGATCCATTCCCCATCTTACTCCGCCTCATATATATTAAGCTCTGCGTATATTGATCTTGTAGTGTTTGGTTTGATATTTCGATAATGTACGGCATTGAATGTTAAATGTTCAATTTGTTTTTTATTTTGTTCTGGTATGTTCCAACTCATGGTAATCTCCTCCTTTTAGGTGTAACTAACACCATAATAAAATCATGCCAACTATCTTTTTTCTTTGCTATTTCCAATCTCTCAAACTCTTCATCCTCGAATGTTACGTTAATTGTTTTCATCTTACTTACTTAGAAAGTATAACTACTATTTAAACTTTTCTATAAGAAAGTAGTATAAGGTGGGATAAAGGCAAGAAAAAGAGGTCAAACTTGCCATTATCCCAAAGTGACTTAAATGAAGCGTTATATACATCCCGATTTATTTAGGAGTATGTCATATTGAACCACTTTGATTTATATAAACTTCACAAGTATTTAAGATATTTATGCTTGTCCACTCCCTAATTATAGAATTTATATATACACCCCCGCTTTCTTCAAAATATATATCAACCGAACTTACGTTATAATCATTATTTATTTCGGTAACGTCGGAACAGTTCACTATCCACGGGTTATATGTAGATTTAAATTCTCCTGTATCTTCCCATCCTTCAATTAAAAAATCGTCAAATTGACAATATTGTCCACTTTCTGTCATTAAACATTCAATAAAAAATCTTGTATTTGTTATATTATAATAATTGACAACCAACTCTTTCGTTCCACTACACGAACCTGCAAAGGGTGGACAAATACGGGACCATATAAAGTTATAAGTTAAATCGCCTTTATGTTCTTTTAATATCATTGTTGTACTTGATCTTCTTCCAGCACCAATCAAGTAGGTGAATGTTACATTTACTGAAGTTGCATTCCTTGTATCATAATATGGTGAATATGCTCGATAATATAAAAACAACCCGTATGTCGCTTTACACTTTCCTAAGGTTGCTGACCAACCTATTGTACTCCATTCTGACATACTGGTACAATCCTCTTTAAATATAGGTAAATAATTATAAGCTATTGTTGAAGATAAACATATCAAAAATATTGTTCCAAATACAATCTTATATTTCATTGTGTCATGGTAAGGTGTGTTGTATTCGTTGTAATTTTCCAACCGTTACCTAAATATAATGTATTAATATCAGTTATATTATTACCTGACATATTCATATTTAAGCCATGCAATGTAAACATCCTATCAGCAGTAGAATTTCCATTCAATCCAAAACCATAACTATGATTTCCTATGACTGTAATATTTTCACCAAGGGCATAAGAGTATATTCCTTCTACTCTTGAAACACCCCCTATAATTACTGAATGATCTGCAAGTGCTGTATTGACATACCCCAAATTAATGGAATGATTGCCCATTGCAGAACTTACATATCCCATTCCTATTGAATACTTACCATATGCAGTGTTCTGGTTGCCTATTGCAATACTAGATTCTCCACTTGCAGTACTAGCAAAACCACCAGCAAGTGAATAATCTCCACTTGCTACTGCTTGATAACCGATAGAGGTTGCTCTGTATCTGGCAACACTTCCAGATGACAACGCTGATGCTTCTGTTGCGTATGCTTTCGCACTTGATCCGATAGCTACTGCATGACTGGCATTTGCTGTTGAAGTCAAGCCAATAGCAACTGCATAATCTTCTGATGCTTCTGAACCTAACCCTAATTGTAATAATGGTGCATAACCTGTATTTGAAGCAATTGTTGTGCCGTTTATTGTTACATTATATGAACCATCATCCACGATTAATGTTCCATTAATAAATACATTTTCTGAGTAGGATGAATTAGGTATGATGTAATCTCCTGTGGCATTTGTCCAGATTCCAGTAATTGTCACGTTTATCGTGGTGTTCCCACCAACACTTGCAGGTTCTATAAGATTTACCACTCCAGATGTTGGAATTATTATAATGATTAAAATAATTAAGAAAATAAAAATTAATCTCATGTTGGTTATATTATTTTACCTATTTAAATAATTTACTATTTATCAGGTGGTTCATCAGTTTCAACAACTTCCCTGCCAGTAATTTTTTCCATAAGCATGTTTAAATTTTCAGTCGTTCTCTTTGCATCTGCCTCGGCTTCTGTGGCTTTCTCTAAAATCATAGCTTTATCTGCTGATAACTGTTTTGTAGTCATATTAAGGAGGATTATGGCTGTAATGAACAGTAATACCATCCCCATCGGATAAATCCATTTTTGGAATGCACCCTCTCTCGTTTTATGTTTTTCCTGTATGGTCTTTTCCATGTGTTCCTGCCAATGTTTATCATCCGGTTCTACTACATTATCACAAAATTTGTATTTATGTTTTATTAAAATCGGAACTCCACCATTTCCTTTTATTATATTCCCAAATTCATCTCTTTTTTCGACAATTACCTGATTATTTAATGATGGAACCCTGTACCCGTACCTACCAGTATCTAACTTGATTAAATTAACACGTTTTTGACCTTTCCTAGTTGGGATCATTACCTCTGCCGGCGGTATCGGTCTTTTTAACTTTAACTTATCTATATTTAGAATGTCCTTTTTATAATTCATCATCCCTTTATATAGTGAATCATGGAATATTGTTCTATCGCCAATTATTTCCGTAAATTCAACTATTACTTCTTCATTGTTTTGCTTTCCAGAATATCTAAGTTTCCATATAATTATGGGGAGTGCTAGTCCCCCCAAAATTAAACTCGCTGTAAAAAAATCCATTTTATTCCCTCATAATGCAGGTGAGTTCTTTGTAACATCACCAGTCAATTTTGTTCTTTTAGTAATATGATCTCTTTGTGCATCATTTACAGCTCTTGATAATACCAAAAATACAAAATGGTCTAATTGGGTAACAATAGGGGTTAAATCTGATAATCCAACTTGATATATTTTCCTATTATCCCTTAACTGTTTTATAAATGCAATGGTGTGGTCTTTGCACATTATATGTGCATCATCTAAAGTAAGAGAAGTATTTATTGCATGTTTATGAACTACTGATTTTAAGTGTGTTTTTATTGCCGTAATTCCTGTTTCGTTCATTGTTGGAGGAGATCTAGGGATATATGAATTAGATTCAACTTGAAACTCATAACCCCTAAGCCCCATGATCCACTCCTCGATTTCCTTTTCAACATCTATATCAGCTTGATTAAGATCTTTATTTGATGAGATTATTGATGCCAATTCAGGTCTTTGTAAATAATCAGGGATGCCATCCCTATTTCTATCTTGAGAATGAGAATTTTCATGGATCAATGTTTTCACTTGGTCTAAGGATACTGATTCATTCGCTTGTTTTTTCTGTCGTCGCTTAAACATCTAATAATAAAACAATCCTTTCTTCTTTTTACGTTTTTTTGGTTTGTTATATTTTTTTATTGCTTTTTTTACTTCTGTGCGTACAATATTTCCTACTCGTCTAGCTTCTTCAAATTTTCTTTTTCTGTCTTTTGTCCGGATTGCTTTTAATTTTGCTCGAGTTTTCTTATATTTTTGACGTTCTTTTATATATTTATCTCTTTCTGTTAAGTATGCTACTTTTTTAGCTGTACGTTTACTTTCTTTATATAATTTTCTTTTTTGTTTTTGTGTTTTCTTCTCGTGTCTATCTAGCCTTCTTTTTCTAGAGCCATCTATTAAAGACTTAAATGTTACCATTTTATTTCCTTTTTGGGTTTTTTCTTAAATGACCTTTAACTCTGACTTTTTTTCCACCCTTTACCTTTCTTAAATACCCTTTAACTCTGTTTTGTTTCATATTATCTCACCTTCAATAGTTTTTAATTTCTTTATCCATGAATTCGATAATATCATTATACCACTTCATCTTCTCGGTTTTCTTCTCCTATGCCTTTTAACAAACGATTTCTTTTTTAAATTTTTCCTTTTATATTTTTTAACTTTAACAGGTTTTATGATATTGCCCCTTATCTCAAATCCTGAAAACTTTCCACCCGTTTTTGTTGTTTTTACACCTATCCCTTTTAATGTTGGGGTATATTGTAACTTTAATGGTTTTTTTGATTTCCTAGATTCTAATTTTTTAGATAAGCTTTTTAAAAATAATTTCCATGCACCTGCTGGAATCCCCCTCGGTCTTTTGAGTTTCTTAGCACCTGTTACTGTTTTTATTGTCTGTTCGGTAATTGTTTCATCAGGGATTGTTTGATAGTCTTTCCTCAACTCGGTAATTAATTTATTGATCGTGCTTGTAGTAATAAACGATTTCGGTGTTATTTTAGTTTTAATAGGTTGTTTTGTTATTTCTTCTATTTCTGTTTTTTGTTCTTGGGTTACTTTTCCATCCTGTTTTTGTTCGATTTCATCTATTAATTTTTGTTGTAATTTTTGTCCTGTTTTTGTTGTTGTTTTTTCTTTACTTTTGCTTATAAACTTTATACCCCCCTTAGTGGATGGTTTTTCTGATGAGGTTAATTTGGTTTCTTCTTTTAATATTGATTTTGCACCTTCTTTTGGTTCTCCGAATCGTTGTTTTATTTCACCTTCTGGTGGGTCAGGTCCATCTTTTTTAGAAGTTTTTGGTTCTTTTATTGGCTTTTCAGTTTCCCCTTTGACTTTTGGCTTTTCTAATTCTAGTATTTGACCCTGAGAAGTTTTTTGACTTTGTTTCTTTTTAATTTCTTCCTTTAGCTTTTTTCTTTCTTCCTCTAACCGTTTTGATCTCTCTTTTGCTCTTTCAAGAAATCTCTTTGCCTCTTCAATAGAAGGAGATTTACCTTGTTTCATATTCGTTCTAAATTTATTAAGTTTCGAGATTAAAGTTGCTTTATAAACTTTAGCATCTCTTAATTCTTCTATTAATTCTTTATTCATTATTCCTTTTCTTTTATCTATTTTATCTAATTTTTCTAATTTTTTTATAATAGAATCGACATCTTTTATCCTATTTTCTAACCCATTAATTAATTTATTATCATTCTCTGCTATCTTTCTTAATTTCGCTATCCTTTTGCCTTCTTCTTTATTAATCTTTTCTGTGGCTTGTTTTTCTTTATTTAATCTGTCAGTTTCTTTCTTAGCTTTTTCTAATTTTTCTATTGCTTCTTTTTCTGCTTGTTCTTTAAATCGTCTGGCAAATTCTTTTGATTCTTCCGAAGGTTTATTCTTTTGTTTATTTATTTCTTCTAGTCTTTTAAAATAAGTCTTTTGGGCATCTTTAAATTGTTTTTTAAAATCTTTTATCTCTTCAATACTAAGTTTCCCATCCCTGTATTTTTTAGCTTGAATTTCCATATTTTTAGCTTGGTTCTTGTCTATTAATTCAAGATTTCCATATTTTTTAATAATCTCTTTATTATTTTTATATTCTATTGCATCCGCCTTCTTTTTTGCTTTTGCTGAATCCTTTAATGTATCTAATAACAAATTATTATTTTTGGTCTTACCTGATTTTTTAATATCTTTCTTGATTTGTGCTATGTTAGGTTTTGCTATAACTTTAGCTAATTCTTTTATCTGGGTGAGTGTTGGTTTTGACCCTAAATCTGCCAATTTCCCGTTTAATTTTGCAGAATCTATTTTTGCTTTTGCACCTGCTTGAATTCCTTTGACCATAACGTATCTTAATACTGTCCTAGCTACCGCATCAGGATCGCCTTTAATTATTGCTTTATAAGCATCAGTTCCGGTATTTTTAGCTTCTTCTATTACTGCCTTATATGCTTCATTTGCCCCTTCTTTTTGTTGTTTAATAAATTCATCTTTTACTTGTTCTTTTTCTTTATCAGTTAATGTTAAAAAATTAACTCCCGCAAGTGCTGTATCAACTGACTTAATTGTCACTTCTGGGATTGCCGTAGCAAAAAATGCACCAACATCGATGGCTGTTTTTGCCCCACTTTTGCCCAAATCCTTTAACGCATTTATTGTTTTTTGTTGATATAAAGATTTACCACTACCTTTTAAATACTTAGAATTCTTTGCTTTATCTACATAAGAATTGACAGTTCTTTTCAATTTTCTTAAATCATTTTCATTATTAATAATAACTGTTGTTAGACCATCACTAAATTTTTCCTTAGCTGTTTTTTTATATTCTGGAAAGTTCACTAGACCTTCTTTAATACTTGGCTTATCATTTTTAGAAGTTACGGCTTTTTCATTTTTAGAAGTTACGGCTTTTCTTATACTTGGCTTATCATTTTTAGAAGTTACGGCTTTTCTTATATCAGAAATATATGATGGTTCTTTTTTTTCTTCCGTCTTTTTAATATTTTGGATTAATTTTTTTCTGACTTTTTGTGGTAAAGGTCTTGTAAATGTTTGTTTAAAAGTATCTACTTCCTGTTTAACATATTCAGGAATGCCTCGAATAGGATCAACTTTTTGACCTTTTATCGTTATTTCCGCTTCTGTTGATTTTCTGGGAGTTATTCCTGCCTGAAATTTACTAGATCCACCCCTTTCAACTATTGATCCAACTTGTTTTCCTGAATCATCCAGAATTATGGTTGATCTTATTGCAGGTGCTTTTTGCATACCGCCCACTCTTTTAATTCTTTCCCTTTCAAGGAGTGCTTTCGTTTTTTTAGGTCTTTCCCGTTCTGCTCGAAATTTCCGATATTCTTCAATCGTAAACGGATTTTCTTTAGATCCTTTTGGTGCAGAATTATCTACCATATATTTTAATCTAGAAATAGGATATATTTAAATGTTTCTAAAAAAAAGAAAAGGAAAGATTAAGCCCCAAGCTCTTTAATCTTTTCTGCTATCTCTTTAGCCTTGTCAATGTCGTAACTTTTAGTTGCTTCACGATACTGTCTTTTAAGTTCCTTCATAGTCGATTGTAGTTTCTTTTTCTCTCTTCTTAGCTTGTCGGATTTGGCTTTTCGTTCCTCTTTCCTTCTCTCCTTAACTTTTGGGTTTAGCCCCAAATTTACCACATACCCCAAGTAAGGATCTTGATTATCGTCATAGACTAGTTTAATATAACCTAATCTATTATCAACATCTGGCACGTCTATTTTACCCAGATTCACAATAAATAAGTCTCTTTCTTTCTTGTCTATTATCTCTTGGTGGTCTTCAAACCGTTTCTTTAGTTCTGCTATATATTTCTTTTTTTCTTGTCTTGTCATTTTTTACCCCCATCTATCATTAAGGTTTTCTATGAATGCCACATAATCTTCCCAATTATTTATTACATAATATATTACTAACCCGATAGCTATCAGGCTCATTATTATCAATTGATGATCGTTAATAAATCCGGATATTTTTTCCCCATTCACGAAGTTTGAGACATCTGGCATTCGTCTTTTAATATCTGCTTAATCATAGCAGAAAAATCCTCCTTTAAAAATTTTGCCTCTTCTAATTTTTCATACTCTTTACTAAATGATATTTCTTTATATGTATCCGTATCAAAAACATGATGTTTTAACTGAGATAAAATTTTAGGGTAATATATAAATAAATCGTTCAATATTTTCCATTTATCAAGATCGTTCTGAAAAACTATTGGATTTATCTTTTTAAAGAACTTGTTATTTTTAAATATCCCTCTTGAATAGTTTCTTTGCACCCTTTCCATGTCTTCAATTTCTTGATCCAAGTCATCACCATCATAAATTTTTTTTCTTTTAAAATCTTTTTTAAGGTATTTGCAGACGATAATATAATTATCTAAGAAATATTTAAAATAGTCATTTATTTCATTTTTATATTTGTTTCTTTTATTTACATAATCTCCAAGAAGTATCATTTTTACTGACTTTTTTGATAATGTGTCGATGACAAACTCTTTTTCTTTAGCTAATTTTTTATTGATTTTAGATTTAATCTTGTTTAACATTAAAATAATCTTAGAATAACTTCTATATAAATGTTTCTAAAAATAAAAAATTGGGGTTTTACCCCCTTCAATCGTCTCTTTTTGTAAATAGCTTTACAAGTCCAAATCCGATCAAGCCGATTATTACGATAGCAACCCAGTTTTTAGGTTCACTCAATGCAGTCACAAATGTGGATAATGTACTATATAACCCTGATGCTGAACTGTTCTGGGTTAAATCATTAGTTGCATTTCCACACAATGATGCAGTGGCGTTCCAATATGGTGTCGCTGCTGATGGACAAACGACTGAATCGTTTATTTGATATTTTACCAGAATTACTGATAAAACCACGATAACAATCGTTAAAACTCCCCATTCCGTTACTTCTAATCGCAAGGTTTTACCCATACCCATTTACGACACCGCCCTCAATCGTCTTTTTTTGTAAATAGCTTTACAAGTCCAAATCCGATCAAGCCGATTATTACGATGCTTACCCAGTTTTTAGGTTCACTTAAAGCAGTGACAATCGTGTCGATTGTTGTGTTAAGTGTAGATGTTACACCGCTCACGTCTTTAAATTTCAGCAAAACAACGCTGACAATTACAACAACCATAGCAAGGATTCCCCACTCGGTTATTTCTTGTCTTAGGTTTCTTCCCATACCCAATTTTATCGCCTCCTATATATAATATAATATTATCTTAAATAAATCATTTATAAATGTTTATCCTAATGTTGCCCATTTGTCTGGATTATCCAAGAATGTTATTTATAGAAATATTTAAATAATACTTATTCTATGAAAAATATATATGTCACGGATTATACTTGTTTTTATGATGATTCTTATGGTTTGTCCCGTCTTTGGATACGATAAAATAATAGAATTTGATGAAAATGAAGATATTATAATTACCACAACAGTATATAATACCTCTGGAATGGCATGTCTGGACTGTACTTGTAATATATCTGTATATATGACATACCCAAACGAAAGTATTATAAAGGTGAATGTTCAATTAAATAATTCAGGAGTTGGAATTTATAGTTCAAACCTAACAAAACATGATAATTTCACAGCAAATAAATACGTTTACCCGTTTGTATTGACGTGTAATGATACAACCGGATTTATTGGCGGTGATGATCGTGACGGAATAAAGGTGAGTGAAACGGTTTTTGATTATACTGCTGGGGCTTTGATCCTGCTTGGCATTGGTTTTGCCTTAATGTTCGGATCTCTTAAAATGAGTGATGAACTTTATTCAATTAAAAGGTTGCTTTTTTTTAGTTCTTTTGCGTTTTATCTTTCAGGTCTTACTTTCGGATTTATCTTTATTTCAAACTCTCCAAACGCTTCCGGACTAATAACAACTTTTGAAACTGCTATAATATTATTCTCGTTCCTGATATTCGCTGTAAT
>Ga0180433_10009759_pt1 | contig 11686 bp, 10 predicted proteins | sample SS_ome_8_FD_132980 | JGI IMG/M metagenome (GOLD analysis project Ga0180433, IMG submission 132980) | Hypersaline lake sediment archaeal communities from the Salton Sea, California, USA - SS_1_D_1 metaG | ecosystem: Environmental > Aquatic > Non-marine Saline and Alkaline > Hypersaline >... | reverse complement strand
GGAACTGCGCTTCGAAATTCTCGCACCTGCTGCAAATAATCATAAACACCCTCCCTGTTATATTCCGAAAGATTTTTTTCTAACAGATCAATATTTTTTCGAAATTCTTTCAGGGCAGCGAGAAGAGCCCAGCGATTGCTGATAAATATATCAGACCAAACCTCAGGGTTACCGAGAGCAATCCTGGTACTGTCCCGGAAGCCTCCGGCAGCTAAGGTTTGAACTAGTTCTTTGTCTTCAGCCATTGTTGCGCTTCGAACCAACGCAGCAGCTGAAAGATGGGGCAAGTGACTGACCAAGGCTACAAGCCGATCGTGATTAAGGGGATCAATGATAATTGGCTGTGCGCCTGCTTCCCTTAACATTTTGGTCAACATAGTCAATACCTGATCAGGGGTGCCTGGTGCCGGAGTTAAAACATAGATGGCATTTTCTAATAAAGCGGGATCAGCCCCTCTGATTCCGCTTTCCTCCGACCCGGCCATTGGATGACCGCCTATATAGAATATTTCGGGAGGCAACAGCTGTTCCACAGCTGCCATTATTGACCCTTTCGTGCTGCCAACATCAGTGATAAGTGCTCCCTTTTTTATTTCAGGAAGGATCTCCTTAACTATGGTCAGCGTTTTTAAAACCGGAACCGCCAAAATAATTAAATCAGCTTCACGGACAGCTTCGGGAGCAGAAGAAGCAATGGAATCAGCTACTCCTCTTTCCAGTGCTTCATCACGGGTCAGCGAATCTAAATCATAGCAAGTGACGGCTTCAACCAAATGTCTCTCCCGTAAAGCGATGGCAATACTACTGCCGATTAAACCGGCGCCGATTAAAGCAGTCTTTTTAAAATAAATAATCCCATCAGATGAGCCGGCCGACACTTAAAGCCACCCCTTTCAAGTCACTAACCAGGTTCTGGAATTGTAAGGGGGTGAGTGACTGAGGCCCATCGGATAAAGCTTCCTGCGGATTGGGGTGAACTTCAATCATCAGGCCGTCAGCACCTGCAGCCAGTGCTGCCCGGCTCATCGGGGGCACTAAATTTGCCATGCCCGTTCCATGACTGGGATCAACAATAACCGGCAGATGACTGAGTTGTTTGACCAAAGGGACGGCACTCAAATCAAGGGTGTTGCGGGTATATGGCTCAAAAGTTCTGATCCCGCGTTCACAGAGGATTACATCGTAGTTGCCGCCGGATAGGATATACTCGGCCGCCATCAACCATTCTTCAATTGTTGCCGATAATCCCCTCTTCAGAAGGACCGGCTTCCTGATCCGACCCAACTCACGCAGTAAATAGTAATTCTGCATGTTGCGAGCCCCTACCTGGACAATGTCCGCACACCCGGATACTTCGTCAACGGTAAACTGATCCATTACTTCAGTGACGATTAGCAGCCCTGTTTTTTCACGTACTTTCGCTAAGAACTGTAATCCCTGCTTTTCAAGTCCTTGAAAGCTGTACGGCGAGGTTCGCGGTTTAAAAGCCCCGGCTCTTAATATTTTAGCCCCGGCACTCTTGACCGCTTCGGCAGCCTGTAAGAGCTGCTCTTCATTTTCAACCGCGCAGGGTCCGGCCATGATTACCAGATTACTGTCGCCAATTGAGAGATCACCGATTCTGATCACAGTATTTTCCGGGTGGAATTCTCTGCCTGCCAGTTTAAAGGGACGAGAAATGAAGACAACCCTTTCAACCTCGGGCATCGCTTCCATAATCTGGGCTGTTTCTTCACGGCGCTGACCAATCACACCGATGATCGTACGATTCTCACCAGTAGAAAGGTGAACCCCATAACCCATGTTTTTTAGCTTATCGGTTATCCTGGCAACCTCTTCTTTTCCAGCGCCAGGATTCATTACTACAATCATTTGGATAAAACCCCTTTTTTACAATCCGGTAAATGGTTTGCGCGCCTGAAAACGCCCATGACCAATCTTGCCTACATATTTACCGCTGTCAATAACCAGGCTGCCGCGGGAAAAAACTTTTTCCGGCACACCCTTGCCTTTAAACCCCTCATAGGGGTTATAATCAACATTCTGATGCTGATTGGCCTGAGTAATGGTGAATGAAGCTTCCGGATCAAAGATCACCAGGTCGGCATCACATCCAGCGGCAATCGTCCCCTTTTGCGGATAGAGTCCGAAGAGACGGGCAGGAGCAGTGCTGACCAGATCGACAAATTTATTGATGCTAATCCTTCCCTCCAGGACACCACCGGCAAAAAGCAGCTGGACCCTTGTTTCCAGGCCGGGAGCACCGTTTGGTATTTTTGTATAGTCGTTCAGACCTAGATCTTTTTGTCCTTTAAAATTAAAAGAGCAGTGATCAGAGGCAACAACCTGCAGATTGCCCGACGATAGGCCGCACCATAAATATTCTTCATTACCGGATTCCCTTAACGGCGGGGACATAACATACTTAGCGCCGCCAAAATCAGGTTCATTGTATCTTTCCAGATCAAGGAATAGATATTGGGGACAGGTTTCAGCGTAAATCGGCAGCCCCTGCATGCGGGCATCAGCAACCCGGCCAAGAGCCCCGGCATCACTAAGATGAACGACATAAGCCGGTGCGCCACTTAATTCAGCCATGGTAATAAAACGGTTAACCGCTTCTTCTTCGGCCTGCGGCGGGCGGCTGAGAGCATGATAGAGTGGTGCTGTTTTACCTGCCGCCAGCATTTCGCTGCACAATACATCAATTACATCACCGTTTTCGGCGTGAACCAAAACCAAACCTCCTGCTTCTCCTGACTGCTTCAAGACCTTTAAAAGGGTCGCATCATCAACCATAAATACCCCTTTATAGGCCATAAACACCTTGAACGAAGGATATCCTTTATCGATCAGGACAGGCATCTCGTCTAAAACCGATTGATTCAAATCAGTCACGGCGACATGGAAACCATAATCGACAGCACATTTACCTTCGGCCTTCTGATGCCAAGTTTCCAAGGCTGCACTGAGAGATTTGCCGGGAGTCTGAAGAGCATAGTCGATGATACAAGTTGTCCCTCCGGCAGCTGCAGCAGTCGTGCCGCTGGTAAAATCATCGGCGGTAACCGTCCCACCAAAGGGCATATCCAGGTGGGTATGGACATCAATCGCCCCGGGGAAAATTAATTTACCGGCTGCATCATAGCTTTGATCAGCCTCAAACGTGGAGCACGATCCAATTGATACAACCTTTTCATTCTCCACCAATAGGTCTGCCTGATAGTTGTCGGTTGCGGTAACAATCCGACCGTTCTTAATTACTGTACGCATTTTGATCCCTCCATAAGGAATGATTTAGGGAGTACATATTTCACGATAGGTTTCGGGTCGACGATCGCGATAGAACTGCCATGTATTTCTAACTTCGCGAATCAGATCAAGATCGGCATCTCCGATCACCACCTGGTCATCTTCGCGACTTCCTTCGGCAATCAGCTGACCCTTGGGATCACATAGATAGCTACTGCCATAAAAATGCCCCATGTCCCAGGGAGCTTCTGTTCCTACCCGGTTTATCGCTCCGACAAAGTACACATTGGCCACAGCATGCGCAGGTTGTTCGAGCTTCCAGAGATATTCGGAAAGACCGGCAACAGTGGCCGAGGGATTGAAGACTATCTCGGCCCCATTTAAACCTAAAATTCTAGGTCCTTCAGGAAAATGCCGATCATAACAGATGTAAACCCCGATCTTGGCAAATGCTGTCTCAAAAACAGGATGGCCAAGATTGCCGGGTTTAAAATAAAACTTTTCCCAAAAACCAGTCGCAGCCGTTTTACCAGCCTGCACATGGGGAATATGGATTTTACGAAACTTACCTAAATATTTTCCGTCGGCATCAATTACCGCAGTAGTATTAAAGTAGACTCCGGTAATATCTTCTTCATACATCGGCACAATCAGAACAATACCATGTTTCTTTGCTACTTCCTGCATCAGTTTGGTAGTTGGTCCGTCCGGAATCTTTTCAGTGGATTCATACCATTTAACATTTTGTTCCGCACAAAAATAAGGTCCGTAAAAAATCTCCTGCAGGCAAACAATCTGCGCTTTCTGAGCGGCTGCTTCCTTAATCATTTTCAGGTGCTTCTCAATGGCCGCTTCCTTATGCTTTGCTACCGGCTCGTCCCCATGGACTTCATGCCGGGCCTGGATTAAACCAACCTTAACAATTCTACTCATGGTAACCCTCCTATCTGTTGTTAATTAAGAGCTCAGCAATCTGAATCGAATTTGTTGCCGCTCCTTTGCGAATATTATCTGATACAACCCAAAGATTCAGGCCATATTGAATCGAATGATCGGGGCGGATGCGCCCAACGAAAACTGCGTCGCTGTTTTCTGCGGCCAGGGGAGTAGGATATTCAAGCTGTTCCGGATCATCAATTACAACTACACCCGGGGCTTCGCTTAAAAGCGAACGGGCGTTATCAACTGTTAGCGGCCTGAAAAATTCAACATTTAAAGCTATCGAGTGGCTGGTTACAACCGGAACTCTAACCGTTGTTGCTGTAACGGGCAGGTCAGGCAAACCCATGATCTTTCTTGTTTCCCGGACCATCTTCAGTTCTTCTTTACAGTAGCCGTCTTCGACGAAAACATCAATTTGGGGAACAACGTTATAGAGGAGCTGGTAGCTGCGAAGCGCCCCTTTGTGTGGTATCAGCTCAGCATGAACAGGTTTGTCTGCCGCTACTGAGCGGCATTGTTCGTTTAATTCATCCACCGCTTCCTTGCCGGCCCCTGAAACAGCCTGGTAAGTTGCAGCAACCACTCTTTTAATCCCGGCAGACTCATGTAGAGGTTTCAGGGCAACAACCATTTGAATTGTAGAACAGTTAGGATTAGCAATAATTCCCTTGTGGGTAAAGGCTGCCGCGGGATTTACTTCCGGCACTACGAGAGGTACATCCTGATCCATCCGGAATGCATTGCTATTGTCAATCACTACGGTCCCATGTCTAACTGCAACAGGGGCAAATTCTTTGCTGGCAGCTTCACCGGCACTGAAAAAGGCAAAATCGATCTCCTGAAAGGAATCTTCCTGCATTATTTCGACTTTATAGGTTTTTCCTCCGGCTTTGATCAGCTGATCAGCAGAGCGTGACGAAGCCAATAATTTTAAATCCTTAAAGGGAAATTTCCTTTCGATTAATACCTCGATCATTTTCTGCCCAACCATACCGGTAGCGCCGGCAACTGCAACGTTGTACTGCCTGGTCACTTTTTTCACTCCCCGTAATTAATAACCTGTAAATGACTGATTATCTTTCGCAGTCTTTTTCTTCATTGATTAAAGCGGTAATTACCGGTTTATACTTGGGGTCATCTTTAGCTCTTTTATCCCAGTTGCGAATCAAAACATAGATCACAATCATCAAAAAAAAGCCTATTCCAACTGCAAATAATTCGTTAGCAGCGATATTGAGAAAATCAGCAATAGAAAGACCAATGATAATTCCGATTAGCAAAACGGCGAGAGGAACCATATACAGCATGAAGGATAAAAAAAGAATCTGGCGGTCATCTGTTTCCATGATCACCCGTTGCCCCTTTTGGGCCTGGATCGGATTCAAGGCTTCCACGGTCAATTCACGCCTGTCTGCTGCTCCGCTCAAAATACCGCAACGTCCACAACTTTCGCAGGTCAGATGACGTTGCAGAGTGACAGTGGCTGTTTCACTTCCGGTTTCAATCACTAACCCAAATTGTTCCATAACAGAACCTCCTGCCAACTGCTTTAATTTTCAGCTCTTTTTTAATAATCTTAGCACAACCAGTATAGACCGACAAGTAAGCAGATCTTTGCAATACCTGATAAACCGGAAAAAAAGAGGACAGCGCTTCAAATCCGCTGCCCTCTTTTTAGTTATCTATTTAATCAATCAGGCAAAAGCTTCCGGAATATTTTTGAGCACTGAATAGTTAAAAACAGGGCCGTCTTTGCAGACATACATTCCTCCCGCATTACAGCGCCCGCATTTTCCAATACCGCACTTCATCCTATTTTCCAGGGTAGTGTAGATCTGATCATCACTAAAGCCCAATTTTTTAAGATTTTCAAGCACAAAACGGATCATGATCGGCGGGCCGCAGGTTACAGCAATCGTATTTTCCGGAGAAGGATTAAGGTCGAGTAACATTTGGGGAACAAAACCAACATTATGACTCCAGCCTTCTTCCTCAATATCAATGGTCAGATGGCAGGATAGATCATCGCACTTACTCATCTCATCAAATTCACCCTTAAAGCAAAGGTCGCCGGAAGAACGGGCACCATAGATCATCGTCAGGCCGGCATACTTATCGCGATTTGCCTTAACATATTCAACAATCGGCCTGAGTGGAGCCTGCCCGATTCCACCGCCGATAGTCAGTATTTTTTTGCCCTGCCATTCATCAATCGGAAAACTGTTGCCATATGGACCGCGAACACTAATCTGATCACCTGTTTCCAGTTTATGAAGAGCCTGTGTCACCTTACCCATTTTCATCACCGAGAAACGCAGGAACTTGCCTTCAGTTGGTGAACAGGAGATCGAGATCATGCTTTCTCCCTCTCCCAGCACACCGATCATCGCGCATTGACCGGGTTTATGGCTCCAGCCATCACGCACGGCCGGATCGGTAAAAACAACTTTAAAAGTTTTAATACAACGATCACCGCCCGTTTCATACCAGCTATCCTCGATGGTTGCAAAGTTGGGAATATAAGGATTTTCAGCGGTCATTAGAGCGCCTCCTTCACCTGTCTGAGGATTTCAACAATGTCGATGTTAACAGGACAAAGGTTGATACATCGCCCGCAGCCGACACAGGCAATGACATCAAATTTATCGACATAGTAATTATATTTATGATTGATGCGGTTCCTGGTTCTTTCGCGACGGGTCGGCCGTGGATTGTGTCCTGACGTATGCAGCGAATATTCTTCGAACATGCAAGAATCCCACATCCGACAACGCCTTGCTTCAAAGCCTTCCACCTCATCCTGGATATCGAAGCAGTGGCATGTGGGACAAAGGTAAGTGCAGGTCCCACAACCGATACAGGAAGCCGAAACTCTGGCCCAGAGAGGGTCATCCCACAAAGCAGGCAGTCCTTCCGGTATCCCTTTATGATCAACTGTTCTTCTGATCTTACTGCCAGCTTCGGCCGTTATTGCTTCCCTTGACTTAAGCGCTTCAGACCCGGCTTTTTCCAATAGATCTTCAGCCTCTTTCAACACCGCTTCACCCTTGGGAGTAACGGCTTCCATCAGGAAACTGTCACCAAGATCAACCATCAGCAGATCCAGGCCCTCTGTTGAATCAGGAGCTCCACCAACTGAAGAACAGAAGCAGTTCAGTCCGGGCTCGTTACAAGCCAATCCAATGAGGGTAATTAAGTTACGTCTTTCCAGATAATAGGGATCATCATAATCCCACCGAAATAACTTTTCAACAATAGACATCGCCCTTGCATCACAAGGTCTGATCCCCATAAGGATCATCTCTTCTCCCAATTCCGGCAGCTTAATTTCCTGGTTACCGAGCTGAAAGCGAAACATCGTCTCAGTCTGGGGAAACGCTGCTGATTTTGGTGGGATCCTGGTATTGCTAAATTCTAAAAGAGGAGTTTCACCTTCTTCTACCGGTGAAAACCGCATTGCTTCGCCTTCAAGTTTAGGCGCCCAAAGATTTTTCCCGGCAAACTTTCCTACAAATTGAGGCCATTTTTCTTTACTCAACAGCATAGCAGACATCTCACCCACCTCTACAATATGAAGTCCTCGGGATCATCAGGCTTGAAGCTGGCCTGGAACGGCTCTGCATCAGGATCAATTCCCGGCTCAAAACCATATTTTTCCCGAACTTCCTGGGCCATTTTACGGTTTAATTTGCCCAGCGGAATATTTGCCGGGCAGACTCTTTCGCACTCGCCACATTCGATACAACGACCGGCAAGGTGAAAAGCCCTAGAAATATTAAAAGCAGTATTTTCAGAAAAGTTAACCGCCCGGTTAACCCAGGTCGGATTCAGGCGATCGAGAATGCAATCCTGGCAATAACAAAGCGGACAAACATTACGACAGCTGTAGCAACGAATGCACTTTGAAAACTGCTCCTGCCAGTATGACCAACGTTCATTAATATCCAGTGTATCGAGCTCGGCAACCCCACTGTCTTCTGCCACTTCCCACTTTTCAACCGGGTCACCAAGTAAAATATCACTGATTACCGGATTCGGATAACGGCAGAGACGGCATTTTTCAGCCAGGACCTCATCCCTGGGAATAGCTAGCTCTTCGCCATCGCAAATCAATAAAAATTGATCACCATCCCACTTGAGATCAACCGGCTTTTCAGTTTCCTTGTACTTTTCAGCCAGCAGGGCGGGATCAACCATCCCGGGACAGGGACAACCGATGACAACAACCTGATCGCGATGAATTCCTTTCTCTACCAGTAGCTGGACAACTGCTCTGCTGTCGCATCCTTTGACCATCAGGGCAACTTTTCTTTTATCCGCTTCCTGTCCTCGCGGCAACGGCAGCTTTTCGGCCATGGTCAGGTAAGTAGTCAAGTTTGCGGTGCAAAGGGGCGAAAAAAACAGCTCTGCGGCACCGGCGGCATCTTCAACGAAAACCGGGGCAACCCGGTACCCGTAAGTGCCTTTTTTCCAGCCGATCAGGTATTTGACATCTTCACGGGAAACAACTTCCGCCGCGGTTTTACGTAATTGTTCCAAATCCATTTTTAAAACCCCTCCTACCAGTCGATCCGCCGACGTCTAAACCCTTCAAACGGTCCGGCTTCACGAGCATCTTCGACGGTTTTTTCCACTACTTCTTTCCACTTATGTCCTTCAGAGGCCGACACCCAGCTCATATGAAATCGGCGCGGATCGACTCCGACATATTCCATTAAATCCTTTAACATACCGAGACGGCGGCGGGCAAAAAAGTTACCCTCCATATAGTGACAATCGCCGGGATGACAACCTGAAACCAGCACACCATCAGCACCCTGTTGTAAGGCATTCATCACATAAAGCGGATTAACACGTCCGGAGCACATCACCCTAATTACCTGGATATTGGCCGGATAATGAACCCGGCTGGTCCCGGCTAAATCGGCACCGGCATAAGAACACCAATTGCAAAGAAAAGCCACTATGTTGGGTTCAAAACTATCGCTCATCTTACAACCCCCAATGCCGCTATCTGCGGTAAAATCTGGCGATCGCGGAATGATTTCGGTTGGATTGAATCAGATAGGCAACCGGCCGAACACGATCCGCAGCCCTTGCATAATGCCTCATTAACCCTGGCTACTTCTACTTCATGCCCAAAACGATTAACAGTGACTAGCTCAATTGCCGTATAGGGACAAATATTGACACAAAAACCGCAGCCCCTGCAGGTTGACTCATCAACTGTGGCGACCTGGGCACTAATCATCACCTTACCCCTTGCCAGCGGAATCATCGCTGATGAAGCTGCCCCTTTGGCCTGGGCTACCGTATCGGGAATATCCTTAGGCCCCTGGCAACAGCCGGCCAGAAAGACACCGTCAGTGGCCGTATCAACGGGTCGAAGTTTGGGATGAGCTTCGAGGAAAAAGCGGTCAGGTGATTGTGAAAGGCGAAGCAAATCCATCGTTTGGCGCATGTCAGCCCGCGGTTCAAGACCGACTCCCAACACAACCAGATCAACTTCATCTTCGAGCGGGGTTGCCGTCAGAGTATCTTCTACCTTAACCACAAGCTTTTTGCCCCGCTTAAATATTTCCGAAGGATTGCCGCGAATATAGCGGACATTTTCACGGCGAACCCGGTCATAGAATTCTTCAAATCCTTTGCCGAAAGCCCGGACATCCATGTAATAAACGCGGATATTAGCATCGGGTAATTTATCCCGCAACAGATGGGCTTGTTTAGCCACATACATGCAGCAAACCCTGGAGCAGTACTCATTACCGACGCTGGCGTCCCTTGAGCCGACGCATTTGATGAAAGCAACTTCTTTCGGCTCAATTTCCTCTTCACCGTTAAAGACTTTTACTTTACCGCCGGTTGGGCCGGAAGCTGAAACCAACCGTTCCATCTCCATCCCAGTGATCACATTCGGGTAATCGCTGTAACCGTATTCCGGTTTGCGGGAAGCATCGAAAGGATCAAAACCGGTGGCCACAATAACTGCACCGACTTTAAACTCAACAATTTCATCCTGCTGATCAAAGTTAATCGCCCCGGCCTGGCAAACTTCTTCACATTTTGGCCCTTTACCGCATTTTCCTTTCGTTAAAAAGAGACAGCTTTCAGGATCAATCGTATACTTGGCCGGAACAGCTTGCGGGAAAGGCAGGTAAATTGCTGAGCGCTTACCCATTCCCATGTCAAATTCACTGGGAAAACGGTCTTTAACCCGGCAGGCAGCTGCGCAATCGCCACAACCGGTACATTTATCAAAATCAACATACCTGGCTTTCTTCCGTACTTTAACATCGAAGTTGCCAATAAATCCTCCAATTTCTTCAACTTCGGAGTAGCTCAACAGCTCGATATTGGGATGGCTGGCACAATCGACCATCTTAGGGGTCAAGATACAGGCCGAACAGTCGAGAGTAGGAAAGGTCTTATCAAGCTGGGCCATCCTGCCTCCCACTGACGGAGTCTTTTCGACCAGGTATACTTTAAACCCGGCATCAGCGATGTCAAGTGCTGCTTGAATCCCTGCGATGCCGGCTCCGATAACCAGGGCTGCCGGCTCGGCATCAACCTCTTTCGATTCCAGTGCTTCAAGCAATCTTACCTTGGCAACAGCTGCAGCCACCAATTTTTTTGATTTTGCCGTTGCCTCTTCCCGATCTTCATGAACCCACGAACAGTGCTCCCTGATGTTCGCCATTTCCAAATAATATGGGTTGATACCTGCTTCCTGGATAGCTTTGCGGAATGTAGGTTCATGCATCCGCGGTGAGCAGGAAGCAACGATAACCCGGTTCAGACCATGTTCTTTAATATCATTTTTAATTAGGGCCTGACCGGGATCGGAGCACATGTATGAATAGGTGCGTGCCACTTCCACATTAGGCAGTTTCAGGGCAAAATCCGCAACTGTTTCAACGTCTACCGTCGCAGAAATATTAATTCCGCAATGACAGACATAGACGCCCACTTTAGGTTTTTCCGTCATCTGGTTTTTCATCCTCCTGTTAAGGTTGGCCCGTAGCTTTCAAACAGTTAACCTTTCAGCTCCTTTAGCTTTTCAGTCAACTTGGGCACAATCTTAAACATGTCTTCAACAATGGCATAATCAGCTACGGTGAAAATTGGCGCTTCCGGGTCTTTGTTGATCGCCACAACAGTCTTGGCCCCTTTCATCCCGGCCAGGTGCTGGAAGGCTCCTGAAATACCCATAGCAACATAAAGTTTCGGCTTAACTGATTTACCGGAAGTGCCGACCTGGCGGTCATGGGGAATCCAACCGGCATCCGTCGCCGCTCTTGATCCGGCAATATCCGCCTTAATGGCCTTCGCCAGTTCTTCTATGACCGGAAGGTTTTTATCTTCCTTTAAACCGCGACCAACCGCAACCAATATATCTGACTGAGTAATATCTACATCGCCAACCTCGGCTTCGACATACTCCACAAATTTACGATAACTTAAATCTTCTTTCAGGGGTGAATCAACTTTT
>Ga0180433_10009758_pt1 | contig 11686 bp, 8 predicted proteins | sample SS_ome_8_FD_132980 | JGI IMG/M metagenome (GOLD analysis project Ga0180433, IMG submission 132980) | Hypersaline lake sediment archaeal communities from the Salton Sea, California, USA - SS_1_D_1 metaG | ecosystem: Environmental > Aquatic > Non-marine Saline and Alkaline > Hypersaline > Sediment... | reverse complement strand
TATGATACTTGGTGGGAATGCACAACGGCTGCTCTCCATTTAATAGAGTTAACCATGGATACCATACGCACATTCATAGCCATCGAACTACCCGAAACAGTTAAATCAGCGCTTGCCCAAATTCAGGATGAACTAAAAAGAGAAATGTATACGTGTGTCAAATGGGTCAATCCTTGCAGTATTCATTTGACGTTAAAATTTCTAGGTGAAGTAGAAAAAACAAAAATTCAATCAATTTCCACTGTAGTTAAGGAAGCCTCACTACCTAGTAAACCGTTCAAACTGAGCATTGATAAATCAGGCGTTTTTCCAAATATGAGAAGACCCAGAGTCATATGGGCGGGAATTGTGGGAGAGCTGGACGCCTTAAACACACTACAGCAATCCATCGAGAATCAGTTAGTGCCATTAGGATTTCCGCTGGAGAAGAGACGTTTCTCCCCACATCTTACGCTTGGCCGAGTAAAAGACGGGACATCTCTCCAAGACTGTAGTCGACTTGGTCAATCGGTTTCCTCACTCAAGATAGTGTCTAAACCCGTTTTTGAAATTTGTTCAGTAAGCTTTATGCAGAGCGTATTGTCCCGAGAGGGGGCTACGTACAGCTGTTTAGCCTCAATTGCACTGCAAAATACCTAATTGACAAGTTGTCAAATACCTATCGTTTGTGTATACTCTAAATGTTACAACATGGTGGAGGTGGATCTGTGGAGAACATCGTTTTCCCCAAATGTCAGAAATGTCACTCTGGCGATTTGGTACCCCTATCCGATTTTGGGAGCCAAGGCGCAGCTATCCATTATAAAGTCTGGGTATGCACAAATCCTGATTGCGGCTTCAATATAAAAATTCGCAACGGGGACGTCTATATTAATGAGCCGATACTTAGTGGGGCAACACACAACTCGCGTTTTCGTTAATAAATAGACAGTCAAGCTATACGCCAGGCAACAACACTATTTCCAGCTACCTATTCAAGATAGTCTTTCAACTTTTTGGATCTGCTGGGGTGTCTCAGTTTTCGGAGAGCTTTAGCTTCAATCTGGCGTATACGTTCTCTAGTTACACCAAACTCTTTGCCCACCTCTTCCAGCGTACGACTTCGCCCGTCCTCGAGTCCAAATCGCAATTGCAGCACCCTGCGCTCTCTAGGTGTTAGCGTTAACAGTACGCCTTCTACCTGGTCTTTCAATAGATTCAGTGAGGCAGCTTCTGCCGGCGGCATAGTAGAACGGTCTTCTATGAAGTCACCAAGGTGACTATCCTCTTCTTCTCCTATCGGCAATTCGAGAGATACAGGCTCCTGGGATATCTTTATTATCTCGCGTACTTTTTCGGGATAGATGCCCATTCCGGCTGCAATCTCCTCAGATGTAGGTTCTCGTCCATATTCCTGCGCCAGACGTCTGCTGGTCCGAATAAGCTTATTGATCGTTTCTACCATATGTACGGGAATACGTATTGTACGCGCTTTATCGGCGATATCCCTGGTAATAGCCTGACGGATCCACCAGGTAGCGTAAGTACTGAACTTATAGCCCTTGCGATAGTCAAATTTCTCGACTGCCCTGATTAGCCCGATATTCCCTTCCTGAATGAGATCAAGAAGAGTCATACCCCTACCTATATACTTCTTTGCAATGCTGACCACCAGGCGGAGGTTAGCCTCCACTAAATGACGTTGGGCTTTATCCCCCTCGTTCTTCTTGTACTCCCAGTGCTCTTTGAGCAGATCTCGAAAGGGTTCAAGGGCTGCTTCAAATTCACGTCGTTGATTTTCGTCCTTAATTCCAGACAGCGAGGCATATCTATCAAACACCTGAACTAATTCTTCCGGAAGAATTGATATCAGCAATGAAATATCCTTGATCTGTTGATCGAGTTCAGTTGGATCCATGCCCGTTTTGGAAGACATATCAGTAAGCAGTTGCTGGCTTATTTCATTATCAATGATGGAACGTAAATTATCATCTTCATAGATATCCTGTACCGTTGATTTATACGGCAAGCCTACAGTTTCGTAGAGAACTTTCAGCAATGGTTCAGCGTCACTGAGATTCAACATCAGAGTAGACGATACATCAACGGATGTCGGGTAGAGTCCATACTCATTCAGCCAATCAGCCTCGCTTCGTTTCAGATATCTGCCTTCCTCCATCCTCCGGGCGAGCAGTTTCTCCTCCCGAGCAGTAAGAAGCGATACACGGCCCATCTCCCGCAGATACATCCGTACGGGATCATCAATCATTTCCTCGAGTTCCAGACTGACTTTCTCCATATCCACCGCTACTGTTTCGAGCTCATCGATTGCAATCTCAGCTTCCCAAATATCCTCTTCTGTAGGGACTTCCAAAACATCCACGGTCTCAGATTTACTATCTTCCTCTAATTCACCTTCTGCAGGCTCAATAGATACTTTCATGAATTCGTCATGTTCTTCTTCGAATGGTGAGTCGACGTCGGTATCCAAATCAGGTTCAGCGACTATCTCATCATCGTGCCATATATCTTCTTTTTTAGACATTGTATCTTTTTTTTTCTTGGAATTTTCGTTCATTGGTAACCCCTGTCCGATAGGCTTGATTTCGTTCTTTCCCTCATTTTTTCCACCAGCCGCGTATTTAAATCAATTGATCTTTTCGCCAAAGCCGCTAAATCGTCGGCATCGAGCTCTTCTCCATCAACAATAGCCGACATAATTCCCGAGGATATATATTCCTCCTGCAATCGCAGTCTCCTCTCTTCCAACCTGTTCATGCAATTTAACAGGGCGATTTCCCAGTGGTCCCCTTCGAGAGGTGGAAATTCTTTTTCTGCCAGCGCCTTTACGTAATCACGAAGATCCGCGTTGATGTCCTGCAACATATCATCAACGGTTGATGTTCGATCCAGAACAGCGAATACCTCTCTATTCTCGCTGCGCTCAAAATGGTCTTGTTCCAACGCAACGGCATTTTCACGAAGTTCAGGATGCTGAATAAGAATGGATAAACAGTATTCCTCTATAGGATCACCATACTTAGTAGTACTTGCCACCCTTTTGTCCACATTCCGCTTTTTTACGCGATGGATACTGGCCGCTCGCTCGATCAGTGTTCTTTCGTTTACCTGTAACATACCAGCCAGTTTGCTCAAATAGTACTCACGCTCAATATCGTTGTCCAATTCCGCAATCAGAGGCAGCAACTCATCACTTATCTGCGATCTGCCGGTCGGGGTTCTTATATCATATTTCGACGAGACAACACTTATTATGTGGTCGATAATGGGCATGGCTTCATCAATGCACCGCTTCCACTGCTCGATATCTTCACGGATCAGCAGATCAGGATCCTTGTGGGGTGGAAGGGTCATTATTTTTATCTCTGACTTAAGTTTTGAAGTAGCTCCGAGTAAATTGGGCATTGATAGAACATCGCGATCAAGGGTATCCCTGGCAATATCGATGCCACGCAGCGTAGCTGCATCACCAGCAGTATCAGCGTCAAGGGCAAAAATATACCTGTTTGTTATATCCTTTAACAGTTTGACCTGTCTGTTTGTGAGTGACGTACCCATGGAAGCGACAACGTTCCGCGATCCGAATTGATGTGCTGTAATAACATCGATATATCCTTCCACAATAATGACAGATCCTTCAGCTCGAATAGCAGTCTGTGCTCTATCAATACCATACAGAATACCGCTTTTATCGAAAATGCTCGATTGCGGAGAATTAAGATACTTTGGTTGGGAGTCATCCAGGGCACGGGCGCCAAATCCAACGACTCTTCCTCTTCTATCTTTAATGGGAAATATCAGTCGACTTCGAAAAAGTTCGTAGGTCCAGTTTTCCTTCTGCTTGAGTAAACCAAGTTCCACTAATTCGTTCTCTTTGAAACCGCTATTCTGCAGATAATTTCTTAAACCTTCCCCCGAACTGTAGCCAAGCTGGAAATCAAGTACGGCCTGATGATCTATTTCCCTGTCCTCGATATACCGTCTGGCTCCACTCGCGGTCGGCGAGTTGAGTAAAAGTTCATGATAGTATTGTGCCGCTATACTAATTGCTTTATAGAGGCCGCCGGAACGTTTCTCTTCGGTTTTTGACAGGATATCTTTTCGAGGAATACCAACTCTGTCGGCCAAAAGCTGCAATGCTTCGCTGAAATCCAAAGCCTCCTTCTTCATAACAAAGGAGATTGCATCACCGCCAGCGCCGCAACCAAAACACTTCCAGGTCTGCCTGTCGGGAAAAACAAAGAAAGAAGGTGTCTTCTCCTGATGAAATGGACAATTCGCCTTGAAATAGCGTCCCGATTGTTTCAAGTCTACTGAGCTGCCTATCAAACCTACTATATCTATTCGCTGTTTTACTTCATCTACTACACTCATACTGGCTTATCCCATTACAGAATCTTTATACCCCAACTCCTTTGATATTCTCAATGCATAATTATCCGTCATTCCCGCAATATAGTCCACCACCCTTCGCTCCACATCACTACCTATGGAATACTCATCGGGAAGGTACTCCGGGTGAATGATCAGGTAACTAAAAAGAAAGCGCACAACCTCCCTGGCCCTCTCGCTTTCTTCGTGTGTTGTCTGAATCTCATAGACCCTCTGAAAAAGAAATCGGCGAAGTGTATTTACTTCCTCCAGGACTTCTGTGCTCATGGTAATAACAGGATGAGCTCTGCCATTTAAGCCAGTAGCAGACCATGACTGATCGATGATATCGCAGACCATAGTGTTAATTCTGCTTGAAGAAGAATTTCCAAGAAGCGCGATGGCATCGTTTGGCAAATCGTTTTCTTCAATAAGGCCAGCACGCAGAGCATCTCCAATATCGTGATTGATGTACGCTATAGAATCCGCTATTTTGCAGATCTGCGCCTCCAATGTGATCGGAAGGTCCCAGGAACTATCAAGAAGGTCTTCTCGACCTTTTGAATGCTTCAGAATGCCTTCCCTGACTTCCTGGGTTAAATTAAGACCCTGGCCATTTTTTTCCAACAATTCCACGACCCGCAGACTCTGTTCATTATGGCTGAATCCTTGGGAATAGAGTTCGTTGAGTACGTCCTCACCGACATGTCCAAACGGAGTATGCCCCAGATCATGACCCAGCGATATAGCTTCTACAAGGTCTTCATTCAAATTCAGCGCTCGCGCTATGGATCGGGCGATCTGCGATACCTCCAGTGTGTGTGTGAGTCTTGTTACAAAGTGATCGCCTAAAGGGGCGATGAATACCTGTGTCTTATGTTTTAACCGACGAAAGGACTTCGAGTGAATAATCCGATCGCGATCTCGCTGAAACTCCGTCCGCATAGGGGACTTCTCTTCGGGGAAATCCCTGCGAGCATTTTTGCTCTTTGCTGCGAAGGGCGATAGCGATTCTTCTTTTTCCTCAAGTCTTTGGCGTATGCAACGATCAACCATTACATCAATCAATGGAAAACACATTTGATGTACCATCGCAAGAATAGTACAAATACGGTGATGTTCATGCACCGTAATACAGTATTAACTTGTTGAAATAGCCGCTTGAGCAGCCGCCAACCTTGCGATAGGAACGCGGAATGGTGAGCAGCTTACATAGTCCAATCCGACCTGATGGAAGAAATGGATAGATTCCGGATCACCGCCATGCTCACCACAAATGCCAAGTTTGAGATCCTGACGGGCCTTTTTACCTTTCTCGACTGCGATGCGAACCAATTCGCCGACACCGGTCGCATCGAGAGTCTGGAATGGATCTCTGGAATAAATATCCAGTCGTACGTACTCATTAAGAAACTTCCCGGCATCGTCGCGGCTGAAGCCGCAACCCATCTGGGTTAAATCGTTGGTACCGAAACTAAAGAACTCCGCCTCAGCAGCAATTTCGTCGGCCGTGACGGCGGCTCGTGGAACTTCTATCATCGTACCGATCTTAATATGAGGTGGGATCTGGCCTTTCCTTTCCTTCTTTACGGTCTCGAAGACCTCCAATACAACCCTTTTTTGATTCTCAAGTTCCTTTATATGACCTACGAGGGGAATCATGATTTCCGCCTTTGCGCCTTTGACAGCATATGCTGCTTCAATTACCGCACGAGCCTGCATTGCCGTTATCTCCGGATAGGTAATACCGAGACGGCAACCTCGATGGCCCAGCATAGGATTGAACTCGTGCAATGATTCAACCTTTTCCTTAATTCTCAGAGCGGATATGCCCATAGCATTGGCCATTTCTTGTTGTCCGACATCATCATGGGGAACAAATTCATGTAACGGAGGATCAAGGAATCGAATAGTAGCCGGTCTCCCCTTGAGCTCTTCGAAGATGTCTATGAAATCCTGTCGTTGCAATGGCAACAGCTCTTCCAAAGCCTTTTTCCGACCCGCCTCGTCCTCTGCGAGGATCATTTTTCGCATGGAAACAATGCGTTCCCCTTCGAAGAACATATGCTCGGTTCTGCACAAGCCAATACCTTCCGCCCCGAATCTCACAGCAGTGGCTGTATCACTGGGTCTGTCGGCATTAGTTCGCACACCCAGACGTCGCACACGATCGGCTACCTCCATTAACTTCCGATACCATGCATTCTCTTCAGGATCAGCATCGACCACCGAAATCTGGCCTTCATATACAATACCTTTGGTTCCGTTCAGACTAATCCAATCACCCTCTTTTAAAACCTTCTTTTTCACTTTCACAGTACGGGTTTGATAATCTATATCGATATCGCCGCAACCTACAATACAGCACTTACCCCATCCTCGTGCCACAAGAGCCGCGTGACTTGTCATACCGCCACGTGCAGTCAATATACCTTCTGCGGCATGCATACCATCGACGTCCTCGGGACTTGTTTCCGTACGCACCAGTATGACCTTCTCACCAGCTTCGGCCTGCTCGTGTGCACGCTCACTGTTAAGCACAATCTTACCTACAGCCCCTCCCGGGCCAGCAGCCAATCCCTTCGCCAGTATAGTAGCGACCTTTTCAGCCACAGGGTCGAGCATAGGATGAAGAAGCTCATCCAACTGCACAGGTTTTACCCGCATAAGTGCGGTCTTCTCATCTATGAGACCTTCCTGCAGCATATCCATAGCCATCCGTATTGCAGCCATGCCATTTCGTTTACCCACGCGCGTCTGCAACATCCAGAGACGGCCATGCTCGACGGTAAACTCGAGATCCTGCATATCCCTGTAATGTCTCTCCAGAGTATCTCGTATACTAACTAGTTGCTTGTACAAATCCGGGCTTGACTCTTCAAGTGAAGGCAGTTTATCATTCTGGCCTTTTTGCTTACAATAATTGTTAAGGGCGTTAGGTGTGCGGATACCGGCAACCACGTCTTCTCCCTGAGCGTTAACCAGCCACTCACCGTAGAAATTGGGATCACCCGTTGCCGGGTCTCTGGTAAATGCCACACCGGTAGCGCTATCCTCGCCCATGTTTCCGAAAACCATAACCTGCACGTTTACAGCCGTACCCCATTCCTCGGGGATTCCCTCTACTTTACGATAGGCAATTGCTCTTCGGCCTCGCCACGATTGAAAAACCGCTCTTATTCCGCCCCACAACTGTTCCCATGCTTCGTCCGGGAATTCCTTTCCCAGTACTTCTTTAATTTTGGCCTTGTATTGCTCGCAGAGTATCTTCAAATTCGCAGCGGTCAATTCAGTATCAAGCTTGCAGCCGTTTTTCTCTTTCATAGCATCCATAAGGGCCTCAAGCTGCGGTCGTATCGCCATTGATTCGTTTTCGGGCTCTATTCCGGCGGCTTTTTCCATCACGACATCTGAATACATCGTAATCAGACGACGATACGCATCGTAGACGAAACGTTCATCTCCCGATTGTTTGACCATACCTGGAATAGTAGCTGTGCATAGTCCGACATTAAGAACCGTTTCCATCATGCCGGGCATAGACTTTCGGGCACCGCTTCGAACGGAAACAAGAAGAGGATTATGGGGATCACCGAAGCCTCGACCCATCTCCTGTTCAATATACTTCATCGCGGCACGTACTTGTTCTACTGCTTCGTCGGGAAGTTTGCCACCGCTATCAAAATATGCAGTATTCGTCTCAGTAGTTATAGTAAAACCTGGTGGTACCGGTATATTTAACTGCGCCATTTCCGCAAGATTGGCACCTTTACCACCCAGCAGGTTCACCATTCCCGCATTTCCTTCCGAATATAGATACACCCACTTATTATTCGCTGAAACAGCCATAACTATCCTCCAAAGTATTCATAGGTTTATATTAGGAAAGCTCTGATTAAGCTCTAATCAACCCCCCTAATCCCCCAATCTTGGGGGGCTTTTATAGCTGGGGGACACCCCCAGACCCCCGAAGTCACCACTTATTCAGAGGTTCTTTAGAAAGAACCTTCATAAGGTATTGGTTGGGTTGTTTGTGGTGAATTATAGATTATTGATCCCCCCTTTATTCCCCCGTTGGGGGACTTTTTGTAGCTTGGGGGACATCTTTAGGCTAAGCTTGATAATACCGAATTCCCCAGCTACCACCTAGCCTTTTTCAGCTACTGAAATATAACACTTTTGATTAAAAAAGCAATAGGAAGATAGTCCCCCTATACACCGCATTGATGCGAAATGGTGTTCAGTGATCCTTTTCAGCAAAGCTGGTAAGCACATCTATAACTTCGTCCACAGACTCATCCGGGGTAGAAGCGCCCGCAGTAACGCCAACTCTCTGTATTCCGCGCAGCCAACTTACATCGATTTCATCGGCGTTTTCTATATGATATGTGGTTACACCCTCGGCAGCACAAATTTCTGCGAGACGTTTTGTGTTGGCACTGGTTCTGCCTCCCACCACGATCATCAAATCTACTCTCCCTGCAAGCTCCAGGGCTGCCTCCTGATGGTTACGGGTAGAATCGCATATAGTATTGAACACACGTAATTCTGAAATCTCCCCAATAGTGGCATATACAAGGTCGCTTATAAAACCGGCAAATGCGGCATTCGTTTGAGTGGTTTGACATAAAATACCTAACTTTTGGGGAGTAATGTCAAACCTAGGAACTTGCAGCGATGCAACAGCATCAGCACCGGCCCAACCCAGCACACCCCTTATTTCAGGGTGATCAGCGTCACCAAAAACAAGAACCGTAAAACCTTCTTCACTTAATCTCCTGGCTGTAACCTGAGCTTTACGTACAAAAGGGCATGTAGCATCGATAACTTCCATTCCTTTACTCTTCGCCCGCTCGATAATATCTGGACTGGTACCGTGAGACGTAATAGCTACCACGTCCCTGCTAACGTCTTCCAGACTGTTCGCCACGCTCACTCCATGCTCGGCCAGGTTTTCGACGACCTGCCTGTTATGAACAAGAGAACCCAGGGTCTGAAGCCGGCCTCTTGTATCCGCTTCCTTTTGCACCATATCTATGGCACGACGGACACCGAAACAGAATCCCATGTCGCTTGCTCTTTCGATTTCCATAGCTATTTCTTTCCCCCCAACTGCTATCCGTCTAACGATATTTTTCGGGGAGAAGTTCGGCAATATGTGTCATGATTATATCAGTGCATTCGCCGAGTTTCTGTCGAGAACGCTTGCCATCGCTCTGAGGAAGCGTAAATGGCTTACCGATAGTAACAGTAATATGCGGACGATTGGAAAATAAATGTATACCCTTAATGGTATCAGTGCCACATATTCCAACTGGTAGAATTCGGGCATTGGAACGATAAGCGATCAGTGCAGCGCCAGCCTCCGCCGCCTGTAACCGTCCATTTGGACTCCTTGTTCCTTCGGGAAAAACCCCAAGGGCGTTGCCGTGTTCCAATACCAACAAAGCCTGTTTTATTGCTTTCCTGTCCAATTTTCCCCGTCTTATGGGAAAGGAACCGTACTGTTTAACTACAGTGCGAGAAAACCATGAACCGTACAATTCTTCCTTCGCCATAAAGATAATACGACGCGGGATACTCGCCCCCAGAAGTGGTGGATCTACCATACTGAGATGGTTCGATACTACCATCAAAGGACCGTTTTTGGGAATGTTTTCTCTACCGACAACCTCCCATCGCGTCAGCATTAACAGCAGGAACTTCATGGTAATGTTTGCCCAGATAAAGAATAAACTCATCGTCCTGCTTCTATTATGTGTAGAACTTTGGCCAGCACTTGATCAATAGAAAATCCATCGGTGTCTACGATGTGAGCATCTGTTGCCGGTTTAAGTGGGGCATGCGCACGTTCACTATCAATTTTGTCACGTCGGGTAAGATCTGCCAGTACGCGGTCGTAATCAGCAAACTGGTTTTTCCTCAACAGCTCCAGGTAACGGCGTCGCGCTCTTTGCTCGGGCGAGGCGGACAAATATATCTTCATCTCCGCATCTGGAAGTACGACTGTACCGATATCACGACCCGCCATCACAATTTTCCCTTCCCGTGCTAACTGTCGCTGTTTTGCCACTAATGCCTTTCTCACTCCGGCCACTTTGGAAACAAGAGACACACCCTTTTCCACATCATCACGTCGTGTCTCCGCAGTCACGTCGACGCCATTCACAAGCACTGGACAGTGGCCGTCATCGCTGGTCGAAGACATCAGCGTAATTTCGGTTTCGTTGGCCAGGCCGGTCAGTGCTTCTTCATCTTCTAAACCTATACCTCGTTGCAGTGCTTCCCAGGTAAGTGCCCTGTACATTGCTCCGGTATCAAGGAAGCGATAGCCAAAATGCTTGGCAAGAAGAATTCCGATAGTGTTCTTTCCTACAGCGCTGGGGCCATCAATGGTCATTGTAAGTGGGGCAGACATCGTTATCGGCATATCCAAATGGCGTTGAACGATTCATTATATATCACATGAAGCCGTGCAGCAAACGTTAATCCGTAGTTCTGCGGTAATTCACCAGCGCAGCAATGAGAATAAACGCTAATAACATCAAAGCCGAAGGTACCCCCAAATGCAACCATTTCATGTCGTTTGACGTGGAGAGTATAGTTGTCTCAATTGAGTAATCGGGCGACAGGTTTGCGCCATTTTCTTCAGCAGAAGTATTGGCAATCAGAGTCCTTGTAACTACAGGCGTTGAATTATGACTCACTGGGAGATCAGGGGTTTCCATTGACTCAGGTATCGGGATATCCCCTAAGGAACTGTTTACGGCTATGGAAACAACACTGAATCCCGGTGAAGGCAGGTCGCTCTCAGAGAAATCGCTAGCCTCGTTCGTATCCGCCTGCGGATCAATTCGTATTAGCGCCTTGCCCTCAGCTACATCGTCACAAGAAGGTGACATGATCGTTTCGTCGCTTCCGTACGAGAGCGCGTCCACAATACGCGAGGTGGTATCAGCCAAAACAATACAATCGCCGCCATTGCTCAAGCCATTGCCAATACTGCTATCGGCCAGGTAAACGATCTTGCCGTTGTAATCAGGATAATTCTCCAGAAAACGCTCGCTCGCCGCTATAACCGCGTACTCTCCTGAATCAAGCTGCAGCGACGGCAGCACATCCGTCGAGTGATTATCCTCCACTACCCAGTCGGTTAAATCGATAGCCGTGTTTGTCCTGTTGTAAAGTTCGAACCACTCAAACACAGTATCGATACCGCCTTGAGGTGTGTCATAACAGACCTCGCTGATTACGATGTCACTCTCATTAATAGTCTGAGTGGAATGTGGGGTAGCGGTAGGGGTCGTACTGAGTG
>Ga0180433_10009757_pt1 | contig 11686 bp, 9 predicted proteins | sample SS_ome_8_FD_132980 | JGI IMG/M metagenome (GOLD analysis project Ga0180433, IMG submission 132980) | Hypersaline lake sediment archaeal communities from the Salton Sea, California, USA - SS_1_D_1 metaG | ecosystem: Environmental > Aquatic > Non-marine Saline and Alkaline > Hypersaline > Sediment... | reverse complement strand
TGCAGATTTTGATAAGCTTTTAGAAGATTCTTTAAAACACCAGATAGAGTGGTATATTGAAGAATTTAACGAGTTGTATGGAACTAATGGACGCAATTACTCAAAAATAGAAAGGTCCATAGCAAATCATATCCTAAACACGCTTACTGATAGCTTAGATTTTAAAAATAATGACAGCATGCTCATTTATTTAGCTGAAGCTATAGAACAAATTAGAATGACTTATCCCGACTTCTTTTAAACGCGAAACCGTTTTTAAACGATTATTCTTTTTATCTCCTGAATTATTTCTCATTTTAATTTAGTTTGTGATTCCTAAAACCCATATTATATATAAGTAGATTTTCTATATTTCTATAAAATATTTCATTAAATATTAAAAAATATAAATTATGTGATATAAATGGAAGATAAAGAAAATCCATTACCTGAAGAAGTTATTTCGGAGGAAAAATCTGAGAAAACGATAATTAAATCAGAGAAAATGGAGAAAATAAAGAATCCTTTAAGAAAGTTAATAGGGGCCATCCATTACAATCTAAACAAGGATTTAGAAATTTCCAAAGGTCAATTTATAACGCTTTTTTTAATCTTCATATGTGCAGCCTCGATAATCACTAGTAACCTTTTTCTTGGTGTTGAGAATACTGGTGAAAGAGGATTAACTCTAGGTCAGAATTTACTACTATTCCTTGAAATTGGAATTTCCATTGAACTCGGTTTGTTTGTTGGAGGATATCTCATGGATCGAATCCGGGGAAAAAGATATAAGTTTCTTTTCGTTGTGTTGGGTATTTCTATAATAATGACTTTATTTCACATTCTTGTCTTCCGCAGAACTGGTGGAATCTATGATATCTTTTTTGTAGGAAACTCTTTTATTGCTGGTGTTTTAATCATGTTCTTTTTCACGTTCTTTATTGATTTTACGACGATCTTGGAGAGAGGGAGAATTTTTGCTTATTTGATAATTTTTCTAGGAATTAGCATCGGGATTATTGCTGTTGTTGTTTTTACAATAGCTGGACTTGTCATTCTTCCTGGAATTATAGCTGTATTTTCAATCCTCTATTTTCACGAACGTCCGGAAAAAGAAGAACCGTATAAACCAATCAAGAAGGAAGAGACTGAAAAAGAAATTGATATAAATGTATTAAAATATGTCTTTTTACTTAATATCTTTTTTTTATCAATGGGCCTTCTTTTTCCCACCAATCAAATATTAAGTTTATCAACAGCGAATATGTCTGATATATTATTGCTGATTGCCTTGATCTTAGCTATATTATTTGCTATATTAACAGCTATTATAGTAGGATCTGTGTTTGACTTTCTCGGAAGTAAAGCTTCTCTCTCAAACATTATTTTAGTCATAGGAGTTGCTAATTTCATCGGATTATTTAATATAACAATTAAATATTTCGATATAGTAATAATCGTGATTGTTATCTTAGCAGCTATAATGTCGGTTCCTCTAATAATTAGCGATATAACAACAAAAGATAAAATTGGCAAGACAATTGGGATAACATTTTCACTAAACTTATTTTTCTTAGTGTTAGGATTAATTTTGAGTTATTATGTTCCGAAATTTCCAGGATTTCCTGACGAATATACGGGTGAAATTTTCCTCTTGGGATTAATCAACTTCTTACTGATCATAAGCTTATTTCTTCTTGTAAATTCTAAAGAGTTTACTAGCCCAAAAGAACAAAAATGGCCCGAAAATCTATTAAGACTTTATGTTATTCACGAATCTGGCCTTTTACTTTACGATTATACGTTTGCTGAAGCAGAAAAAGATCTTGTTGACTCTGATTTGATTAGTGGTGGTTTTATTGGACTCATTGGAATGTTAGAAGAAATTACTAAAGAAGCACAGCGTCTTAGAATTATTGATCATGGCGGAAAGAAGATTTTATTCGGTTATAACTCTAACAAATCTATGATTATAGCCTTGGTAATTACAGAAGAATTACGTGTTATACGACACAAGTTGGATTACTTCATTCAAGATATCGAAAACAAATATCCCGTTGATCATGATATGGGTGGTGGAGTTAATGTTGGCCTTTGGAAAGAGCGCATACAACCACTATTGGAAAAGCATTTTACTCGTAAATACTTTGAAATGATACCAGATTATTTTAATATATCAATAAAATGATAAGTTAAGGAAATGTGAGTCGAGAATGGAGAGGTTAATAATTGTACATTGGAATAAATCAACTGGACCTGAGCCTATTATTCAATATCCTCCCGCCAAAACCTTTCCACCGAAAGATTTATTCGTAAAGCTATGGACAATTCATGAATTAAATAAAGAACATTCAATGTTGGAATTTGTACCCGAAGGTAAGAATTGGTTTATTTCCATCTCCCAACAATTTAAAAACGAATTATATTTCTTAGTGCTTGCTTATAGTCAAGACGCTGACTTAGAAAATGTCATTGATTTTGATATTTTAACAACTTTAGGTGCTAATTTAATTAAATTGATAAACACAAACAAGATCACGAGGTCAATATACGAGACATTCAATACAATCAAGGATTATTCTAAACTAGACATAGAAGAAAATTTAATGAGTTTTTTTCAAGATAAGTTAAAAATTACGCTCCTACAAATACTCCAAGAAGGAGTAATTTCAAAGTCAAAAATCTCAAGTATATTAAAGCAGAAATATGGGTTTTCCAATGTAAATATTGATTTGTTATTGACCTTTTTCATACGAGATCAATTGATCTTGAAAAAAGACGTACCAGGAAGCAAAGAGTGTTATTTTCTAATAAAAGATCTCTCATTTATGAGGATCCCACCACAAGAATTACTTCCAACATCATCAGAAAAACCAGATAATGAAGATGATTTAGAGATTTTTAGAGAAAAAATAAAAAACTTCTACTCCAATTACGATGGTGTTCCTGAAATTGAAAACAAGACTGTCATTCATTTATTGGTTAATAACCAAGAAGTATATTACTTGTTAAAGGCACTACGAGAGAAAAACCTAACTGTAAACGAATGTTTGAACATTTTAGATAATAATGAAGATTTATTCAGCGAGATCTTGGAAAAACAAATAATCTTTGAATCTAAAGGTATCGTATATCTCCTATCAGACTTCCGATTTATCAAGTTTACTCCTTATTATATTATCAAAAAATTGATGAAACGGTATAATAACCAAGAGATTTCACTTGACGAGTATCATGCTCACCTAAGACTATTAATGAACCAATATCAAGAACATAAATCGCTGATCGATTATGAAGTAATGAAAACGTGAGAAGATACTCGAAATTTTTTATAGAGTATATGACTATCTTACTATAGAGAGGTTTTAAGATTTGACAGAAAAATTTGAATTGAAAGATGGAAGGGTAGTAATAATTAAGCGATTAATGAAGGAAGACTATGTAAAGGATAACAATTACGAGTTTGTGCATAACTGGTTACGCAGCGTGAATCAATTTCTAGGACTTGAGTTTAATAAAGAAGATTTAAAGAATGATGAGAAGTTTTTATATGAACATCTATCCAACACGGAAGGGGTAATCTTCATTGGAGCAATATTTGATGAAAAAATAATTGCTTCTTCGAGTTTAGAGATTAAAGTAAATAATGCTAAGATGAGTCATGTAGGCGAATGGGGTATTGCAATTCATCCTGATTTCCATAATCAAGGATTAGGAGCGAAATTACTAGCTAAAATCGAGGAAATCGCTCTTGAGCGGGGATTAAAGAAACTCGAAGCAGAATTCTTTGAGGGCAATGAAAAAGCTTGTAGATTATATATTGAGAAATTGAAGTATGATGTTGAAGGACGAAGAAAGTTTTCGGGTTTATTGAAAGGAGGAAAATTTGTGGACAAAATTTTAATTGGAAAAATTATTGACGATTCCTTATCAAAAAAAACTAAGTAATTAATGAATATTTATCATATATAAGTCATATTTTGTTTTTCAATACCTCATATTTAAAATTATAGATGATAATTATTATTATATCAATTAATTAAAATAAGAACATGTGATTATATAAATGGTGACACTTCTTCCAATAGATTTCATACAAGGAATATTAGCATTATTGTTCTGTATCAACGCTTTTGTAATTGGTATTATTATTCTCTTAAAATACCGAGAATTTAAATCTACTGTTTACATATATATAGGTCTTGCATGGATGGGTTTAGCATTTCCTTGGTTACCTGATGCTTTAAGCTTTCTAATGATCGTGATAAGTGATACTCAATTACCCTTAAATGTTTATTTTATCATAGGCAACGCATTTCTTCCCCTTTTCCTTTTCTTTTGGATCACAGCTGTGTGTGAATTCATATATAAGAATAAGAAAAAACAGATATTGATAGTATATACAATACTAAGCGTGGTATTTGAAATCATCTTTTTTTACTTACTCTTTACAGATATAGGTCAAATAGGTAAACTCGTAGAAGGTCGTTCATTCACCGTTGATTTCGGAATTCTTGTGATTCTCTTGTTAATTGGAATCATTATAACATTTACAACGTTTGGTATTCAGTTTGGAAGACAATCTTTGAAATCCACTGATCCCGAGGTGAGATTAAAAGGAAAACTGTTAATTATTGCTCTAGTCTTTTTCACAACGGCAGCATTGTTAGATTCTGTTTTAGGGGCGCTTGGATTAGATCCTTTAGATCCAATCTTAGGGATATTATTCATTGCAACAAGAGTGAGCTTGATGATAAGTGGAATTTTATTTTATGGTGGCTTTTTCTTACCATCCTGGATGAAAAATCTACTAGTAAAGGACAAGTAAGATTTCTTCCTTTAATTTTTTTTAAAAAATGCTAATAAGAATTATTGATGAGATATTCAATTAGCCTTCTAAATTTTTTGACATTATTAAATGTTTTTGGAGCTTGTTCTTCCAAAAAAGCTTTAAATGTTTCCCAATTCTCTTTCTTATCAGAAGGTGCTTCTTTAATTATTCGCTTTACTTCTTGCATATCAGCAGTTATTATCAATACATCATCCATTCTATTAGCAATATCAGATAACCCAAAGATATAATAATCGTTTAGATCCCAAGGATTCATCACGTTGTCGGGTTTACCTCCATCACCCGCCTTCCTCCCTCGTAACATCCGTGTGTCCACCATTGTAGGTAAAATTTGAATGAAATTAATGTTTTCTTTCTTATACTCCGCAGCTAATGATCTTTGAAGTCCAACAGTTGCATATTTTGAAGCGGAATAAGCTGCGAATTTGGGCATTGCTTGAGAGAAGGCCGCACTCCCGGTTATAATAAATCGAGACTTAGATTTTTTATCATCTTTCTTTAAATGAGGGTACGCAGCTTTAAACGTGTTGAACACTCCTATGATATTTACATTTATAATCGTGGCAAATCTCTCATTATCAAATTCGTGCGTATTTCCCATTCGAGAGGCACCCGCATTCGCAATAACTCCGTCTATCAATCCAAGTTCATTTTTAAAATGATTAAAGGCTTCTTCTACCTCGTGAAATTTTGTGATATCTGCTGTCTTTACTGAAACCTTTACTCCCGTCCCTATATTTTCGATTTCTTCTTTGGTTTTATTTAGTTCTTCAATCGTTCGAGCAGTTAATCCAATATTAGCGCCCTCTTTTGCACATGCTTTTGCAATTTCCTTTCCAATCCCCCTTCCAGAGCCCGTTATAACAACTACTTTTCGATCTAACAACATGATATTATCTATCTATTTTATATTTTTAAGATTCATGTGAATTATATATTATAATAATTAATTAAGAATAGTTATAAAATTTTAGAACGCAATTCATATAACGCTTATATAGATAAATATGAGTTCTCGAGAAGTCCTTAAAAATATTATAAAATTTGGTAAAAGGGAATATAATGAGAAAAAACCCTTGAACATGAAGGTGTTAAGAGTTAAGAGCAAAAGCATTTTGAAGCGTGGTATGTTACCAAATTTAAATGTAAAACAAATTCAAGGTACTCATTTTGTCGTAGTTGCAGACTATGGTGAATATCTTAGAATTTATTCGTTTAACAGAGACGGCATGTTATATGGGGGTGATAATATAGAAAAAACACAAAAATTCACAAAGGAACTTTTAAAACGAACAACTTTAGAGTACCATTTACCTAAAGAAAAACCAAAACTCACAATTGCTCATATTACACGTCATTATAGAACCGAATTTGAAAAGACTCTACGAAGATTGAATAGCTTATTTGGATTTAATTTACGAATTCCCTACACTATTTTGTCGCATAAAGATTTGCACCTTCGAATGGGTAGGACGATTGGTTGTGCTATTGATAGAAAGAATAATGCCTTGATTATAACACCAGAGGTTTATAAAAAAGATTTATTCGAAATTATAGTACTACGAGAAATAATGTACCTCTATTTGAGAGATTTAATTGTTCCCTTTCAGGATATTGAGGGTGAAATTGTTTATTGGTATGATCTAGCCATCTTATTTACTAATTTCTATCTTAAAAACGAAAAAAACGAATATTTAAGAAATTTAATGGAAAAGACTACAATAAGCTTTCTAAACTTTGCAGATGGCAATAAATTTTATTTTTCTGATAAAGTCGTGAAAATTTTACAAAAAAACACCAAAGTTTACAGTACCAAAGAAGCCAATATTTTATTGATTAATGTATTTGAATGTTTGAAGCGCTTAAAAAAATACCAAATAAAATTGCGTTATAAAGAGTTTGCCAACTTATTTTTCGAGTTATGTGAGTTATTTTTAGAAGGTCACGAGATAAATTTTTTTAAACCTGCAGCGAAATCAATCTATTATTACTTTCATTGCAAACATTTTCAAAAAACTCTTGAAATGGATAAAGATTCTGAAAAGGCTCTATTTTTATGCATAATGTTTAGTTTTTTAAGTAATCACCCCTTAATATATAAATCTCTTGACTTAGGAACAGAAACATTAATTACATTAAAAAATATTGTTCAAAAATTCCTCAAAAATCCCGTAATTACAAAAGATGTAATCGGGAGAAAGAAATTAATCGAAGATGCATTTATTGAATACATTCTCAATAACATAATTGAAATTAACCATAATTATGAAACTAAGGGTAAATCTTTTGAAATGACTATCGATCTTACAAATAATAGTGAGTTTGTATTCCAGAATATCGAGTATGAAATTAGCTGGAAGCCTAAAAATCGAATATCACTGATTAAAACTGAAGAAAAAGCAAAATCAAGAGATTTACATGAAAGATTGAGTAAAAAATACTATTTTCTTATCGAAACCTATGGAAATATTAGTCTTTTTTGTAATATTAGTTTTTCTAATCCATTTGAACCTCAAAAAAGAATGAAAAAAAGCATAACATTATTAAAAATAAAATTAAGGAATTAATTGATTTTATTGCTGGAGTTCTAAGGATATATCAACATAAGATTCTTCCTCATTACTTGATTTATGAATCTTTTCAACATTACAATTAACCTTAGTGTTGAAAAACCGTAGATATAACACTTCAGTAATCCCGCATACTAAATAAAAGAAATAATCATACTCTCCCGAAGAATCTAAGAAGTCAGATTTTTTAAGCCTATATACCATTTTATTTTTTTGTTCTAATATGATTGAAATATCAAGTTCTTCTTGGAATAAATCAAAGGTAATATAACTTTCTTGGAATAACCTTAATTGAGCTTGCAGGTCATAGCTCTCTCTAACTTCCTCAAACGCCTTAAGTACATCTTTTTTAATCGGGAATTCAAAATGTTCCAAAACTTTTTTACCAAGTTCTTTAAAATCTTTCTCCTTATTTGGGTATAGATCTTTCATCCCGTTAAACAGTGATTTTACAAAAGAGTTTACTAAGAGCCTTGGTAAAAATTGCCTTTTTTTAGTAGAATACACGTGTGCTCTGCTAATTTCTTTTTTTTTAACGAAATCTTCGGCTTCCAATAGATTCATGTATTTTGACACCGTATTGCGATGAAAACCTGTTCTTTTAGAGATTTCGGTGATTGTTAAACCCATGGGTGATTGTTCTAGTACTTGAATGATTTTTTCCTTCTTTAATATTTTCGATTTTTGATTCTTATTAATGATAGACTCGATAGGAATTACCCCACCTTTTATTCAAAGCAATAATTTATCTTTATTTCTTGAAACATTGATTCTTGAAACTTAAAAAGGTTTATTTTTACAATATTGTGCAACAATGCACATATTTATAAATCCACTAAACTTAATAAACATTAATGTCAAAAAATAAAAGGTAAAAAAAATGACGATTCAAAATAAAATATTATTAACAACACCTTATTATCCATATCCTACTCTTCCTGCTAATGATGCTTTAACCGACGCTACTGGGCAGCGTTTTACACACTTAGATGATATTTTTACCGTTATTTCTCATACTCATTGTTTTGGAAATCATATTCTAGCTCAAAATGTCGATGTGCCATCTGTTCTACTAGAATATCCTCGATGGGAACACTTCACGGCCGAAGTAGATAAAGGTTACGAGTACATTGGAATCAGTTGCTTTCCAGTACACTTAGATCATGTGTTAAAAATGTGTGAATATATTCGGGAAAACTCACCAGAAACAAAAATAATGATAGGTTCTTATGGTGCTCAGGCGTTTAAAGCAAAGTATGATGAGGAAACTCAAAAAAAATACGTGGATTATGCGGTGAAAGGTGAAGGCGTAAAATTTTTACGCGAATTGATGGGGGAAGAAACAGATCGTCCAATTTCTCAAAAATTGATGCCAAAATGTGGTGGTTCGCTTTATTTTATCGATAAATATCCAAAAGGTAATATTGGTTTCTTAGTATCAGGTTTAGGATGTCCTGGTGCGTGTGATTTTTGTGCTACCACCGAAATGTTCGGATACAAGCGTTTAGAAATGCTTTCTCCTGAAGATTTAGTGAAACACATGCATATGTATAAAAAGCATTTCCCAGATGTGGGTCAGATATTTGTTATCGAAGAAGATCACTTTCGCCATCCAGAATACCTCATGAAAACCAAGGAATATTGGGAAAGCAACCCAGATGTCTTGGAAAGTCTTGATTGGTTTGGATTTGGTTCAGTGGATAATATCTGGAGATTTGCAGACAAATATGGATGGGACACTATAGCAGAACTCGGAATTGGTTGTATTTTCATTGGCGTGGAATCCAAATTTGCGGGGGAGCATGGATACCAAAAAGTAAAAGAAGCAGATTCACGAGAAGTATTTAACGAACTTCATAATCGGGGTATAAGAACAATTGGCGCATGGATATGTGGTTGGGATTTCCACGATCATTCTAACATATACGAAGATCTAAATTATTTTGTGGCATGTTATCCTACTTATGAACAGCTCACCAGATTAAGCCCTTTCCCTGGGACGGTATTATATTCTAAATTAAAAAAAAATGGGCGCGTGAAAAATGTGTGCTGGGATGACGTTCATTTCTAGAGTGGTGCGCAGGATAATATCTCATTGGAAGACCACGAAACTCTGAATTTAACTGAATATGGCTACGATTTAATTTATAAAACATGGGGCCCTTCCTTGCTTAGGAGACTTGATGTTACCTTAAGAGGTTATGAGCATTGTATGAATTCAGACAACCCCGTAATGCAAGATCATAAATCTATACACTATGCTGGGCAGTCTGCGCTTATGTGGAGCATGCTGAGTGCAATGCATCGATTTGCTCCGAACGGAGTAGTCAGGCATAGGATTGATAAGATTGACCAAAAATATCGAGAATTATTAGGGGAACCTACACAAACGCAACAACTCATGGCAAAGGTTATAGAAAGACGCGCAACAAAAATGAAAAAGAAGAACTACTTAAAACCGTTTAATCAGCATCCGAAACTAGAGCCATCTAAAAAATACCTTTATCTCAAAACCAATAAATTAAAGGACGGCGATATCCCTTATAAAACAGAAGTCTTGACGAAAAAACCATTTGATATGAAGTGGAGCAAGTTTAAATGGTCAGCTTTGGGAAGTGCTTTGAGATTTATAGGCAAATTTAAACGTGAACATGAATTATCCACTACCGATGAGTATTTAAAGAAAATCATCTCTAATAGACGATTTGGTGCTGGATTTTAGCTTTACCAATTTATTGCAATTTATTTATAAATTGCCTTTTTTTATATATAATTCATAAATAAATATTTAGGTGCATGAAATGGATTCAAATATAGGTATAACTCAAACCCCCGGAAATACTCCAATAAAAGATGTACCTCAGGATTATTTTCCCGAAGGATGTGGCTTTTGGTTCGAGCTTCCAGAAGGTTTAGATGCCAAAAAAAAAATGTTTTTTCGAGATAGCACGCACGGTGATGGCACTCCTGAAAAAACAGTTGTTTTTGTTCACGGAAATCCCGAAAATTCCTACACTTATAGGAAAGTCATTAATTATTTGATCAATTCTGCTAAAAAACCATTTAGACTCGTGGCAATGGATCATATTGGATTTGGTTTATCGGATCAAGCCTCTTTCGAAATGGTCTGCATGGATCATGCTAAGAATTTATTACAGCTCATAAACCATTTAGACTTGAAGAATGTAACACTGATAGTTCATGATTGGGGCGGACCAATCGGTATTGGAGCATTCTTGAAGGTTCCTGAACGAGTATCTAATCTTGTCGTATTGAATTCTACGGTTTTTCCAATTCCAGAAAAAGGTCTGACATATGATACCTATCCTTCGAAACAGGTAGCTTGGTCATCATCACCAAAAATGATTCCAAACAATAATTGGGGTGATTTCGCAGCAACTATCATCTTTCTTACACCCATGGAACCAAAACAATTACTAACATATTTGATGCCCACTTTACGAGAAATTGGCAAGGGAAATTATTCTCCAACTGAAAAAATAGCTCAAATTGTGTTTAAAGAACAGTTTGGTCCAGAAATGAATGCTTTAAGCTCAAAACGACTTGTACTTCAAACACCAATATGGGGTCATGGTGCTAAGTATGATGAGCCCACTCTTGGAGAACGTGATACCAAACCTTTTTATATTTTTATTCAAGAAAACATTAGCGCTAGTTGGGGTCCTGATGGTCAAAACATTGGTGTTCGTGCAGTATGTGGAAAATGGGATCCGTCTGCCAAAGATGAAGTTATGGAACAATGGATCGCTCATCTACCTCAACTTGAAGGAAATATCACAGAATTTCAAGATGTAAGTCATTTTGTCGAAGAACATAAACCTAAAGAAATAGCAGAAGCAATCCTTGAAGTATCTAAGTTAATTTAGTAGTGCTAGATATATACACGAATCAAAAATGGCATTATCACCAAACAAAATTTATAAAGATTATAAAAGTAACAAATTGGATAAGCTCTCAGCCACTGATTTATTAATTTACTTAATAGAAAATAGCATCGAAATTGACATTCGCATAAAATGCATTAATACTCTAGTAAAAATTAATAATAAGGATAAGAAAATTTTCACGCTCCTGGAAAGTATATTAATATCCGAATCTCATATTCAAATTAGACTTTCTGCGTCAAGAGCTATAAAGGTGTTATTTGGAAAAAAAGCGCTAGTACCTTTAGAATGGGCTTTGGATAATCTTAACACGCTTGAAAGTTCCATTGCTATCACTTCAATGATTGCTGAAATCGATGATGATAATGCTAAAGAAGTTT
>Ga0180433_10009756_pt1 | contig 11686 bp, 12 predicted proteins | sample SS_ome_8_FD_132980 | JGI IMG/M metagenome (GOLD analysis project Ga0180433, IMG submission 132980) | Hypersaline lake sediment archaeal communities from the Salton Sea, California, USA - SS_1_D_1 metaG | ecosystem: Environmental > Aquatic > Non-marine Saline and Alkaline > Hypersaline >... | reverse complement strand
GGAGAGGTTACTGCTGCCAGGATGTGCGGCTTGGTGAATCACCGGAAATGCTTCAAAGAGCATATGAATTCTGGAAACGGTCGGCATCGATCGATCCGCGTTTTTCTGAGATATATTTAATATATCCAATGCTCGAATTCAAATATGAAAATCCACAAGAAGATTTGCCATATCACTATCGCTGTAAGCACTTTTCTCATGACGAAAAGGGAATACCGACGTGCACTATTTATGAAATAAGACCCCGGATGTGTCGGGATTTTCCATATTATGATAATGTGAAGCATTTAGACAGGAAGGGGAATCCGAGTCCTTATGAGGGCTGTGGCTACAATGATACTGATGATTCTATGGAATGAGGCACCATTGAAATAAGTAGATGATCAGAAAGCGGTTTCTATGGGAATGGTATGTGATATTTAAACATGGTGCAGATGCTGAATTATGGGAAACGGGAATAAAATTACAGTGACAGTGAAATTGTACTCCGGTCTTGACAGGGAACTGTCGTTTCATAATTACAATCGTGAGCGGGGAATACCTGTTGAGATTGCATCCGGAACGAGGCTCAGAAAGATATTGAAATCGCTGGGCATGAAGCGTATAGCTTATAATGCATATTTTTTGAACGGGGATAGAATTGGAATATGGAAGAAGATAGAAGAGGATTCTGAAATTTCCTGCATGAAGCCTGCAGGGGGAGGGTAGATAAGATCAGCGAGTGATCACTTTTTCCCTGTCAGGAACCGGGAAACGGCTTTACAATGAATTTTTTTTTGTTAATGAGTTGTTTGATGGCGTTTAATTTATATAATTATTTTTTATGCTTTAATGTATTCTTCTCATGAATTATTCGGGTACAAGGTGATTGAACAATGGCACGTGGAATGATAGTTGATGATTCTAAGTTCATGAGGAGAATAATCAGGGAGTGCCTGGAGTATGGAGGTCATGAGATTGTTGCTGAGGTCGATAATGGTCAGGATGCTCTTGTTAAGTACAGGGAATTGAAACCTGATTTTGTAACAATGGACGTTACCATGTGGGGGAAGGATGGTCTGAAAGCAGTTTCTGAAATAACTGATATTGATCCCGATGCGAGAATTGTTGTCGTATCAGCATTGAGTGAAAAGACGCTGAAAATGGATGACGGCGGTATACGGGCACGAGCTTTTGTACAGAAACCCTTTGAGAAAGAAGAACTCCTTGAGGTAATTAAGAAAGTTCTATAATCATGGGAGACTTTATACAGCTCTTTTCAGCTCAGTCCAAACCGGATGAAGCCTTTTTTCTTGAAAAAGGGGAAGTGTATTTTTTCATATCGGAAGGCGATAAATATGCAATAAAGGGAAAGAATTTAATTATCGGCTCAACAGAAATTCTTCTGAACAGGTTTCTTGAAATTGGATCCAATCGCCTTGAAACAGCGGTAACCAATAAGAATTCCATAATAAAGCGACTACCGATTGACAAGTTCCTCTCCAGTCTGTATTCTTACTCATTTATTCTCAATGTTTCAATGGTAATTGCGAAGCAGGTTTTTTTAAGCAATCAGATTATCGACCGTAACCTTAAAGGGATGAAGAGCGGCGATGATCGGGTAAAAGAAATCGCACTGGAGTATTATCGAATTATACTTCGATTGAAAAAAGAGTACGATAAGCGGAGGTTGCCCTGGCTCAAAGATATTATTACCACCTATGAGACGAGCTTGACATTTAAACGGGGTGAAGCCTTCGGAAGAGCTTCAGAACAATCAAGGATAAACTCGGAGGTTGCTCTCTCTGACAAATTAATAGAGTTTCCGAAAGACTCGATTATCTGTGAGGAGGAAACCGTTGGTGAGGAGATGTACATTCTTCAGTCGGGTACGATTGATGTATATATAAAGGGTAATAAAGTCGTTTCATTAAATGAAACCGGTTCGGTGTTCGGTGAAATGGCGCTTCTTTTGGGTACAAAGAGAACGGCAACGCTGAAGGCTCGGAGCAATGTTGTTCTGACGAGAATAGCAAAGAAAGATTTGCGGGAAGTTGCAGAAAAGCAGTGTGATATCTTGATTGATGTGGTGTCATCACTTGCGAAAAAGCACTATTTGAATGTTCAGAAGATATCAAGTATCAATCAGTTACTCGTCGAACAGGAAATAGACCGTGAGTTCAAGGAGCAGGAGAAGCAAAAAATTAATACACAGCGAATGTATAGCGAACTCCTCTCGCTGAAGAACACTATCGAGGAGGCATGTGAATCACATGATGCTGATTTTCTCAGTGATATGGTTGATCAGTTCTGAGTTTTAGACTTTCTTCAGTGATCTGAGCCAGGACAGTTCTGCTTTGAGATGGTTTTCCAAATAGGTATAGATGTGAAGTTGTGAATCATTTTCCGGGAGCTTTGATTCTTCCTCGGTCTTCTTCTTGATGTATTCAAGTTTATCCTTTACCGTTTCCAACCTCTCCTCAATGAATAGTTCCTTCATCTCTGGACTCAGCGTATTGAAAAACATGAGCACAATATCAATATCGAAGTGTATCATGTGCTGGTCGAAATACTGTTTCAGCATTTTCTTGTAGTATTTCCGTCCTGACGGCATAATTTGATAGATATATCTTTCTGGATTTCCGCCGTCCTTTTCTGTCCCGACCTTTTTCACCCATTCGTTTTCTACCGCTTTCTTGATAGCGTAGTATATGGAGCCGAATTTGATATCCACATAGTCTTCCAGTCGCTCGACAATTTTCTTCTTGATCTCATATCCGTAAAGATTTCCCTCCATCAATAAGCCTAAAATGGTGATTTCTATTTTCATTGGGCACCCTCAGGATATAATAAATTACAATAATCCTACATTAAAATATAAATGAGTAAAATAAGAGGATCAACAATATTTTATCTATTATACTGATTTTTAATAAAAAAATGTAAATATTTATTTATAAATAATTAATATATGGTTGTTGGCCCAATTTCGTACAGTCGGGGATACATCTCCCTTTTTGTGGATCGGTTGGGTTTTGTCAAAGAGAGGTGCTTGTGGATCCCTATTGAATTGAGAGCTTTTTCAGAGCGCTTTTGACAAGATCCTCGATGGGAATTTCTTTATTCTCGTCCAGTATCGACTCAATGGCCTGTGTTGCGCTCTTTTCATCAAAACCGAGTGAGGTAAGGGCTTCGAGGGCATCGCTGTAGAGTGATGATTTCTCTGGAGCGAGTATAACGAGATCTTCAAATCTTTTCATCTTCCTCCGCAGCTCGAAGATGAGCTTTTCAGCTTTGTTCTTTCCAATACCGGGTATTTGCGTCAGTATTGAAGGATCTTCTCTCCGAACTGCCTCAACGAGTTGCTGGATTGTGATATTGGAGAGGATTGATATCGCCATGGCCGGTCCGATACCGGTGATGTTAATGAGAATGGAAAAAATGTTTTTTTCCTCCAGAGTGAGAAAACCGAAGAGCTTTAATTGATCCTCCTTATGATACGTGAAGACATGAAGTGAGGCTTCGTTGAGCTCTTGAATGCCTTCATAGGTTGAGAGAGGTATCGTCAGATTGTATCCGACACCGTTGACATCGATGATGCAATCGGTCGGTTTGATATGCTCTATTCTTCCCTTGAGTTTCGCGATCATTCTGTTATTAATCCTGAGTGAGCGGTTCCTCACCCTTCTCTGTAAGGGTAGTACCGGTTCCTATTTATTGAGCGATACGCTCATATTGAGTGAATGGCATGTCGCTATTGCAATAGCATCTGCCGCATCGTCCGGCTCCGGAATAGTATTAATATTGTATATCTTGGTGATCATTTTCTGAATCTGGCTTTTATCTGCTTTCCCGTAACCGGTTATGGTATGTTTTATCTGAGTCGGATTGTACTCCTGAATTTCGATATTAGCCATTTTTATGGTAAGCGAAATAACACCGATACACTTAGCAACATCCATAGCGGTTTTTGTATTTCGTGAGAAGTAGATTTTTTCTATTGCAGCACAATCGGGGGTATACCGCTGAATGAGCTCTTTCATTTCATCGTGTATGGTTACGAGTTTATCATTCAGAGCCAGATAAGAAGGGGGTTGAACTGTTCCAAATGATACCAGTTCTAAGTTGCTCTCGATAACCGCCCACCCTATGATGCTGTATCCCGGATCAATTCCTAATATTCTCACTATTCCTCACTCATTCTGACCATCACTTCATCCGGGATGTCATAATTGGAATAGACATTCTGAACATCATCATGATCTTCCAGTTGTTCGATGAGCCTCAGGCACTGTATTGCTTTTTTTTCGTCTATGGGGATGGTGCTTTTCGGGATGAAGGTTATCTCACTCAGTGAGAGGGTTACTCCTCTCTCCCTGAGAACCTCGTGCACGTCCATGTAGCCTTCGGGAAGGGTGATAACCTCAATTGTTTCGTCCTCTTGCCGTATATCCTCTATGTCGTAGTCGATGAGCAATTCCATAATCTCCTCTTCGGTGCTCTGATCCCCTTCGATAAGAATCATCCCCTTCCGATCGAAGTTGTAGGCAACACAACCGCTTTCACCGAGATTACCGCCGTTCTTGCTGAAAATATTTCGAATCTCCGGTGTGGTTCTCTTTCTGTTATCGGTGAGGCAATCAACCATGATCGCGACGCCGCCGGGACCATACCCTTCGTAGGTTACCTCTTCAAATGACTCACCTTCAAGAGCTCCGGTTCCCTTTTTTATCGCACGTTCGATATTATCGTTGGGCATATTGTTCTCACGAGCTTTGAGAACGGCAGCTCGCAATCGAGTATTCGAGTTCATATCTTCGCCGCCGATGCGTGCTGCAACGGTAATTTCACGGATGATCTTTGAAAAAACACGTCCCTTTCTCGCATCAGCTGCCGCTTTTTTGTGTTTAATATTTGCCCATTTGGAATGACCTGACATAACGAGCCCCTTTTCCTGTGATAGGCAATCTTTCAGTATCCTCGTTGAATTTTCAACTTTAATTTTACGATCTTTTCCCGTGCCTTTACCGATTGATAGTCGTGAGTGATCGCCTCCCGATAGTATTGGATTGCTTCAGTGAGCTTACCCTGTCTTTCATATGCTTCTGCAAGATTCCATCTTACCCTTCCTGCATTTAACTTCTTGAACTCATAGTTCTTCTCCTTGTTCTCCTGCTCTAGTTTTCCCTTCTCGTCTGTTTCAAGCTCGTACTCACTGAAGGTATTGAAATCCTGTCGTTTGATGAGCGATGATTTCAGTTGGGCTATCTGATCCCTGATCTTGAGGATATCTTTTTTCTTCTTGTCGATGTCGGATAGTATCTCATCCTGATAGCTGATCGTTTTCCGGTAGAGTTCCGCTGCCCGTTTATAGTCAAGTTCCTTTCGGTATATATCAGCCATGAACTCATTTGCTTTCGATCGTCTCAAGATGTCTTCCCGGGGAAGGAGTTCAAGTGACTTCTGAAACGATTCCAGAGCGAGGGGATAGTTTCCGGTTCTTTTATATCCGAGATAGCCGAGGGCGAAGTGTATATGCGCGTCATCAGGTTTTTTTTCGAGATATTTTCTATAGTATTTAACCGTTTCAAGGTATCGCCCGATGTCCTCGTTGAGATTCCCTATTTTGAGGAAGAGATCCGGGTCGGCGCTGTCGCCTTGTTCATTAATGTATCTTTCAAGATGATAGATCGCTTTTTTCTTCTCACCGGTGCGATAGAGCGAGTTGCCGAGCTCCAGTGAATATTCATACTTGTTCGGATTCAGTGAATAGGCAGTTTCGAGCGTGCGGCGATAGTTTACCGTGAGATTGAGCTTCTTGTATACCTGTGCTATTTCATAATATATCACATCGTCCTTGTTGAATTCAAGGGATTTGAACCTGAGAGCCTGATAATAGTGGTTTAACGATTTATCGTACTCTGCGAGATTGAAGGAGCAGCGTGCCGCATAGAGATGGAGCGTAAAGAGCTTTTCGTTGTTCTCAATGAAGAATCCCTTCTCCTGCCGCTTTCTGAAGAGGTCGTTAATATTTATCCCCTCCTCAACTCTTTTGAACGAAATGAAATCTGAAGGAACCCTCTTTTCAGCGCTTCGTTTTTCGTATTCAGCATTAATGTCTTTTTTCAGGACTTCAATCGCCTTTTGATATTCGCCCTTCTGATACAGTTCCATGAAATTACCATTCTTTTCGCTCTGCGCGCCGACGGGCACGGAAATGCCGATCAGGAGCGCGGTGAAGATTATCATCCTGAGATAACCGGTGAGGAGATACCGCACATGGGATAGCCCCGAAGTGATCTCTTCACCTCTGAGGATATGGTGCCCTGATTTTGAATCTTTCATTAAAACATGCATGTTCTTCACGTATGATTGCGGATATATTCTGATCATAAAGTTATCCACTTTATAGTATCGGTTCAAATAAAATAATCATTAAATACTGGTTCATTTTTTTATTTGCAATTATATATTCGCATTCTAGCATTGTGTTAATTTCAGGGAGTTATTTATGAAAAAACATGCGGTAACGTTATACCCTCTAGAGAAGACTCAGTCGTTTGATGAAGACACACTTCTTCTGGATGCGCTTACGGATATGGGAGTGATAGTAAAAACGCCCTGTGGGGGGAAGGGTGTATGCGGTAAGTGCAGGGTGAAGGTAAAGGGAGCGCTCTCAGCGCTCACCGAGCAGGAAAAACGGCACGCGGTTAACGATGAGCGGCTGGCATGCCAGGCGAAGATCATGGGGGACGTTCAGGTTTTTATAGAAGATTCAGTAACCCGGAGAGAAGTAATATATCACCCTGTTGATCGTGAAGCACGTTACGGTGTTGCCGTTGATATCGGTACTACAACAGTGCAGGTAAAGCTGGTTACTATTGGGCGAAGTGAATCGTTTCTCATCGGATCTTTTCTCAATCCACAGCGAAGATACGGGCACGATGTGATTGCCCGCATCACGGTTTCTGATGATCCTGAAAAATATCAGGAGCTTGTCAATCTCATACAGCATGCTGTTGCGACATTACTGCTCGATTTTCTCGATGTGGTGAAGCTGTCACCGGAGCAGATCGATCTGCTGATCTTTTCGGGCAATACGACTATGATGTATTTTCTCTTTAACATCGATGTCTCCACGCTCGGTGTGTATCCCTTTACAGTACCACGACTTGATTTTGATGATTTCAGACCTGATGATATTGCTCTGGAGATCTTTCGCAATGCGCGCGTATTTGCCTTACCAGCAGTATCGGCATATCTGGGATCTGATTTGATAGGAGGTCTTGCCCTCGCACTGGAACAGGGATTTGATCGAAATGTTATTTTTATTGATATAGGAACCAATGGTGAAATCTTTATGATTAATTCCTCTGGAGCGATCTACGCAGCGTCCTGTGCAATGGGACCTGCTCTTGAGGGGATGAACATCTCTTCGGGCATGACGGCTGATGTGGGAGCGATTACCCATATCGGAGCTGATAATAATAAGCTCGATTTTGAGATGCTCGGAGAGAGTGCCCCGGTTGGCATGTGCGGAACAGCACTCATCGATATTATTGCACATTTTTTGAGGATGGGAGTAATTCTCCCTTCGGGGGCCTTTTCAAAAGAGATTTCGAATATTGAGCTCCCCACTCCTGCTCGGTATCTTCATGATGGAAATTTGAAGATGATTAAGCTCTGGGATGAGATCACCCTGACCCAGAAAGACATTCGGAATGTGCAGCTCGCAAAGGGCGCAAGCCTTTCTGCGGCACTCATCTTACTCGATGAGGCGGGATGCTCTCTTCGCGATATCGAGCAGGTGCTCATCGCCGGGGCTTTTGGACAGCATCTCGACATCGAGAACTTCAAGCAATTGCGCTTTCTCCCCGACTTTCCCAATGCGGAGTACCATTTTCTCGGCAACAGCAGTCTTACGGCTGCTGAGAGAGCCTGTCTGGACCCCGGTTTCCTGGAGAAAGCCCGAAGCGCTCGTGACAGGGTGCAGGTTGTCGAGCTTTCGGGACATACCGATTTCAATAAGCAATTTGTCGAGGCGATTAAATTCTAGGGAACAGATTGCTGCTTCGGTATTTTTCTCACCGTAAAGCACCGCGTGCCATGGGATGTACTCATTCTCTAAAAGGGCAGGGCGCTTCTTCGAAAACGGGATTTACGGTGATGTTCAAGATTGAATGAGTTTATGCAAAAAAGCACTCAAGTCAGTATCGCTTGAAGAAAGGAGCCCTTCCAACAGGTCATCGTCGTTCACGATTCTTTTCAGGAGATCGCCGCGATCAGAGAAGCTCAGCGAAGAGAATGCACTGTCGCTTTTCAGTACCTCCCGTGCCGCTCTGAGCACTTCCAGTATCTTCTCAATGTTGTCGGGAAGGTGCTGTTCTAGCTCACGGCGCAATCGTGCTGACATTGACGGAGAGGCTCCCCCTGTTGAGATAGCGATCATCAAATCACCGCGCTGCATCCACGAGGGGATATAAAAGGAGCAATGCGGGGGATCATCCACGGCATTGATGAGGATATTTCTCCTCTCCGCTTCGATGAATACCTTTCGATTCGTTTCGGTATCATCGGTAGCCGAGAAGACCAGCGCTGCGCTCTCGAGATCGCCTTCACGGTATTCTCGCTCTATCAGCGTCAGTGCATTGGGGTACTCCTCGATAAGACGGTGAATGTCTCCTTGAAAATCGGGGGCAATGGCTGTTATCCGTGCATTTCGTGAGAGGAGATCCCTGATCTTTCGCAGTGCCACCTCTCCGCCGCCGATCACCACGATATGTCTGTTTTCAATGTTCAGAAAAATGGGATAGAGCTTCATCTATTTTAAGAGCTCCTCTGGCACCGGGAATTCCTCTCCCTCATCACGGAGTGCTCTCTTCTTCTCATCGGTTAGGTCGATCTCCTCGTCGGTAAGGTAGCACTGCGGGTCGGGGGCCCAGGGATCGTTATAAGTACGATATGCACGCACCCGCATTGAGCCGGTACAGAGTTCGCGATATCTGCAGAGCTTGCATCTCCCCTTGATATAGTCCGCCTTGTGCTTTAATCCGCGCATGAGGGGATCGCTCTCGTCCATCCAGATGTCACCGAAGCTTCGCTCTCGAATGTTGCCGAAAGTATAATCCTGCCAGAACTGGTCCGGATGAACATTCCCGAAAAAGTCTATATTTCCGATTCCAACACCGGTTGAATGCGCTCCGCCGCCGTTCCAGGAGAGGAGCCGGTGTACCTCTTCCGACTGCTGTTGGTTGTGATCTTTCAGCTTGAGGTAGAGGTAAACACCGTCGGCGTGATTATCGACGGTGAGTATGTTGATGTCGAGGTTTCGATCGAAGAAGTCTCTTGTGCGCTCGAGGATGATATCCATGGCGTCACGCGACTCCCGATGATTAAGATCGTCTGCGAAGATGTTTTCACCGCGTCCCGAGTAGACGAGATGATAGAAACAGGCGCGGTTAATTCCCTCCTCCCTGATGAAATCGAATATCCGGTGAAGATCCTGATAATTTCTTTTGGTGAGGGTTAGCCGAAGCCCGACCCGCTGTCCGACAGCCACACAGTGTTCAAATCCATTCATGGCTCGACGAAAAGCACCCTTGACACCTCTGAATTTGTCGTTCACCTCTTCCATGCCGTCGAGGCTGATTCCCACGTATACAATCCCGGCATTTTTCAACGCATTGGCCATTTCCCGGTCAATCAGCGTGCCGTTGGTCGAAAGAACGGGGCGGATCTCCTTCTTGGCCGCATGTTCTATCAGGGTAAGGATGTCCTTCCGCATCAGCGGCTCACCTCCGGAGAAGAGGAGGGATGGTATTCTGAAAGAGGCGAGATCGTTGACCAGCGAGATGCCCTCTTCGGTGGTAAGCTCCCCGCCATAGCTGATGTTATCGGAATCGGTATAGCAGTGAACGCATTTCAGATTGCAGGTTCTGGTGGTGCTCCAGACAATAATGGGCCGCCGTTCACTGGCACTGAGCTCCCGGTGATGCGGGAGATTACCGTGCAGGTCTGGTTTCGATTCGGTTCCGTAGCGAAGACCGTCTCCTGTTGAGGTGCCGCCACAGTAGAGCTTTCCTATGTCAATCATGGGTTTCCTTTTCCTGTTTGGGATTATTTTCGTTCCGGTCGGTGAAACCGCTCCTTGAGATTTTTTGGTTCCAGATCTCGAATGCAGATGAAAAATAGGCTACCCTCTGTTTCTTGAACTCGCGAAGGGTCGTCAGAACCTGATAATCATCAACATTCGATTGCAGAGCGAGTTGTCTAACCTTCGAATGCAGCGATTCATCCGTCTTTGCATGAATCATTGCAAAGAGGGGGTATTCCCATTTTCCCGGGTATACCGTCCTCAGATAGAGATGGGTGACAGTGGACTCCTGAATGAAAGGGGTGGTAACGCTATTAATATCTGCATCTCCTTTCGGCTTCCACACGGTCATCGCATTTGAGGTGAAACCGGCCTTGTAATGTCGGATCACCGCAGCATAGCGTCTCATAATGCCTTCTGTTTTAAGTGTCTGGCCCAGTTCGATAAGCTGCTGCTCGGTGAGAAAGGTCTCCTGCTGCTCCACGAGTGCCTGAAAGGGCCTCGGGACAAGGGGGAGATCCTCCAGGAGCATTCGAACCGATTCTCGCTCCTCTCTGCTAAGGGTGCGCCGGGGAGCTTTATTGGTATTCCTCCTCGCGCTGTAATTCCCAGGTGCATGAGATTTGCCCCCGCCAACATCGAGCATCATGCCAATCTTGAAAAACTTCTCATTTCTCAGGATGAGATAATCAGCAGCGCCTGAGAGCTCTTTTAAAACAGAAACGGTTTCTTTGAGCGAGCTTTTCGCGTCTACGGCAAGGGTGAACCATATGTTAAAGTGATGATTCCGAAGATAGTTATGGCTAACCCCAGGATGCTCATTTATCACCTGTGCTGCTTTTTCTATATGTTGTTCGGGAACCTCGAAGGCAATGAGGCTCGTTTGATATCCAAGGCTCTCAGTGTTGAAGATGGCGGAGATGGTGCGTATGATCTCGAGGCGCTTCAGACGCTCGATAGTTGAAAGCAGATCTTGAGCCGATTGATTGAGCTCTGCGGCAAGGTGTGCAAAAGGCTCTGCCAGCAGAGGAAAATCACTCTGAATTCTATTCAGAAGCGCCGTTTCACTGGAGCTGAAATTCACCGTTGTGCCCTCTTCGGTGTGTAGATGCAATAGGGTTCCTCTTCGAGATGGTCTCCTGTCGCATAATACGCTCGTGCTCGACAGCCTGCGCAGAAGGACTTGAATTCACAGATACCGCATTTCCCCTTGAGGTTGTTGAGATCCCGGAGCTCGTTGAAGAGCGAAGATTCCTTCCATATCGTTTCAAAAGGTGTTTCGAGCACGTTTCCGGCGATGAGAGGAAGGTAGCCGCAGGGTTGAACATCACCGTGATGTGAAATGAAGCAGATACCGGTTCCCGCAAGACAGCCTCGCGTCATTGCGGTCATACCGTCAGTTTCAAAGGTTACTGTTCTCCCCTCCTCTCGTGCCCGCTGTCGTACAATTCGATAATAGTGGGGCGCACAGGTGGCTTTAAATTCCAGCTCTGTGCTCTTGACCCGATCATAAAACCAGTTCAGTACCTTCTCATATTTTTCCGGTGAGATCATCTCTGTTTCCGCAATTTCTACGCCGCAGCCGACGGGGACCAGCATGAAGATATGCAGTGC
>Ga0180433_10009755_pt1 | contig 11688 bp, 12 predicted proteins | sample SS_ome_8_FD_132980 | JGI IMG/M metagenome (GOLD analysis project Ga0180433, IMG submission 132980) | Hypersaline lake sediment archaeal communities from the Salton Sea, California, USA - SS_1_D_1 metaG | ecosystem: Environmental > Aquatic > Non-marine Saline and Alkaline > Hypersaline >... | reverse complement strand
GAGTCCCTCTATCACTATCATGGCTTTGGTCTTTGGATCCCATTTTCTTCTTTTCATGGCTGCCCTTTCTTCCAGCCATTTTACTCTCTTAGTTAAGCCCCTGTCTTAATGGGGTGCAGTATATTCGTTTGAATTATCACAGTTACTTGGCTTTTTCGCCCAGCCTCAATGCTACATACTCAATGATAACCCCGTAGACAATCCCTGCTAAGAACCCTATAACATCTTTGAATCCTGTGGAGCTGTAAAAAGCGAAGGAAACCAGCAACCCTAGGAGTGCTCCACGCCCGATTGCCTGCAGGGTATTCAACCTGCCCCAAGCCAAGCCGATAACCACACCCATGAGCAAACGGTTGAACCAGAAAGAAAAAAGGTAAAAAGCATCATTTGCGAATCCTGATCTCACCTGGGCACCTACAATACAGATAATACCTAGCAGTGCACCTGTAATAACGCATACCAGCATCCTTCTTGTAAACATTCCTTTCATCTCATCGCTCCTTTAGAATTATTTTACAGAGACCATGACCCTTACCCTAGATTCAGCAGCACTCCCGCTTAGAATCCCGAGACTATTAATATAATACTTCTTAGTCGTTTTACGGTGCAAAGATACATGCGGCCACACCCCATTGGAGGCCCTTCGCATTATCTATTTCTTCTCAATAAGTGACAATAGTCACATACAGCAGAAAAGACCAACTGTTATATTGTTAGTTATAGTACCAAGGATGGAAAAGGTATATGAGAATTCGCTTTTTTGTTATGGTGTTTATACTTGCTGTGATAATAGTCATAACTCCATCTTGTGTAAATACTTCAGAGGATTCATTTATGGAAGACCATGTTAATAAGGAACTAAATACTGCTACTTTTGCTGGCGGATGCTTTTGGTGCATGGAACCACCTTTTGAGGTATTAGAAGGGGTGGAGGCAGTGATAGCTGGTTATACCGGTGGAGATCAAGAAAACCCAAGCTATGAAGAAGTGTCATCGGGTAATACTGGTCATTATGAATCTATCCAAATCACATATGATGCAGAAAAGATCAGCTATGAGAAATTGCTTGATGTTTACTGGAGACAGATTGATCCCACTGATGACGGAGGTCAGTTTGCGGACCGAGGGTCACAATATAGGACTGCCATTTTTTATCATGACCTAACGCAAAAAGAGATAGCTGAAAGGTCTAAGCTTCAACTTGAAAATTCGGGCAAGTTTGATAAGCCGGTAGTAACCCAAATACTACCCTATAAATCATTCTATGCGGCTGAGGCCTATCACCAGAACTATTATAAGAATAACCCTGATAGGTACAAATATTATAAACAGGGTTCAGGCAGAGAGGATTATTTGAAAGAGACTTGGCCGGACCAACAAAGCAATTATAATAACTTTAAAAAACCCTCCGATGAAGAACTCAGGGTGATTTTGAATCCATTGCAGTACGAGGTTACACAGCAAAATGGAACTGAGCCTCCCTTTAATAACGAATATTGGGATAACAAGGCAGAAGGCATTTACGTTGATGTCGTCTCCGGCGAACCACTTTTCAGTTCCACGGATAAGTTCGAATCTGGAACAGGATGGCCCAGCTTCACTAAACCCATTGAACCTACTAGCATAATAGAAATAGTGGATAGAAGCTATGGAATGTATAGAATTGAGGCAAGAAGTCAATTTGGTGATTCCCACCTGGGACACGTATTTGATGACGGCCCAGCGCCAACAGGTAAACGTTACTGCATTAATTCCGCCGCTTTGCGCTTCATACCAAAGGAAAAACTGGCGGAACAAGGTTATAAGGATTATGAATACCTGTTTAAGAAATAAGTGACAGGCCGTAAACACAAAATGAACGGCCTGGATTATAGAAAAGCTCCGAAAGCTATGCCAGTGATTATTTTGTGAAGTAACTATGCCTGTAGAATGTTAAAACTGTTTACAGGCTTCTGCCTATTAATATGCATATTCGAATTACTGCCAGAGCACAAGTGCCACTGTATCTCACGGACTAATTCTAAGCTGGCAATGGATGCAGATGTCCCCCTCTTAACACAACTTATCCCATTCAAGGAGGCACAAAATGGCATAGAACTCACCGAGTACAAGAGCTACCGGAAGATTTAATTGCTGCCGCAATCTACAATACAGATATAGTAGATAATTTAAACTATCTGAAAAGTAGGATGTGGCTGCAGCTCAAGTGCCCTTGGGAATCTCCAGGAATGGTGGAAGCGCTGGTTGATGCCTCAAATCAGTTAATACCGGATATCTGAAGCCAAGCTTGTGGCTGTCCTCCAGACCTTTAAGCACCTTTTCGAACTTGCTCTCCGGCATAGTGAATATGACCTCATGGTTCTGGGCTCCGGCGAAGATTAAGTCGCCGCCACTGGGTAGAATGAACTGACATTCATCACTGTTGGTTGTCCGGGCTACGATGTCACCGCAGTCTATGCTTCCAGAGGCATTGGCAGAGACACCGGGACCAGGAACTCCGCCTGCTGATTGGACAAGTCTATTTGCCTGGGCAGGTTCACAATAGACCACGATCAAATCGGGCTCGAAGTCAGCGGTCTCGATAGGCGACATTAGTAAATGGCTGAATTTGCCGGCCTCAAGTCGCTTCTCGGCTGGAACTGAGAGCATTGCACCTTGGGGTGGTTCAGCGATGAATCCCATGACCAAGGCCCCTTCGAGACAGCACTGGTCGCTACTTCCGACGGCCAGTGTCCAGCGGTAGCGCCTGGCCAGGCCGATGGCTTGACAGAGTGTGACCTGATATCCCAAGTCACGCATCGGCATCCTGACCTTCTCCGGTAGGTCACTTTCGGACCGACACAGCTTGAGCGCCAAGGGAAAGGTCTGGGGCCTGATGTAGAAGTTGAGTCTTTCGTTGATTTGTTTAAGATCCATTCGTTTCTCCTTAATCCGATTTTCATGTGTGCTCATTTTAAGTGTCTGCTGTTCGGCCGTCAACTCATCTGACAAGCTATGAACCAAGTGCCTCTGGTCGAGTTTTCACGCAGGGTAGCGTTGTTATAAGGTTTCATCATCTATAGGCGGATTTGGCGTTTCTTGCTCGATTCTGACAGTTGCGGTTGAATACAGGGCTGAAGCTGCCCTCAGCAGGATCGTGGTGTAGCCTTGCTTCGGTACTGCTATGATTTCATTTGAGGCACCCTCTTCGATAATCTCCCTGTGACCTGCCCCCAAAAAGTATACCACTTTTTAAGTTAGAGTTGTTAGAGCACAATCCAACGCGATTACCTCGGGATCACAGCTAAGAAAGCTCAAGAATTCCACAGACACCAAACCCATTGAACCTACTAGCATAATAGAAATAGTAGATAGAAGCTATGGAATGTATAGGATTGAGGTAAGGAGCCAATTCGGTGATTTCCCACCTGGGACACGTATTTGATGACGGCCCAGCGCCAACAGGTAGACGTTACTGCATTAATTCCGCTGCTTTGCGCTTCATACCAAAGGAGAAACTGGCAGAACAAGGTTACAGTGATTACGAATACCTGTTTAAGAAATAAGCTACAGGCCGTAAACACAAGCAGCCATTGCTATATACTGAGCCGCACAGGACTCGAACCTGTAACCGGCTGATTAAGAGTCAGCTGCTCTGCCTGTTGAGCTAGCGGCCCAAGCGGGCTAATGGTAACATCCACTACTAATTGAAGTCAAGGTAATCGAATTACAGTCAGGTGCTCCCAAGGATATTAACTAATTTCAGATACTTTAGCTACATGCCTTTGAGTAAATTGCCAAGCATAAGTATTATGAACGCTATCAAGACTAGCCAGAATGCGATTGAGGACAAGAAGGGAATGGTAATTAATGCGGCTAACAATCCAACAGCAGCAAGAGCAACAGACACCCAAAATACGACTTTCTTCGGAGCACTTAGCTTCATCTTAAAACCTCCTTATTGAAGCGACCACTTTTCTGATTCGACAGCTAATTGTTTATATTGCCAAAGATAGCCTTAGGAGACTCCTGACTGAGTGACACATTTTAAGCACATAATACTGAACCAGTCAAGCTTATTTTGGTTTCTAGACTCGTTCAAGACATGATATAATGAAGCTAACCTCGGGATATTGTGAGGATAGTGGAGAAGCCTTTCGAAATCATCGACCACACTGCAGATATCGGCATTGTCGCCTACGGCACCGATATCAAGCAGGTCTTTGCCAACGCCGCTCTCGGACTTTTCAGTCTGATGGCAGACCCCGATGACTTCAGTGAAGGCATCAAGCGCGACCTAGAGCTATCAGCTGAGGATGTTGAGGTCTTGCTGGTAGAATGGCTGAACGAGCTTATTTACATCTTCGACGTTGAACACATCTTCTTCAAAAGGTTTGAGATCGACAAGCTGACCAGTAATCAGATAAGAGCTAGGTGCTTCGGGGAAAAGATAAAGCCCGGTCAACACAAGTTGAAAAGAGAGGTTAAGGCGGCCACCTATCACATGTTGCAGATAAACAAAGAGGACGGGGGCTATAAAGTGCAGGTAATCTTCGATATTTAGAGGTGAAAAGTAATGCCGAAATGGCAAGGGCAACTTAACAAAATAGACGATTACCGCTGGGAAATTCCCAAGAGCTACAAGCCGGGTATGCGGGTACCGGGAATGGTCTATGCCGACAAGGCTATGCTGGAGGTCATCAAGGAAGAACAATCTCTGGAGCAGGTAGCCAACGTGGCTTTTCTGCCCGGCATAGTAGGCCGCTCCATGGCAATGCCCGACATTCACTGGGGTTACGGATTCCCCATAGGTGGAGTGGCAGCCACACGGGTGAACGACGGCGTCATCTCACCGGGTGGCGTTGGCTACGATATAAACTGCGGCGTAAGGCTGCTGCGCACCAATCTAACCGAGAATGAAGTTAAGCCTAAAATCAAGGAACTCGTAAACGTACTGTTCCGCGATATCCCATCCGGCCTGGGTTCCGAAGGTAAAATAAGATTGGGGGAGAAAGAGATAGACGAGGTGCTGACTGAGGGCGCTCACTGGGCAGTAAAACGCGGTTTTGGTCTGCCGGAAGACCTGGAGGCAACCGAGGAGACAGGTCGCATGAAGGGAGCAGCCCCGGATAAAGTAAGTGCCAGAGCTAAAAAGAGAGGTGCACCCCAATCAGGGACATTAGGCTCCGGAAACCATTTTCTGGAAGTACAGATGGTAAGCGAAATCTACGATGAAGTCGCAGCTAAGACCATGGGTATCGACCGGACTGGACAGGTGCTACTACTCATCCATACCGGTTCAAGAGGTCTCGGTCACCAGGTCTGTGATGATTACCTGAGGATAATGGAGGAGGCAGTTCGAAAATATGACATTAACCTGCCCGATAGACAATTAGCCTGTGCCCCTGTAGAGTCAAGGGAAGGGAAGGACTATCTCGCCGCAATGGCTTGTGCCGCCAACTACGCCTGGGCTAACCGACAATGCATTACTCACTGGGCCAGGGAGTCATTTATCGAGGTCTTTGGCAGAAGCCTCGAAGAACTGGGCATGCAGCAAATTTACGATGTGGCTCATAATATTGCAAAAATAGAGGAGCACTCAGTAAATGGCAACAAGATTACGGTGTGCGTTCACCGCAAGGGGGCAACCAGAGCTTTCCCTCCCGGGCACAAAGATATACCACAACGCTATAAAGAAATTGGACAGCCGGTGCTCATTCCCGGCGACATGGGCCGCCGTTCGTATCTAGCAGTAGGGACAGATAAGGCAATGGCAGAAACCTTCGGTTCCACCTGCCATGGTGCCGGCAGGGTGCAGAGCCGAGGTGCAGCCAAGCGCAGCATGAGAGGCATTGATGTCGCCAATGAGCTAAAAGCTAAAGGTATTACTGTAAAAGCAGGCAGCATGGCTTCGCTGGCAGAGGAGGCATCACAAGCATATAAAGACGTTACCGAGGTAATCGAAGTAACCAACCAAGCCGGAATTTCACGAAAAGTTGTCATGGCAAGCCCTATAGGAGTCATAAAAGGCTAGTGGCAAGAAAAAAAGAGGCTCCTATCAAGCTCCCTCCACCAATCCTAAAAGGCAAGATATCAATAGAAGAAGCCATATCAAAGCGAAGATCGTTTAGAAGGTTCGGAGCCCAGCCAATATCTTTAGCACAGATCTCCCAGCTATTGTGGTCTGCCCAGGGTATAACCAGCACTAGCGGACGAAGAGCCGTTCCCAGTGCCGGCGCTACCTATCCACTGGAGATCTTTGTCGTCATCGGGGAGCACGGCATAGAAAGTCTGGCAGCCGGCATATATCACTATGACGTAGACAACCATTCTCTGAGCCTGCATATGAAAGGCGACTTGAGGCAGAAACTAGCCGATACTGCACTGGGCCAGAGCTTCATCTCCAATTGCCCGGTTGATATAGTAGTCTGTGCTCTTCCCCACAAAACCGCCTACAGATATGGCAGGCGTGGTGAGAGATATGTTCACATAGAAGTCGGACATGTCGGCCAAAACGTCTCGCTGCAGGCTGTGGCTTTGGGTTTAGCCACGGTAATGGTCGGCGCCTTCGACGATGAAGATGTGGGAAAGGTTCTAAAACTCGAAGAGCAAATCAAGCCATTATATATAATTCCAGTAGGCAAACCAGTATAATTACCTATAATCAGCTAAGCATAAATTCGATTGCTCTTGTCCCTCGGATGTAGTACAATTAGTCGGTTACCAAGTGAGCGACTGCAAAATAAACGTCTAACAAGGAGGTTTTAAAATGCCACAAACAAGAGAAGCAGTCATAGTAAACTATGTTAGGTCCGCGTTTTCAAGATCGAGACCAAGAGAGCCAGAGAGGGATGTGTTCAACGGGCTCAGGATGGATGCCGTCTCCGGAATGCTAATAAAGGAGCTTATCAAGAGAACCAAAGTCAAACCTGAGGACATCAATGACGTATTGGTTGGCTGCGCCTTTCCAGTAGGTGAACAATGGACATACGGAGGCAGAATGTCGGTATTCCAGGCCGAACTACCCTTCGAGGTACCGGCCGAGCAAATTGACAGGCAGTGTGGGTCTTCAATGTCAACCGTACATCTGGGTGCTATGGAGATAATGCTTGGCTACTCTGATGTTGTTATATCGTGCGGGATTGAGCACATGACGCATAATCCGATGCCCGGTCCCGGTATTGACCCGAGCCTTATAAAGACAGAACCAGACCCCGCTCTCTTAACCGACGAACGTTTCAAAAAATACGACTTCGCTACAGCCATGAACATGGGGCTGACTGCAGAAAAGTTGTTTTCACAAACTGATTTCACCAGAGAGGACATGGATAAATGGGCACTCAGAAGCCACCAGCTGGCAGCCAAGGCGCTTGAAGAGGGTTATTTCAAGGATGAGATAATGCCCATTGAAGTAACACTGGCTGATGGCAAAAAACAGGTCATCGATAGAGATATGGCTATAAGGGCAGACACAACAATGGAAGGCCTTGCCGGATTGAAGCCAGCATTTACACCAGACGGACAGATAACCGCCGGCAATTCTTCGCCATTGAATGCTGCCTCCACTGCCCTAATGTTGATGTCCAAAGAAAAGGCAAAAGAATACGGTCTGAAGCCTTTAGCCACGATCGTGTCCTGCGGCTGGGCAGGTGTGGATCCGACTGTTATGGGAAAGGGACCGGTACCCGCCAGCAAGATGGCGTTAAAGCACGCAGGTTTAGATGTGAAAGATATTGATTTCTGGGAGATAAACGAGGCATTCTGCATTGTAGCCCTATATGCCATACAACAGCTGGGCATTGACCCCGAGAAAGTCAACATAAAAGGCGGCGCTACCGCCATCGGCCATCCGCTCGGCGCTTCTGGAACAAGACTTGTGGGCACATTGGCCAGGATACTGAACCTTAAAGGAGGAACCTATGGCCTGGCAAACGCTTGTGTTGGCGGAGGTCAGGGTGTAGCCACAGTCATCAAGAGAGAGGCATAGTAAAAGAGCAAGTTTTCAAAGTTAACTGAATAGAGATATTTGATTCACTAACAGGCAGCGCAATCCCGAGCTTATTTTTGCTGGCGCTGCCTGTTTTTATTACGCTTAAGCAAAAAGTATTCTACGCTGTCAGAGAGAGCCAGCCAGCTGGCCTCAATGATATTAGTCGAGCTACCAACGGTCCGCCACTGCTTCCGGCCATCGCTGGATTCAATTAACACCCGCACCTGCGAACCAGTACCGGCACTCTCTTCTAAAATCCGCACCTTATAGTCAATCAACTCAACGGCAGTCAAATCAGGATAGAACTCCAGCAAAGCCTTCCGCAAAGCTCGGTCAAGGGCATTAACCGGACCATTACCCTCAGCAGCGGTATGCATGGTTTTATCACCGACTCTTACTTTGACTGTAGCTTCAGCAAGCAATCCTGATTCGTCTTCACTAGATGGACGGCGATGCCTCTCCACCACCACCATAAAATCAATCAGATCGAAAGGAGACTTATACTCAGGCTGAGCTCGGCGCAATAGCAATTCAAAAGAGGCATCCGCATCTTCGTACTGAAAGCCGCGGCTTTCCAGCACTTTTAGTTGCTGCAATACCTGACGCGCTTCTCTGCCCTTAGATGGCAGAATAATACCCAGCTCCTTAGCCTTATATATAATGTTACCCTTGCCCGACAGCTCAGATACAACCACCTTAGAGCGATTGCCCACCAGGTCAGGATTGATATGCTGATAGCTGTCTTCCCACTTCATGATGCCGGATACATGCAGCCCCCCCTTATGAGCGAAGGCGCTGTCACCGACATAGGGAAGATGGCTGGATGGAGACAGGTTAGCCAACTCAGCTACATAGCGAGAAACTCCGGTGAGCTTGGCTAGCTGCTCATCTGTAACACAATCGATACCTAATTTGAGCTTCAGTGCCGGTATAATAGAGCAGAGATTAGCGTTACCACAACGCTCACCATAGCCGTTAATGGTACCCTGCACCTGGACAGTTCCAGCTTGAACTGCAACCAGTGAGTTGGCCACAGCCAACTCACCATCATTATGAACATGAATGCCCAGCGGCACGGATACTGCCTTCTGAACAGCTTTAATTGCTGTAGCAACTTCAGAAGGTAGAACCCCACCATTGGTATCACAGAGCACCAAACATTCAGATCCAGCTTTGGCTGCTTCTTTAACCACCTTGATTGCATATTCAGGATTCGATTTGTAACCATCAAAAAAGTGCTCGGCGTCAAAAAACACAGTGAGTCCTCTTGATTTAAGATAGCCCACAGACTCAGCGATAATACGCAGGTTATTCTCTAAATTGGTCTCCAGAACCTGGGTCACATGTAAATCCCAACTCTTACCAACGATGGTTACTACTCTGGTCTTAGCCTCTATCAAAGCCTGCAAGCTGGCGTCTTTGCTCACCGCGGAATCAGGGTGACTGGTGCTGCCAAAAGCAACCAGAACCGAATGCTTCAATTTCAAACTCAGCGCTTTAACGAAGAATTCCGTATCCTTGGGATTGGCACCGGGCCAACCACCCTCAATGAATTGGATACCCATTTCGTCCAGTTTTTGAGCAATCTTAAGCTTATCGGCAACGGAAAAGGAAATGCCCTCCTGCTGGGCTCCATCCCGCAAAGTCGTATCGTAAATTTTAACCTGCACCATTGTTTCTATCTGGTTATCTTCTCAGCAATCAACCTGCCCATGTCATTCGTTCCCACTCTGGTTTTACCTTCCTCCATTATATCATAGGTACGATGACCTTCTTCCAAAACTGCGATTACTGCCCTCTCCACAGCTCGAGCTTCAGCAGTAAGATTGAAAGAATAACGAAGCATCATGGCAGCACTCAATATAGTGGCGATGGGATTAGCCATATTATGTCCAGCTCGGCTCGGGGCACTACCGTGGATGGGCTCATAAAGGCCGAAGGCTTTGGAAGCACCACCTTTAGGAATATCGGCCAAACTGGCTGATGGCAGCATCCCCATAGAGCCGGCCAGCATAGAGGCCTCATCGGTGAGAATATCGCCAAATGTGTTCTCTGTAACCAAGACATCAAATTGAGCTGGACGCTGTATGAGACGCATAGAACAGGCATCTACCAGCATATGTTCCAGCTCGACATCAGGATAACCAGAAGCTACCTCGGTAGCCACCTGGCGCCACAATCGAGATGATTCGAGGACATTGGCTTTGTCCACTGAAGTCAGCTTCTTACTACGGGTCAGGGCTATTTCAAAGCCAACCTTCATAATACGCTCAATCTCTTCTTCCGAATATGCCATGGTGTCAACAGCCCACCTGACTCCAGAAGTCCGCCAACGTTTCTTGGGTTTGCCGAAATAAAGCCCGCCGGTAAGCTCACGAACCACCATCATATCCACTTCTCTTATTACGTCAGGCTTAAGGCTTGTTGAATTAACGAGCATAGGCAAAACCTTAATCGGACGCAAGTTTGCAAAAAGCCCCAACTCTTTGCGCAAGATTAGAAGTCCATCTTCAGGGCGTACCTTAGCCTTCGGGTCATCCCACTTCGGGCCGCCAACAGCCCCAAGCAACACAGCATCACAGCTCCGGCACATCTTTAAAGTTTCTTCAGTCAAAGCAACACCGTGAGCATCTATCGCTGCCCCACCCACCAGGCCATGATGATACTGAAAGCCATGACCAAATTTCTTACTCACTGATTCCAGGACTTTTACAGCTTCAGTAGCTACCTCAGGGCCAACACCGTCACCTAACAATACTGCGATATCAAACTGCAAATTACAATCCTCCAGTCAGTCTCTTCTTAGTATACTCGACCAGACCACCGGCATTTATTATCCCCATCATGAAATCAGGATAAGGCTCAGCGACAAAGGTTTTATCTCGGGTAATATCCCTTATCTCTCCGGTAGCCAGTTCGACCTCAATAACATCACCGGCTTCAGTATTATCTACAGCCTCAACGCATTCCAAAAGCGGCAATCCAATATTGATAGCATTACGGAAGAAGATGCGGGCGAAACTTTTAGCAATAACACAGGATATTCCAACAGCCTTGATAGCCAGAGGGGCATGTTCTCTCGAAGAGCCACACCCGAAATTGGTGTCAGCCACAATAATGTCACCCGGCTCAACCCTGGCCAAGAATTCGGAATCAACATCTTCCATGCAATGTTGAGCCAACTCTTCAGGCTCGTACAGATTAAGATGGCGAGCCGGTATGATGGCATCGGTATCAAAGTTGGCACCATACTTGTGAACCTTGCCTTTTAGCTTCAAATCATCCCTACCTTTCAAAAATAGAATGGGTAAGCACAAGCTTCACCACTGCTACTTGGCATAACCCTGTTCTCTAAACCTCATCTTCAGCTCGTATACACCTTCAGCACTCCTGCGCTCAATATCAAATCCCATCTTTTCAAATAAATGAAGCATCGGTCGATTCTCTTCAAGAACCTCTGCAGTAAAACCGAGTAGACCGCTTCTCTTAGCCAGATAACTTAGATAAGACAATAACTCTGTACCCATACCCTTATTCTGATAACCATCTCTTACTGCAAAAGCAACCTCCGCAGTGTGAGACTCCTCATCTATAATATACTGCCCTAAGCCGATAGCAATCTCCTTTTCTCCTTCCTGCATCACGGCTAGGATAGACATTTGTTTAGTGTAATCGATAACAACAAATTCTTGCAATCGCTCATGAGGCATGTCTTTTCG
>Ga0180433_10009753_pt1 | contig 11689 bp, 7 predicted proteins | sample SS_ome_8_FD_132980 | JGI IMG/M metagenome (GOLD analysis project Ga0180433, IMG submission 132980) | Hypersaline lake sediment archaeal communities from the Salton Sea, California, USA - SS_1_D_1 metaG | ecosystem: Environmental > Aquatic > Non-marine Saline and Alkaline > Hypersaline > Sediment... | reverse complement strand
TATTTCCTGGTATTTAAGGCAATTTACCTGGGTAGATACCCTCCCACAACGACACCTGAAAGACAGGATATGCTCACTGGCCTGGTGGCTATCAAAATTAACCCCCACATATTTTTCTCGGGGATTTCGCTCAATAAACAACACCTGTCGGTTTCCGTGACAGATCCCCAGGGAAAAACTCTTCCACTTAATGGCCGGGCTGATCAACAGGAGCCAGCCTGGTTTAAGAAAATCGAGCTACTGACATCGCAGCAACAAGTAGAAGCTTACGGTCAGATGCTGACGATTAGCCTTAGCAGGCCTGTAGGGATCGAAGCAATCAATATCTGGAAACTGTCCACTACCCTGATAGTCATACTGGCTGTCATTCTTTTATCTTTGGGTATCTACGCGGTAAAGCGAGTCGCCGTTATCCGCGAAGAACGATCCGCCATCGCACTCTTTGAAGAAGGCGAACGCTTTGCACAGGTCGTAAATACCGCCTTTGATGCGGTTATCACGACTAATAATGAAGGCGTTGTTCTCAGCTGGAACCAAAAAGCGGAAAAGATCTTTGGCATTGAAAGTCAGCAGGCTGAAGGTCAATTATTAATACCGCTGATTCTTGCATCAGAATCGATTCTTCAACATGGAGAATCTCTAAGCAGGTCATTTCACGATAGCTCGTTAAACGAAACCTCCTACCAGATTGAATTGACCGGAAAATATAGTGATGGCCGGGAATTTCCTCTTGAACTTTCCATATCCAAGTCAGTTGTCGGTGAAAAAATTATTCACAGTGTTTTTGCCAGGGATATCAGCGAACGAAAGACGGCTGAAAATCGCATCCGTCAGCTTGCCTATCATGATTCACTCACTGAACTCCCCAACCGGCAGTCATTTAAAATTCAGACTGACCAGGCCATCAAACTGGCCGTTCGAAATAACCGTATGGGGGCCGTACTCTTCATAGACCTCGATGAGTTTAAGAGAATCAACGATACACTAGGTCATGATATTGGCGACTTGTTAATCAAGCGCGTGGCAGAGCGGTTAGTTGAGCAGATCAGAGGCAATGACAGTGTTTCACATACCACCACCGAGGGTATACCCAGTCAGAATGTCGCTCGCCTCGGAGGTGATGAATTCACTATCCTGTTAAGTGAAATCAAACATATCGATGATGCCGGCATAGTGGCGCAAAGGATTCAGCATAGTATTGATGGCGTATTCAACCTGAAGGGATATGAAGTCTACATAACTCCGAGTATCGGCATTGCAGTATTTCCAAACGATGGTAAAGGTGTTGATGAAGTGCTGAAAAATGCAGATACCGCCATGTATCACGCAAAGGCGGTGGGTAAAAACAACTTCCAGTTTTACTCGGAACAAATGGGTGCAAATGCTGCTGAATACCTGAAACTTGGAGCCCTGTTGCGCAAGGCTCTCTCAAACAACGAAATGAAGCTCTACTACCAGCCACAGATATCTGCCAGTAGCGGCAAAATCACTGGCGCAGAGGCACTACTTCGATGGGAGCAGGCAGAACTGGGAATGATATCACCGGCTGATTTCATTCCGCTGGCAGAAGACACGGGCATGATTCTCGATATCGGCGACTGGGTGCTGCGCCAGGCCTGCCTGGATAACGCGCAATGGCAAAACAGCGGTTATCCATCAATTCGTGTTGCCGTGAATCTCAGTGGCTTGCAGTTCATACAAAAAGACCTGCATTTTAAAGTTCAGCAAGCCCTGGAAAATGCCGGGCTAGCCCCGCAATACCTGGAACTGGAAATTACCGAAAGCATCATCATGCGTAACATCGATGAAACCATCTCCACGTTACAGTCTTTCAGGAACATGAACCTGGGAATTTCGGTAGACGATTTTGGTACCGGCTATTCGTCTTTAAGCTATCTGAAAAAATTTCCGCTGGAGACTTTAAAAATCGATCGGTCTTTTGTCACAGATATACCTGAGGATAATGATGATGTAAAAATCACCTCGGCGATACTGGCCATGGCACGCAGCCTGAACCTGAAAGTTGTTGCAGAAGGTGTCGAGACCGAGGCCCAGGCAGCATTTCTCAGGCAGCATCACTGTGACCTGCTACAAGGCTATCTCTATAGCAAGCCTCTTCCCAAAAATGAATTTGAACAACTCCTGGCTTCTGAAAAAACCTGGGATCTTTCCGATGACCATCAACCGGGTTAAGTTCACTCGACCCTGTTGCGTTTTTCTCCGTTTTGAAAAGCAATGATATTTTCAGCCACCAGGTCTATCAGTCTTTGACGTGACTCCACCGCTCCCCAGGCCATATGAGGTGTAACGATAAGATTGGGTTTGTCATAATCAAGTAACGGGTTGCCGTTTCGGGGTGGTTCCTGCGATAGCACATCAACACCCGCACCGGCTATCATGCCACTTTGCAACGCATTGACCAGTGCCAGTTCATCCACAATGCCGCCTCGTGCCGCATTGATCAGAAATGCAGAGGGTTTCATCAACTTGAATTCTTCCTCGCTAATCAGGTTACGCGTATTGTCTGCCAATGGCACATGTAGGCTGATGACATCTGATTGTGACAGCAGCTCTTCAAGAGGTACACGACCAGAGGAAGGTTCAGCACCCGGTCGCTGGGAAACCAGAATCTGCATACCAAAAGCTTGCGCAAGCTTTGCAACACCTTTACCCAGTTCACCGTAACCAATTATACCCATGGTCTTGCCGGATAATTCACGATACGGATAATCCAGTACACAGAAGTTGGATGAACCGGCCCATGCACCATTCCTGCTACTGGCCTGGTGCTCATTCAGGCGTGTTGCCAGTGACAACAGCAAGGCAAATACAAACTGCACAACCGATGGAGTGCCATAACCGGTAACATTGGTTACTGCGATTCCAAGTTCCCTGGCTGCTTCAAGGTCAACATTATTGGTTCCGGTAGCAATCACACAAACCAGTTTCAATTGCTTACATTGCGAAAGTATTGTTCTGTCGAGAACTACCTTGTTACTGATAACCAGTTCGGCGTGCTGAACACGATCGAGTGTTTCTTCAGGTAAAGTGGTTGGGAAGTTTTTCCAATGTCCTGCCAGATTTTCAAGAGGTGAAAAATCGAGACCCGTCCCCATTGAGTCAACATCAAGAAAAACGGCCGTTTGGAATATCATCTGGGCTTTGCGTCCGAATCAATGAACCATATCAGCTATAGTAGCGTATAACGTCGCAGTATAATAAAAGCAAATACAATATTGTCTGTCAGTTTACTTTATCTTTCATTTGCTGATAATCAATATCTAGCCTCGCTTGCGCCATACGGCTTTCCTTCGCAGTAATCTCGGGAATTTCAACCTCACTTAGCAGGTTACAAACAATATTGTGTGAATACCTGGATAACTTGCCTGCTGAAAGTTCAAGCATGATCCTCACCCCGTCTGCATCAGACGGTAATTTAATGACTTTTTCACTAATCAGCTTCTTAACACGCATAGCTGCCAGTGAAGCAAAATGCTCTGGATAGCGACCTAATATTTTTGTAGTGACAGCCTGATCGCGTAATTGCTTAATGGAGAGGACTAGTTCGGGATTCATAAGCAATAGTAACACCATGCCGAGAACCTACATAATAACCTTTTCTGTTTCATTAAGACGGCATAACCGGACCATCAAGGCGCTAACAAAAACGGCTATGGGTTATGATCAAGGCTCTTATGAAGATACCTTAAGACAAAAGACCCGGTGAGTATCTGATAAAGTAACTTCTTGCGGGTAAGCAGTTTTACAACCTTCATCGGCCATCGGACAACGTGGATGAAAATGACAGCCCTCTGGCGGATTGGCCGGTGATGGCATATCACCCTGCAAGGCAGTACGTTCAGCTTTGGCAGCAGGATCAGGTACAGGTACAGCGTCCAACAGGGAGCGTGTGTAAGGGTGTGATGGATTATCGAAAATCTCTTCCATGCTACCCTGCTCAACAATCTTGCCCAGATACATGACGGCCACTTCGTGGGCAAGGTAAGACACGACTGATATATCGTGCGTGATAAACAGGTAAGACAGCTGCAGAGTATCCTGCAGTTCCTTTAACAGGTTTAGTATCTGCGCCTGTACGGATACATCCAGCGCACTGGTAGGTTCATCGCAGACAATAACATTGGGGTTTACTGCCAGTGCTCGTGCAATGCAGATACGCTGGCGTTGACCACCAGAAAATTCATGCGGGTAACGCATGGCTGAACTGGCGGGCAGGCCGACCTTTTCAAGCAGGTCCGCAACGATCTGGCTGCGTTCCACTCGATTGGCACCTATGTTCTGTGCAACCAGTCCTTCTGCAATAATATCTTCCACCAGCATACGCGGATTCATGCTGGAAACCGGATCCTGGAATATGATCTGCAGGTCACTGCGTTTGGAACGCAACTGTTTATTGGAAAGTGCAGTCAAGTCCGTTCCATCATAAAGCACCGCACCATCAGTTGGACGAATAAGTTGCAATAATGCCTTGCCTGCCGTGGTCTTGCCGCACCCCGACTCTCCCACCAGTGCCAATGTTTTACCGCGCGGTATTTCAAGATCGATACCATCAACTGCCCTGACGTGGCCAACGGTACGTTTCAACACGCCCTTTTTAATCGGGAAATGAACCTTGAGATTATCCAGCTTCAGGTAACTGTCTTGCGCGGCATCAACCTGAAGTGTTTCGGCTTCAGTCTGGCTGATATCCGCTGCAGCCTGCTTTTGTACCCCGGGTTCAGCAAGTACACAACGATAGCCCTGCAGCTGTTCACCCTGCCAGGGTGGCAGACGGTTCTCACAGGCCTCGTTTCTCTGTTCACAGCGGTCGATAAAACGACAGCGTGTAAAGGTAGTCGTCAGCGGTGGCACCTGTCCTTCAATCATTGCCAGTTGTGCGCCACGCTTGTGCCTGGAGGGTAATGAATCAAACAGTTTCTGGCTGTAAGGGTGGCGCGGAGTCGTAAAGAAGGTGGAGACGTCCGACCTTTCAATCACCTGCCCGGCATACATCACTGCCACTTCATCTGCCATTTCTGCCACAACACCCAGGTCATGCGTAATCAACAGGATAGACATACCATTTTTCTGTTGCAGCTCACGCAATAAATCCAGTACCTGCGCCTGAATCGTTACATCCAGAGCCGTGGTGGGTTCATCCGCAATCAGGACTTGCGGTTTGCCCGCCAGAGCAATGGCAATCATGACACGCTGTTTCATACCACCTGACAGCTGATGTGGATATTCGGCGAAACGTCTTTGTGGATCAGGTATGCCGACATCATCCAGTAAATCAACGGCACGTTGCTGTAGTTGTTTGCTACCTTTGACATCGGCATCATGCAAGCGAATGGATTCAATAATCTGCTGACCGACTGTCATCACCGGGTTAAGTGATGTCATCGGTTCCTGGAAGATCATACCGATCCTGCCGCCTCGTATACTGCGCATTTCGCTTTCAGTCAGTTCAAGCACGGACTGTTCGTCAATAACCACATCACCGGCAGCAATGATGCCGCCGGCCGGAAGCAGGCGCATCAATGACAGGGCCGTCATGGACTTGCCACAACCGGATTCACCAAGCAGTGCCAGAGTCTTGCCACGATGCAGTTCGAAACTGACATCATCGACGGCACGTACCGGCATGGATGGGTTACCCAGATGCGTGGACAGACCATCAACTTTCAATATGGTTGCTTCGCTACTCAAGACTGGCTCCTTAGTCTGGGATCGAATGCATCCCTGACAACATCAGAAAACAGGTTGGCGGCCAGTACCAGCGTGAACATGAAAAACATTGAAGCGGCCAGCGACCACCAGACTATAGGTTCACGCGCCATTTCAAGACGCGCACTGTTAATCATGTTGCCCCAGCTGTTGGTACTGGGATCAACACCGATATTGACATAAGACAGCACCGCCTCGGCCAGAACCAGGCCACTGAAATCCAGCACCACGGTTATCAAAACGATATGCACGACATTGGGCAGGATGTGTTTGAGAATAATGGTGAAATGCCTTACGCCAAAAGCCGTCGAGGCCTGTACATAATCCAGCTCACTCAACTTGAGTGTTTCACCACGCAACAGTCGGCACAAACCGGTCCAGCTGGTAACACCCAGTATCATGCATAAAAACAGTAATCGCATATCAGCACGCTCCACCAGGCTGGCAAAATCGGCTTCATGATTACTCATGTAGATCTGCATCATAAGGATCGCTGCCGCAATCAACAACACGCCGGGGATGGAATTCAGCGTGGTATAGGTATATTGAATAAGATCATCTACCCACCCCCTGAAATAACCTGCCATGATGCCCAGCAGTATGGCCGCAGGCAGCATTACCAGCGTGGTCAAGGTACCAATCAGCAAACCAGTACGAATACTTTTCAATGCCTGGTACAACACATCTTCACCGACCTTGTCTGTACCCAGCACATGATAATACTGACTCAGGTTATAAAGCGTTCCCAGCAGTAGCGTCATCACCAGTAATGTCCACAATGCGGTTCGCCATGGAACAACCGGATCACCGTATGCAATTACCTTGAGCTGGTCATTAAATGGCTGGTGATTATTCAGCGACAGTAAAAAAACCAGCATCACTGACAATAACAGCCAGATTGCAATACCAATAGACATACCGGTTACCGTCTGCTTGAACAGGTCGCGTGTATAATCGTTTACCGGGTCATCAAGATGAGCACCGCCATACTTGAGTCTCGGAAAATCCCTGAGCGTTGAACCATCAGGCTGTTCAATATTTTCCTTGGCATACAAATGCGTAGCCAATGGCGCTGAGTAGGTTTTTTCCTGGCGCAAACGCATATCCGAAAGTGCATAGTCAAGCAGGCTTAACATTTCCACTGACTTTTCATCACTGGTATTGGCATCCGGGCGATAATGAACCGAATCCATCAGGCCAATGACAACATAAAACAGCAGCACAATGACCGTACTGATACCAATCTTGCTGGAAAACACCATGCGCCACGGACGACTCAGGTGTGGACGCTTGCGGGCATAGAGAATAAAGGCCGTCACCAGCCCGACGAGAAGAAACACCAGAATGTCTGTCCACAGGAAAACGAGTTCGGGCATCAGGACAACCTCACCCGCGGATCAACAAAAGTATAGGAAATATCTGTCAGAATCAGGCCAATGATATAGAGTACGGAACCAAGGAACACCATGGCCCTGACAATGGCAAAGTCCTGGTTATTAATGGCATCGATGGTGTAACTGCCAAGACCGGGAATACCAAAGAACGACTCTGTAATCAGGCTGCCCATAAACAGCAATGGCAGGATAACCACCACGCCCGTCAGGATGGGAATCAAGGCGTTCTTGAACACATGTCTGAACAGTATCAGCTGTTCTGCCAGCCCCTTGGCCCTTGCTGTGCGCACATAGTCCTTGTTGATTTCTTCCAGAAACAGCGTGCGATACCAGCGCGTCCCGGCACCGATGCCGCCAATAACGCCAATGATCACCGGCAGTATCAAAAACTTGATCGAGGCAAAGCCGGTTTCATAGCCGGATATCGGCACCAGGTGCAACAGTTTGCTGGCAACAAACTGACCGCCGATAATATAAAACAATCCCGATATCGACATCATGATCACACATAACACCACGCCCCAGATATCGATATAAGTCGCCCTGAAAAAGGCGATTAACAGCGCAAAGGTAATATTCAGCAGCAGCCCGACCAACAATACCGGTATCGCTATCGCCAGGCTGGGCCACATTCGCTGCGATATATCGTAAAGAATGTCACGACCACTATCTGACTGGCCGAAATTGAAAATAAACAGGTTCACCGATTTCTGGAAAAAAATCGTATCGGTAAACCTGGCCAGTCCCTGCTGTTCGGCATTGATCAGCAACGGCTTCTCATAGCCGCGTTCAGCTTTCCAGCTCTCGACAGCCTCGGGCGTGACATGCTTTACCCCAAGGTGCATGCGCGCCATATCATCAGGCGAATTCACCACGAAAAACAAGGTGAAGGTAAAGATATTCACTCCCAGAAGAATGGGAATGGCATAAAGTAGACGTCGAATAATATACGCAATCATTTTGCCCGCCTCTGTTCATGCTGACGATAAATACGAATGGCAGGCAGTATACTGACTACCAGCACGATACCGATCAACCACAAGGGCCAGACTACGGGCCGGTTCCACTGTTGTTGTCGCTCTTCTCTCAGGTCAGCTTCCACACGTTTATATTTAAGGGTGTTGTTTGCCATCAGGTTAGGTTTAACGTTTTTATACCATTGATGAAAAAGAGAAAAGGCCTTTGGGTGAAAGCCCCAGATCCACGGTGCATCTTTGCGCAGAATCTCTATCATCTGGTTAATGATCTGCTGGCGCTGCTCTCCATTGGGCATGTTTTTCATCTCTACAAACAGCTTGTCGAATGCCGGGTTGGCATAATTGGCCGCGTTCTCGCCGCCATGCTCTACCTTGCTGTTTTCACCATAAAGCAGGAACAGAAAGTTTTCCGGATCAGGATAATCAGCATTCCAGCCCCACCAGAAGATCTGCGCCGTGCCCTTGCGCATCTTTTCCTGGAAACGGTTGTAGTCAGTGGTTCGCAGTACCAGTTGAATGCCGATTTTTTCAAACTGCTTGCGCACCCAGTTCAGCCTTGCCTTGTCGTCCGGCCCTGAAGCCGTTACGTCGAAGTACAACACCAGGGGTTTACCGGTTTCCGGGTCACGTCCATTTTCATAACCCGCCTGTTGCAGCAACTGCTTGGCATGCTCGACTGATTTACGCTTCAGCCTGTGCTGCTGTTTATCGTAAATATAATGGTTATGATCGCCCTCGATATGACCGAATATACCGGGAGGCAATGGCCCCTGTGCAGCAATTCCCCTGCCATTGGCAAAGATGGAAATGTATTCTTCGTAATCCATGGCAACGGAAATAGCACGGCGTAACAGACGGGCTCGTTCAGAGTCCCCGCCGACCACCTTGTCGGTCATGTTAAATCCCATGTAGGAGATAGAAGTCGTCACCGCTGTCATCAGGCCAATCCCCTTTTCTGCCATTTGCTCTGTGAGGTTGGCATCACCGGTCGCATTAAACTGAATGGCCTGGTCGAAACTGTCGGAAGACACCCCCGAGGTATCGTAATACCCCTGTAAAAACTTGTTCCAATAGGGAATATTTTCCTTTTCAAGACTGTAAATCGCCCGGTCGATCAAGGGCAGCGTCTTGCCAGCATCATCAAGCAAACCCTGTTCTGCATCGCCCGGCTCACCTTCGACAGGATAGGTTTCACCGTGAAAGTTGGGGTTTTTCTGCAACACCATGCGCAGGTTGGGATTGTTTTCACTCAACATGAACGGGCCGGTACCAACCGGAAACCAGTCCAGCGTAATATTTTTCTTTTTCAGCAAAGGCTGACTGTAAAAACTGTCTGCCTCCCATGGCATAGGTGCGAAAAAAGGCATTGCCAGCCAGAAACGGAACTGCGGATAGGTCTTGTTAATGCGAATCGTAAAAGTATAGTCATCAATCTTTTTCAAACCAGCCATGTTAATTTCGCGCAAATCAAAAAACGCTTTTTCGGAAGCCTGGCGCAATTCCTTTACCTTCTCCTGGAAGTCACTAAATCCCACAATGTACTCGGCCATGACACCTGCAATGGGTGAATGAGTTTTGCTGTCAGCCAGTCGCTTGATCTGGTAAATGTAATCATCCACCGTCAACTCGCGTGTTGCATGATGTTTGAAATCAGCCAATGTATGCTTGTCCGTTAAATCGGCCTCAGTCAAGCGGTGATATTCGTAGGCATTAGCTGAAAACCGCGCGAAAGCAGGGTGTGGCTGGTACTTGATTCCCTGTTTAATCGTAAGCCGGTATTCACTGTAGGCAATCTCATCCGAACCTTCCGCAAGCCTGTTACCCTGTTCATCGAAATAACTGACCACGGGCATTTTTGCAGCAGTCAGTGTCGTCAGTTCATAAGGGCGTTTCAGAAAATGATACTGCAGCATAGGTTCGTAAATCTGTCCTATGAAAGCATATTCATTGGAGCTGTAGGAACGCGCCGGGTCCAGATGCTTGGGACGTTCAGAAAAGGAACTGTAAACCACTTTCCCACCAGAAAGAGCGCTGGAATAAGGATCATTCCAGGGTTCATCGGTGCAAGCAGAAAGCATGACAGTGATTGTCAAAATTAGCAGCCAGCGCATGGGGCGGTTTTTCTTTATCCTTGTGGTCTTTTATCAGACAGAGATTATCCTGTTTTGTGCCAGACACCAACACGTTTGCAGTGAAAATAGCCCGAATTTATCTGATGCTATTTCCTCTCGGACCAAGCTGCTTTGCTCCATACCGCCCCTGTGGTAAATTTCCATAATTATTCCCAAACAAATAAACGAGGAAAAACCATGGGATTCCTGCAAGATAAAAAAATCCTGATTGTTGGCGTAGCCAGCAACCGTTCCATCGCCTACGGCTGTGCAAAAGCCATGCACGAACAGGGAGCACAACTGGCCTTCACCTACCAGACCGACAAACTCAAGGGCCGTGTAGAAAAGTTTGCAGCAGAATTCGACTCTGACATCGTCCTGCCACTGGATGTTGCCAAGGATGAAGATATCGACAATGTTTTCTCGGAACTCAAAGGCACCTGGGATGGACTGGATTCCATCATCCATTCTGTCGGCTTTGCGCCACGCGACCAGTTACAGGGCCCCTATGTCGACGCCGTTACTCGTGAAGGCTTCGCCATTGCCCACGACATCAGTGCCTACAGCTTCGCCGCGCTGGCCAAGGCCGGACAGGAAATGATGGATGGTCGTAATGGCTCGTTACTGACCATGAGCTATCTCGGCGCGGTTCGTACCGTCCCCAACTACAACGTCATGGGTGTTGCCAAGGCCAGCCTGGAAGCCAATGTTCGTTACCTCGCTGATTCCATGGGACCAAAAGGTCACCGCGTCAATGCCGTTTCGGCCGGTCCTATCCGCACGCTGGCAGCTTCCGGCATAGATGACTTCAAGGCCATGCTTGCTGAAGCCGAGAAAAAGACCCCATTAAGAAGAAATGTCACTACTGAAGAAGTCGGTAATGCGGCTGCCTTCCTGTGTTCTGATCTTGCCTCCGGCATTACCGGCGATGTGCTTTATGTCGATTCCGGTTATCACATACTGGGAATGTGATTATCCCCTCCCTCACCTAGTTGAGGGGGAGGCTAGACTCCATTCCAAATCAGCAAACCGACAATGGTGAACATCCTGCCTGACATCGACGAACTGGTTGCAGTTGTCCGGGACATTGCAGCGACACAGCTGATGCCCCACTTTGGCCAGATATCACGACAATACAAGGCTGACAAAAGCATTGTCACCGAAGCTGATCTTGCCACTCAGAATGCCCTGATTAAGGAATTGAAAAAGCGCTGGCCGGATTTCGAATTCCTTGCCGAAGAGATGACAGCACAACAACAGGAGCAGCATATGGCCCAGGCTGAAAATGGCCTGTGGATTGTTGACCCCCTGGATGGCACCAGCAACTTTGCTTCAGGCATCCCCTACTTCGCCATATCCATCGCCTTGTATTACAAGGGACATGTACGCCTTGGACTGGTCTACGACCCGAACCGTGATGAAGCCTTTACAGCAACTGATTCGACAGCATCCACCTGCAACGGACATCCACTCAAACCAT
>Ga0180433_10009752_pt1 | contig 11692 bp, 10 predicted proteins | sample SS_ome_8_FD_132980 | JGI IMG/M metagenome (GOLD analysis project Ga0180433, IMG submission 132980) | Hypersaline lake sediment archaeal communities from the Salton Sea, California, USA - SS_1_D_1 metaG | ecosystem: Environmental > Aquatic > Non-marine Saline and Alkaline > Hypersaline >... | reverse complement strand
CAACGTCCTCTACATGGACGGTCACGTCGAATTCATTCGGTATCCGGGCGAAAGTCCCTTCGCCCGGGCCTGGGCCGAGCTATTCGAACTTTAGAATGGAGCCGCCACCAACAGGAAAGACTATGAGATAGCAACGCGGGCGGCTGCAGGATTAGCAGCCGCCCGTATGAAACCTGTCGGCCGTTTTCGCCCCTAACGAGCACCTTCCGCCACAGGTGAAAATCGAATAAGGAGCAAACATTGTGCAATCCAAACGTCAATTGAGCCGTCGATCCTTTTTGAAAATGACGGCGGCCGGCACGGCTTTCTCGTTTCCCGCGATTGTGCCCGCGTCCGCTCTGGGTGCCGGAGAAAAGACCGCGCCGAGTGAACGAATCAACCTGGGCATTATCGGGACCGGTGGGCGGGGGACCGCCGACATGAAGGGATTCCTGATGCAAAGAAACGTGCAGGTACTGGCCGTCTGCGACGTCGACAAAGCCCACCGCGACGAGGCGAAGGCGCTGGTAGACAGGCGCTACCGGAACACAGACTGCCAGGCGTACAACGATTTCCGGGAAGTGACGCGCCGGGACGACATTGACGCCGTGGTCATCTCGACGCCCGATCATTGGCATGCGATCCCCGCTATAGATGCAGCCAAGCACGCTAAGGACATTTTCGGCGAGAAACCGCTGACGTTGACCATACAAGAAGGACGGGCGGTGTGCGATGCGGTCAAGAAGCACAACCGCATAGTCCAAACCGGCAGCCAGCAACGCTCGATGGAGACATTTTGGAAAGCCGCCATGCTGGCTCGAAACGGACGTCTCGGCAACATCCACACAATCAACGTAAGCATCCCCGACAACAATCGCGAGTGCGGACCTACCTGGGAGCCCGAGCCGGTTCCGGAAGGCTTCGACTATAACTTCTGGCTGGGACCTGCGCCGTGGGCCGAGTACCATCACCTCCGCTGTCACTACACCTTTCGCTTCATCCTGGACTACTCGGGAGGCCAGGTGACCAACTTCGGCGCACACCACATCGACATCGCGCAATGGAGTCTCGACATGGACGACAGTGGTCCAATTGAAGTGTCGGGGAATGGTGAATTCCCTGCGACCGGTCTTTTCACAACGGCTACCAAGGTTTACTTTGAATGCACGTATGCGAACGGCGTGAAGTTATACTGCAAGACCCATGGCGGGCCGTCGATTCAGATCGAAGGATCCGAGGGGAGCGTGCGTGCGGGACGGAAATCGATCTCGTCGGAGCCTGCTTCACTTCTCAAAGAAGACTTTGACTCTCTCGAGAACCAGCTTTACAATAGCAGAGATCACAAGCGGAACTTCCTCGATTGCGTGAAAACCCGCAAGCAACCCATCTGTCCCGCCGAGGTCGGACACCGTTCGGCGACGGTCTGCCATCTCGGCAACATCGCCATGCTGTTGGGGCGGTCGGTCCAATGGGACCCCGGAACGGAAACGTTCGGTAGCGACGACGAGGCGAACGCGATGATCGATCGCCCACTGCGCGATCCCTGGATGCTCGGATAGGACGATAGTGAAAGGAAGACAGGATGAATGTCTTTGGTACGGGTGCAACAGCCGCAGCGGCCGCCATGGGTGTCGCGGCGCAAAATGAAGAGAACTGGGTATCCCTTTTTGACGGTAAATCGATAGACGGGTGGATCCGCCGTGGGGGAAAAGCGGAATACCGGGTTGAAGACGGGGCGATTGTCGGTACCACGATTCCCGGCCGGGAAGTGCGAGGCAAGATGCGGGCGGGCACGCCCAACACGTTCCTCTGCACGGAAAGAAACTACGGCGATTTCATCCTCGAACTGGAGTTCAAAGTGGATCCCGGGATGAACTCAGGCGTTCAGATCCGGAGCAACAGCTATCGCGGTTACAAGAACGGGCGGATCCACGGCTACCAGGTTGAGATTGACCCGTCGGACAGGGCATGGACCGGCGGCATCTTCGACGAGGGTCGCCGGAAATGGCTGTTCGATCTCGAAGGAAACGATGGAGCCCGCAAGGCCTTCAAGCAGAACGAATGGAACCATTTGCGCGTCGAGGCACGTGGTGATAACATCAAGACCTGGATCAATGGTGTGGCGGCCGCGGACCTGACCGATACCATGACGTTGCGCGGATTCATTGCTCTTCAGGTGCACGGGTCCAAGGCAGAAAAGCCACACGAGGTTCGATGGCGGAACATTCGGATCCAGGATTTCGATCGGCCTAACACTGAACCCGTACCGTACGAAGAACAGCGCAAGGACTGACGCAGAACCATGAGGAGGCACAGAAAGGAGCGTTGAAATGAGACAGATGTTCAGCGTAGGAATTCTTGTTGCGATGGCGGCCGTTCTCGTCACCAGCGGCTGCGCCACAAGTGGAAGCGGCGTCAGCGATACCGACCAGATCCGCGCCCTGCTGGAAGAGTGGAAGGAAGCCATTCTGGCGGAAGACGCCGACAGACTCCTGGCTACCTACTCTGAAAACTTTGCCCACGACGGGGCCGACTATGACGCGGAGGACAAGACCGGTCTCAGAGACTTCATCGACTGGGGCATCCAGGGAGATAGATACGCAGACGCCGAGATCAACATTGAGGACGCGGACATAGCGATTGAAGAAGGCACCGCCACGGTCTCTCCTATCGGGTACACGAACTGGGAAGGCACCGTTACGATAGAGCTGACTCTCGCCAAGGAAAAGGCCGGCTGGCTGATTACCGACATGCATATCGAGGGTCTATAATGGCGGATGATCCTTAATGAATGGGAAAGGTCGGTATTGACATGAAGACAACACGTAGGCAGTTCCTGGTACAGGTTTCGGTCGCGGTGGCTCCGTTGGTTGTGCCGAGGCGCGTGTTTGGCGCGAACAGCCGCATCAACGTTGGGTGGATCGGTTGCGGCCGGCGCGCGGGCCAGTTGCGGGGCATACCGGAGGACGCGCAGGCGGTGGCTGTCGCCGATGTCAACATCAACCGCGCCCAGAGCTGGCTCAAGTTCGGCCGGAAGTACGGGATGACGAAGGACGACTGCTATCAGGACTACCGCGAGATGCTCGAGCGGGACGACCTGGACGCGGTCATCATTGCGACGCCGGACCATTGGCACGCGCTGAACTCCATCCACGCGATGAACGCGGGCAAGCACGTTTACTGCGAGAAGCCGATGACGCTGACGATCCGCGAAGGGCGGCTCATGGTGGATGCGGCGCGGAAGAACAACGTGGTCTGCCAGTGCGGCAGCCAGCAGCGCACCATGGAACAGAACCGGATCGGGTGTGCGCTGGTACGCGAGGGGCGGATCGGCAAGGTGCACACCGTGCACGCCGCCTGTTTCCCGACGTCGTGGGAATGCAACCTGCCGGAGATGGACGCGGCGCCGGAGGAGATCGATTGGGACATGTGGTGTGGGCCGACCGAACCGCGTGGGTATCACGACAACCTCTACGTGCCGCGGGGCGGCAAGATGGGCCATGAATGGGGCTGGATCTCGTTCCGCAGGTATTCCGGCGGCGAGATGACCGGCTGGGGCGCCCAAGGGTTCGACCAGATCCAGTGGGCCTTGGGCAAAGACCTTACGGGCCCGACAAAGATCATCCCCCATGAGGACAGTCCTCCGTTCGACGGTGTCCATCTCGGCCCGAACAACTACATAGACATGGTGTACGACGACGGCACGGCCGGTGGTGGCGGTGGTTGGTTTGAGGGCGAGGACGGCGAGGTCAAGATCGACCGCGGCAAGTACGCCTGCAAACCCGGTACGCTGGACGACGAGCTGCCTCCCCTGCCGGCATCGTCGCATACCGGCGATACGAACCAGCACATCGCGAACTGGCTGCACTGCGCGCGTACGGGCGAACGGCCGAACGCGGATGTCGAGATCGGGCATCGATCGAGCACGGTGTGCCATCTCGGCAACATTGCGCGTTGGCTCAAGCGTGAACTGATCTGGGACCCGGTGACGGAGACTTTCCCGGGCGACGACGAGGCGAACAGCTACATCGATCGCGACCGGCGCGCGCCCTGGGTCCTGGAATCCTAATCGGAGCGGCTCAACCGTTTGGAGTTCTTGGCATGTACCGTCTTGTATTGATGGCGATTTTCGTTGGAATCGTAGTGATCCCCTGTAGCGTTGCACAAGAAACACAGCAGATGTCCGCCCTCATCGAGGGCGACCAGGTGATCGTGTCGGTGGAGGGGAAGCTCTTCACGGCCTACAAGTTCAGCCACGGTCAGAAGTATCCCTACTTCTGGCCCGTGAACGGACCGGTTTCCGGCGAATCTGTCACCACGGAATCGAGCGAACCTTTTCCGCATCACCACTCGCTGTTTTTCGGCTGCGACAAGGTGAACCGGGGCAATTATTGGCAGGAAGCGAACCACCGCGGACAGATCCTGTCGCAGGGTCCCGAGATTGTCGAGGCGGACGGCGAACGCGTCGTGTTCACCGACACCTGTCTGTGGAAACGGCCCAAGCGCGACGCAGTTATCCGCGACACCCGCCGCGTCACGGTCAGCGCGCCGGGCGAGAATGTCCGCATTATCGATTTCGAGATTACGATGGAACCGCTCAAGGACATCGAGATTGAGAAAACCAACCATTCCCTCTTCTCCGCGCGCATGGTCCCCGAACTCAGCGTGAATGAGGGCGGCACGCTCATCAACGCCGAGGGAAACACGGCTGAGACGGGGACTTTCGCCAAAGCGTCGCCCTGGTGCGACTACACCGGCGCGCGAGACGGCGTCACCGAGGGGCTGGCCATCCTGCAAAACCCGGGCAACCGCTGGTATCCCTCCCGCTGGTTCACCCGCGACTACGGCTTCTTCTCGCCGACGCCCATGTACTGGCTGGAGAACGATCGGTTGGAATTATACAAAGGCGAAAGGCTCAGCCTGAAATACCGGGTCATCGTCCACAGCGGCGACGTGAATGAGGCGGGGATTGCGCAGCATTTCGCAGCGTACGCCGCGAAAGGAATGTTGAAATGAGGCACATACGATGAAACGACGTGATTTCTTGAAGAGTGCGGGTGCACTAGCAGCAGGATTCGCTTTTCCATTAGCCACAGCAAACCAACTAAAGAATGGTGCCGTGCGCACGGATTCCCGTCCGAACTTTGTGTTCATTTTTGCCGATGACCTGGGCTACGGGGACCTGGGGTGCTATGGGCATCCGTATGCACGCACGCCCCACCTCGACAAGTTGGCATCGGAAGGCACGCTTTTCAAACACGCCTATGTAACGGGCGCGACGTGCTGCCCAAGCCGCACGGGCGTTATGACAGGGAGATACCCGGCGCGGTTTAGACGGTATATGGCTGATTATGGTTTTCGTGATCGCGTCACGGTTACGGAATTGCTGAAAGATGCCGGTTACCGTACAGGACATGTTGGTAAATGGCATATGGGGCCGACAACCAAACCGGGCGTGTACGGGTTGGACTGGACACCGGAAAGCTCCTCTGTTGCTGGCGGCAATAAGCATGCGAGCGAAAGAGGACGAGATGCATATGTTTTTGACCAGGCGCTCGAGTTTCTCGAACAACTGGATGACAAGCCCTTCTACCTCAATGTCTGGGGACACATAAGCCATTTCCCGGTTAACCCACATGAACGATTTGTCAAACGGTTTGAAGATATAACGGTCGATGAATCCCTCTTTTCAGCCCCGATGCGTGAAAAATTCGATCAATGCCGGGAGCTGGGCGGAAATGTCACAGAAAGCATGCGTAAGTATTTGGGCGATGTGTCGTCGCTGGACGATGATGTAGGCCGGTTGCTGAAAAAGCTAGACGAGCTTGGCCTGCGCGATAACACGATTGTGGTTTTTGCAAGCGATCAGGGACCAGCGCCTGTCAATTTAGAAGTCCCAAAAGGCCACAAGCTTGATAATCGCCGTCCTGAACGCCGCGAGTATGCGCGGAACATGCTTGGGTCCATGCAACCGTTTCGCGGTGGTAAACATACGTTCTTGGAAGGTGGCGTGCATACGCCATTTATCATATGCTGGCCCGACAAGGTGCCTGCAGGCCGCGTAAATCACACGTCAGTAATCTCTATGATTGACTGGTTGCCAACCATCAGCAAACTCGCTGGCATTGAAAATATTCCAGACGATCTGGATGGTGAAGATATATCGGATATCTGGCTTGGCGCTACCCGCACACGCAGGACCCCGCTGTTCTGGCGCCTGAGTAACAAGTATGCCGCAACGGTTGTGCGCGACGGCGACTGGAAATATGTTGAAGCTAGAAGCAGGCGTATTCCTGGGGCACTGTATGATGTCTCAAGAGATATCATGGAAGCGGACAATGTGGCTGGCAAACATCCTGACATTGTCAAGCGATTTCAAAAGATGGTTTCCGCGTTCGAGGCTGAACTGCCGACTGAATATGTCAGAGGAAATCCTGACAGGCGAAAAACGGCAAACACAGAACAATGAAGTCAGACATGACAGGCGGGCAATAGAATGAACAGACGCGATTTTCTGAAAAGTGCAGGTGCACTAACACTAGGATTAGTTTGTCCATTAGCCAGAGCAAATCAACTAAAGGACAAGGTCGCCCGCGATGCATCGCGGCCTAATATCGTTGTGATTCTCGCCGATGATCTTGGTTATGGCAGTGTGGATTGTTATGGTGCGGACAAGAAGGTAGTGCGTACGCCGCATATCGATCGTATTGCACAAAAAGGCGTTCGGTTCACGGACGCTTCAACACCTGCGTCGATTTGCACCCCTACACGGTATGGACTGCTCTTCGGACGCTACCCTTGGCGGACGGAATTGAAGGCGGGCGTAGTGAATCCGAACGATCCCCTGCTGCCCGATCCGGACCGTGTCAGTATGGCGGATTGGCTTAAAGAACGTGGGTACAACACGGCGGCTATCGGTAAATGGCATCTGGGTTACGGCGAAGGGGAGCGGGGACAACGAACCGATTACCTCAATTGGTCGCCCGGTCCTCTGGATCTTGGATTTGACTATCATTTCGGCGTGCCGAACAATCACGGCGACGGGTTTAATGTCTTTATTGAAAACGACCACATTTATGGATTGCGAAGCGACAAGATGCACCCGTATTCCAAGTCGTTCTATGGTCGTCCTTATAACGGGTTTGATGCACCACAGCGTGAGAACAAAAAAACGATGTCGGATCTGACGGACAAAACCATTGAATGGTTACGGAGACAGAATGCGCAAAAGCCGTTCTTTCTGTATTTTGCTGCCGTCGCTGTGCATCACCCGATTACCCCCTCCGACTATATGCGAGGGATGAGCGATTGCGGCCCGTACGGCGATTTCATTCAAGACCTCGACCAGTGTACAGGCAGACTACTCGAGACTCTCGAATATATGAACATGATGGAAAACACCATTATCATTTTCACCAGTGATAACGGTGGCGACATCCCCGGACAAAGAGGAGCCGAACGGCCCGAAGATCAGGCTATTGAAATGGGTTTGGAAATCAACGCCGAACTTCGTGGTGACAAGCATACTATCTACGAAGGCGGCACCCGTGTGCCTTTTATGATGTCGTGGCCCGGCAAGATAAAAGAAAGGGCTGTGTCACATGACATGATCAATCTGCTGGATGTCTTTGCAACGGTGTGCGACATAACGGATGGCACTATGCCGGAGGATAAGAACATCGCACCAGACAGCATCAGCTTCTTACCATCATTACTTGGTGAAAAGAACAGGAAACCCCGCACTTCGATGGTTACGGCCGATGCCAAAGGGGTGCATGCTGTCCGTATAGACAACTGGAAATATATCGAGAACATAAATCCCAAAGGCGAAAAAAGAGGCACGCCCAAGCTATTCAATCTGGCGGACGATCCAGGAGAACGGGAGGATCTGTACAAGAAAAAAACACACATTGCCAAGGGACTGGCGGAAGAGCTGGATCGGATCAGAAAAGCAGATCACACCCGCTAGAGGGACTAAGATTCTGACACCAATAGACACAAACAAAAATACGTGATAAGGGTAATACCATGAAAACAATGACGAGACGAATGTTTATGGCTGCTTCTTCAGCGGCGCTTGCCGCGGCTGCTATGCCGCGGAAAGCGTTTGCTCTGGACGGCTACAGCCCAGGTAAGCAGTTGAGCAAAATTGACGGTTTGGAGTTGTTGAATCTGTGGGGCGAACAACCCGAATTGGTTCAGAATCTATATAAGCTTATCGATTCCATTCTGTCGGCAGACAAAGAAGCGACCTATGCCGATGTCAGCCGCGATGAAACGGTCCAGCAATTCTGTAAAGACCATAATGTGTTGCACCTGGGCGGACCGATGTTAGGATGCATCACCGAAACCAGCGCCAAGGTGTGGGTGCGCACGGTACGGCCAGCCAGGGTCGAAGTGCGCGTGACCATTGATGGCTCCGACACTAGCTATGGTCCGGTCCTCAGCACGGAAGAATCGGATCTTGTCAGTATTGTACCTGTCACAGGACTCAAACCGGGTATATCGTATCCTTACAAAGTGCTTGTCGATGGGACACCCATCCCTATGCCGGAACATGCCGCCGTTAGTACCGTGCCCCATACCAACCGGTTGCGTTTGGCGTTTGGCACATGCCCGCACCGGTAGGGACCAAGTAACCAGAGGCAGGCCGACCTGATCCGAAGCCGTAAACCTTCGGCCCTGTTGATGTATGGCGACATTGCCGTACAGGACAAGAACAACCATTTGGGTAAGCATCGTTCGGATTATCAAGTGCGCGATCTGTATCCCGCATGGCAAAGTCTGTCGTCGACCATTCCCGTGTACGCCACATGGGATGACCACGATTATTTTGATAACGACAAGTCCGGCATTCCCAGATGGTACACGAATGCCGACCGTCTCGGGGTACGCCGTGCATTTAGTCAGGCCTGGAACAATCCCAGTTATGGTTTTAACGATGAGCGGGGCGGGGTATTCTTGCGGACACGTTTTGGCCCCTGCGACGTGATCATGCTGGACAACCGCTATTTCCGCACCGGAGAAGAGCGTGGCTTCCTGGGCAATGACCAAACAGAATGGCTCAAGAAGCAATTGCTGGACTGCAAAGGCCCGTTTATCGTCATTTCCTGCGGCACCATGTGGACCGACCATATCAGTGATGGGAAAGATTCCTGGGGCAAATATGATCCCCAAGGGCGTGAACAGCTGTTTCGCTTCATTGAGGACAATCAGATTCCCGGTGTTCTGTTGCTATCCGGCGACCGACATGGCGCGTGCGGATTCCGCATTCCTCGCCCGTCTGGCCACACGTTCTACGAGTTTGAGGCTGCGAGCTTGGGGGGGCGGAGCGGCCCGGCGCGGAAAGCAGAGGGACACCCCAATGCCCTTTATGCCATATCAAGAGAATACGCCTTTGGCGAATTTACCTTTGACGCTACGCTGGACGATCCGGAGGTGACGTTCCGTTTGATACATGAAGAAGGCACGACGTTATACGAGCATATACTGAAACGCAGTGAACTTACGCCGCCTGCGCAGAAAAGCAGTGAGTAACTATTAACATAGAGCGCTGGATGCCCTGTCTGTGCGGAAGAATGGGAAGATCGCGTTCAGTTCAATCAGGAGACTAAAATGACTAGGCAACAAATTCATCACCCCGCCGATTCGCCTGATGGTTCCTTGAAAGGTGCACTTAATGTGCGAATAGAGTCGACCGTCTTCGTGGTCGGACGTGTTTCTCTGATTGTCGCCTCGCTTTTGCTTATCCTATTCGCCGCATCCGTACCGTCGTTTGCGGAGATTGAATTGGACGCGAACGGTAACCTCATAGAGTTCACGTACGCCGCAATGTCTGACGGAGTGAGAATCGCCCTGGCGGTGGGCTATCCGAAAGAGTTCGATCCGGAGGATCAGACCCAAAAATGGCCGGCGATTCTAGAGATGAGCGGATATCCCATGGCAACCCGTCCAGCAGAGCACGAACCGTACGCGGGGTTGTATATTGCCGTGAACGCCTCCCTGCGCGGCACGGGAGCGTCGGAAGGTAGATTTTCCGTCTTTAGCGAGCGCAGCACGAGGGACGGATATGAAATCATCGAGGAGTGGATTGTAAAGCAGCCTTGGTCGAATGGAATGGTGGGGATCCATGGACACTCTTGGTCCGGATTGACCGGCTTTCGGGTCGCGGCGACCAACCCACCTCACCTACGCGCCGTTGTTGTTTCCGGTCTTTACGACGACGCCGCCCGTGGAATATTACTGATTGGCGGCATTAGAAACATTGGTTTTCCTGTTAAATGGGCTAGCAATTTCCAGAGGCCCGACGGAGTGTTCGGTTCTGATGAAGCTGCGACTGAAAGTCGAAAGCTCACCGAGTCGGACGCTCGCGAAATCCAAGAGTCGCGCAAGACGCGGAATCCAGTCCCCGAGGGGAGGCAAGTGGCTGAGCGTAGGGCTCAGCCGAACACTCTGCGTAGTCTTGCTGGAAGAATCCGTGCCCCGATTTTCATTCTGCACGCTTACCAGGACGAGCAGACCGGACCGAGTGGTGTGTGGCTCTTTGATCACGTGTCTGACGACATTCCTAAGCGACTTCTAATCTCGAACGGTCATCATGGGATGCCGATTCTATTCATCCCCCTCAGGCGCGCATGGTTCAATTTTTGGCTTAGGGGTGAGCGCAGTGATGTATTTCCAGATATTGACAATCCGAAGTCTCGCGTCCAGGCGTTCTTTGAGGTCCAAAATCGCTTTGAGGATTTGAACGATCCGTTGCTTTCAAGTGATTTCCCTCTTCCTGAGACCCAATGGACACGTTACTACTTCAACTCAGCTAATAAGCTTTCAACGGCTCCTGTGATTCCCGAGTATGGTTCGGACGTAGACACCTACGAAGTGGTGAGCGACGCGACAGACGATGACCTGGATAGGGTAGAGTATCGATTGACGTTTGACGAGCCCACTGCAATTTGTGGTCCAATCACGGTGACGTTGTGGGCCAGCTGCACGGCATTAGACACCGACTTCTTTGCAGTAATTTCAGATATAGCTCCGGACGGTCGCGTACGTGCGCTTCAACGCGGCATGCTTCGGGCATCTCAGCGGTCACTTGACGAGCAAATGTCAACCTGGGTGAACGTGAATGGTGATAGGGTGCTCATCCGACCATACCACACCCTTCGGAATCCCCAACCGCTGGAGCCTGGAAAGCCTTATCCGTTCGAGATAGAGGTCTTTCCGGTAGGACATGTATTCCGGGCCGGTCACCAATTGTCGTTGTCGATCAGCAAACCACCGTTGAAAGATCCGGTTCCTTATACCAAAGGAAAGAACGGATACAAGTCGGGTTCTTATGAGTACGGGTCAAACCAGCCTAATAGTACCGTTACCATTCACCGGGGCCCTGACTATCCGTCAAGCGTTCTGTTGCCGCTGTTGTCCGGCCTGCCGCCGATTTCCCAGAGTCTCCCGGAATCTATCGACAAGCTGTGGATCCAGTTACAGCATAAAGATGGCGCAAATAACGATGAGCATACAATGCTGGACAATCCGCCTGTGACGAGCGTGGTGAGGGCATATGTAAGATGAGGAGGACAACCATGAAACATCAAAAACCTTCACGGCGGACCTTCTTAAAAATGGTGGGCGCTTCTGCCGTCACCGCCATGTGCCATCAACATGCCGCAAAGGCAGACCAAATGAAATCACGTCCGAATATCATACTGGTTAT
>Ga0180433_10009751_pt1 | contig 11692 bp, 13 predicted proteins | sample SS_ome_8_FD_132980 | JGI IMG/M metagenome (GOLD analysis project Ga0180433, IMG submission 132980) | Hypersaline lake sediment archaeal communities from the Salton Sea, California, USA - SS_1_D_1 metaG | ecosystem: Environmental > Aquatic > Non-marine Saline and Alkaline > Hypersaline >... | reverse complement strand
ATCTCACAGAGAGTTCTACTAACAGCACTACTTACCAACAGAAATTAAGATTAACTGTTTCTGGTATACCTTCAGGAAATTATAGAATAGCTTGGTCTTATGACTGGAGAGAAAGTAAGGCTAATAATCAATTTTTAGCTAGAGTACAGGTAGATGATACAGATGAGATATTTACATATGTCGCGTCGCCTTATGTAGATGTTAATTATTGGAGTCCTGTTGCTACTTTTTATTATTATGAAAATCTGGTTAGTGGTACTCATTACATAGATATGGATTATGCTAGTTCATCAACAGGAGCAACAGCTTATATAAAAAACACCAAGATAGAATTTTGGAGGATTCAGTAAATGACAGCTACTTATAATTATATTAAATATCCTGTAGATATAGATTCATTAACTGAAGAGATATTATCCTCTGAGATAAGTAGTTCTACTTTTGATAGCTCAAGTTTTAATACCCCTGATAATCTTTATGTTACTTTTTCAGGTGCTTTGTCGGCTTACGATGAGGGGGTTCTTGATACAGTTGTGTCAGGCCATTTAGGTGTACCTAATTACGATGGTGATGGATTAATAGCTATTACAGATGGTTCAGGTGGTATAAATTTTGTTGAAGCTGACGGAGTTCCTTCTATAACTAATGTTGTAAATACCACCGTGGTGAATACTATTTCTACTTCTAGTGGTGTAGAATTCATAAAAGATGAATCTGGTGATATATTAGATTATTTAAATATTAATTCTATAGTGCATGATCCTAATACATCTATATCAGGTACTTTTTTAACAATGCAGGTTATGATGAATAGGCGTGAGTTATACAATGACACTGACAGTCCTATTTATATTCAAGGATTTACACCTTTGTTAGGGGCTAGTGGTACTGTTCAAAGTATACAGAATGATGTAACTGCTATAAATACAGCTTTAGGAAAAAATGGTTGGTATACACAATACATAAAAAATTGGACTTACCCTAATCCTCAAGATTTACTTATTTATTATGGATGGTTAAATTCATTTAATTCGGCTACTAATAGTTGGAATAACGAGTTGGTAGCGCAAGATATGGCAAAATACAATTACATTGTTTTAGGGGATGGTATTCAGTCCCCTTCTCACGGAGATTACGCTAATACTGAAATCATAGTTCCTAGAATAAAAGTTCTAAATCAGCACGCACAGATATTTGGATATGTTACTGCTAATCAGAGTTTGTCTAATTTTCAAACTAAAGTAGATGAATGGGATGCTTTATATGTAGACGGTATATTTATAGATGAAGCTGGGTATGATTACGGTGTAACTAGATCAGGTTTGAATGATAGGATAGATTATGTTCACGGAAAAACATACGCTAATATATGTTTTGCTAATGCCTGGAATATAGACCATGTATTAGGTACGGATAATGATATCTCCTACCCTAATACTACTTGGAATCCAGACCTTATTGAGTCTAATTTAACAAGCAGTGATTGGTACTTATTAGAAAGTTATCCTATAAATACAACAGCTTATTCTTCTACTGGAGGATATGAATCTAAATCTGATTGGGTAGATAGAGGTACTGATGCTGTACTTAAAAGATACGAATATGGTATTAATTTGGCTGCTGTAGGAATAATAAACAATGACAATGTAAACGGACAAGATCTATTTAATTTTGGTTTTGTATCTGCTATGACATGGAATTTGGAGGTGTTCGGTACATCAGACACTTCTTACGGAGCAGGTTCTGCTATAGTAACTAGATGGGATAGACCTAATACTGAAGGGCTTGGTAGAGAATGGGCTATATCCCCGTCAGTACAGATGGATTATGTAGACAACGATAAGTACCATAGGTACTTAGATTTTGGAAGGCTCACACTAGACTTTTCAAACAGCGCTCAGACAGCAGATATAGAGCGTTTTACTCCTATAGATGTAGAGAAGGTAAAATTTAATGCTGGGGATTTGACAGAAGGCTCAGATTCTTACCCAGCTAAATCTACTGCTACTGGTCATCCTGTAACAGGTTTAGCTTTTGACCGTCTTAAAGAAGAAGCGATGTATGGTATGTTTGAGGTACCATCTAAATGGAAACATGGTACAGATGTTACTGTTAAACTTTACTTTTTGAACGATTACTCTCAGTCTGGGGATACTGTGTGTAGATGGGCTGTAACATATGAAATATATAATGACTTAGATACAGTTGGTAGTAAAACACCTACATCTGTATCTGATAATTGTTCTTTACCTACAGATGCTACAGAAGATACTTTTATACAATCTAGTATGACTATTTCTTACAACGATGCAAATAATCCTATAACCAGAGATTCTATGCTTTCATTTAGGGTATTTAGGGATTCTACTGACCCTGCTGATACAATGAGTAATGACGCTATAATGGTTTTGCTTGTATTTGAATTTGAGAAGGAGGATATATAAATGCCTAAGGGAGTATTTACTGAACATAAAAACACTATGCTTTCTTTAGAAGACCAGCCTAGAGAACATGATACTGTTTGGTCTAATCAGACTACAGGTATTATGTATCACTTTGATGAAAGTAGAAATAAATGGTTGTCTGCTAAAAAAGATAAATTCGAATTCGCAAGAAAAGGTAGTAGTGATGGTATGTATATACCTCTTCTAGGTGATCTAGATGATGTAGAGGACGTTTATGGATCAGAGAAAGATGCTACTATTACAGGTATATGGTGTAGAAGTAAGTCTGGTAATAACTATAAGGTATTTCAAATACATGTAAATGGAGTTAATGTGTACCAGTTTGGTTACACAGGTACTAGATTATACATAAACAACAATTTAGATATAGATATAGCAAATGAGGATACTGTTCAAATATATGTAATGGATAGTGGAACTCCTGTTAGAAACACGGTGTGCAGGTTAGGATATTCTTGGAGGTATGATGTATGAACACTATAATAACTAAAAATACTACATCAAACAGTATTACTATAGGCGACTTGAGATCTTTTAGCGTGACTGTTTCAGGTACTGTTGATATGTTAGAGTTTTTTAAACCTGAAGAGATAGCTAGGTCGAATAATCTATTAGCTTATATAGCTAGTGAAGAACTAGTGATAAATAATGGTAACATAGATTTAACCCCGGGAGAGGCTGTTAGGTATGTTTCTTTACATAAACATTTAAATCCTTTAGCTCCTGATGGCAGAGAAATAATAAGAGCTGATAGTAGACCTGAGGATACAGAAACTTACTTCACATCTACTGGTGATAGCGCTACTGATATTGGTGACGGTGAATCTTTGTTTTGGGATTTTTCTAATAATGATAGCATGTACACTGTGATATCTGGTTCTAATGGTCCAGGAATACCAAGTGGTATGAAAGGTAAAGTTATGGATTTAACTTTTCTAGATCCAATATATATTAAAGAGGGGACAATATACTTTACTAATGCTCCTAAAGGATCTTACGCATCTATGTTTGTTATGGTACCACAAGGAGGCTACTACCCTAATCCGGCAGGTACTATACCCGCAGTCGCATTAGGTTTAACCGGCAATACTATGTATGCGTATGCTGCTACTCATGTTTATTATACTAGGTATGTAAACAGACAATTTATGGATGGTAGTTGTCCTATGGGAGATGAGTTAAATGCTGAAGGATGCCAGATAAACGCTATGCCTGCAGGATGGTTTATTAGATGTATAGTATTTACAGATGAAAATGAAACGACTTTTAGAGGTCATGCGTCTTTAGAATTATATAGAAAAAGAACTATATTATTGCCTGGTGAGACTATATAGGGGGAATGGATGGCTAGAAGTAAAATAACAGAGGAGCAAGTTAAAGATGAAGATTTTATGTCGGAAGCTGAACATGAAGCTGAACCACATGAATTTTTTGATTTAGTAGATACTCCTAATACATATTCAGGAACTGGTGGTGATTACGTAAAAGTAAAAGAGGATGAAACCGGTTTGGAGTTCACTCCGTTTACTACTATGGGTCCATGGGTAGTAGTGTCTTCTAGTTATGATGCTAGCCACGGACAAAATTTACTTTTAGATTCAACTGTGTCAGGTATAGTCGTATCTCTACCTGATAATCCTACTTTTGGATATAGTGTGGCTTTTGCTGATGGCGCAGGTAATTGTGGTACTAACAACGTAACTATATCTGGCGGAAGTACAAAAATTCTAGGTTTATCTGAGAATTTTTATATAGACGAGGATAACGTAGCGTTTACTTTAAACTATTATAATGAATCTTTAGGTTGGGTATTAGGTCTTGTAGGACATACTACTTTGACAGCTACTGCTGGTTCATGGACAGTGGTAGATTCTAATTATACTGCAAGTAACAGTGATAATTTATTTATGGATTCTACTGTTTCTGGTGTAACTATAACTTTACCGTCTAATCCATCTATGGGATATGGTGTGGCTTTCGTGGATGCTGCTGGTAATTGCGGAACGAATAATTTTACTATAGCTGGTAATGGAAGTAAAATTTTAGGACTTAGTGATAATCTTTCAGTAGATTTTGACAATGCTAGATTTACTTTAACTTATTATGATACAACTAATGGCTGGGTGTTAGGTCTTGTTGGACATATATAAAAAATTAATGAGAGGAAAATAAATTGTGATCAGGGTAAATGAAAATGAAACTTTTCCAATTTTAGTTTCGCTTGTAGATGAGGCTTCAGGTGTTTTAGCCTCCGGCAGAACTATTTATTATGATATACGAGACATCAATGATGCCCCTCTATCTCCTCCTATATCTGGAACTTTGACAGAATCTATAGTAGAGCCTGGTATATATAGGACCACTGAGAGCATAGACACGGCCGGCACTTATATATGTTATGCTACATGCAGTGGTTTCTTGTCTAATACAGAAGAAATAATTGTCAACCCAGAAAATATATATAGCTTAGTTAAGCAAACGCAGAATTACAATATATCGGTAGAGGATGTTCCCAGAACAACTGCTTCTGGTAGTATGACAGCCTCTCAGTTAATTAGGAATGTACCGTTAGGAAAAACAGACTATATAGTAACTAAGATAAAGGGAGATAGTGATGTTGATTGGAGTAATCCGGTAACTAGTGGTACTATATGGGCTTGGTATCATAGTACAGCAGATGAATTACCATATATGATGGGAGATGATGGACTATAATGGATATAAGACCAATAGCAACAGCTGGTTATAATTTATGGTCTTCTGGTGTATGTGATGAAGATTGTGCCGGTAGTGGATCCATAGAGTTGGAATATGGTTGGCAACTTGCAGCTATACCTATTTCATATGGTTATTGGTCAGTTTCTGAACATAAGCATATACATGATGGTACTACTATAGCGAAATTTGAAAATTATATATTAGACCAGATCACAGACTTATACGGTACAGGGATTGTTGAAGTTGCTAGTACTTATTTAGGTGATGTACAGGCTTTTTATAGTTATGTTGTTGGTTCTACTCCAACGTCTAGTCCACATAATTGGCAGTTGACTTATAGTGATGGTGCCAGTGACGAGGTTTCAGGTTTTTGGATAAAGGTTATAGGTCCTGCTGCTCCATATATAATAACTTGGGGAGATGTGTAAATGTCATTCGGAATAATATATAAAGCTACTAATAAAGTAAATGGTAAGGTTTATATAGGACAGACGGTTTTAAAGTTTAATTTAAGGTTGAATAGGCATAGGCATGATGCTAGACATAAACCTAAAACACTTATAGGTAGAGCAATAAACAAATATGGAGAACATAATTTCAAATGGGGAATTATAGAGCACTGTGATTCTAAAGAAGAAATGGACGAGATGGAATTTCATTATATAAAACAATATAAATCTTTAAAATCTAATGGATACAATATGACTATGGGAGGGGAAGGGTCATTAGGATTAACGCCTTCTAAAGAAACAAGAATGAAAATGAGTAAATCTTCTAAAAAGTTTAGGCACTCAGAGGAACATAAAAAATCTATGAGAGGTAAAAATAATTATTTTTATAATAATAAACTATGGTTAGGTAAAGACGGTGAACACCATCATTTGTCTAAGAAATATATTATTACATTTCCTGATGGTAATGAGTATTTAATACACGGTATGAATAAATTTTGTAAAAACTATATAAAGCCTGACGGTAAAGTATTACACCAAAGATACTTATCTATGTGTGCTAATGGTAAACGTAAAGATTATATGGGATATAACTGTCGTTATTTCAATAAATATACAGATTTTAATATAAAGAAGTGGGGGTCTAGTTAATGGCTCTTACTAAAACATTTGATGGTTTTGTAAGTAAAGATAACGGTTCTTTAGCTGATGCTGATGTTAAATACCAAGCATTTTTTTATAAAGTTAACGCTGGATCTTCAGATTCTAAATGGAATGGTGTACGTACAGCGGAAGGCGGTTTATCCAAAGGTTATTACTCGTTTGATCTAGGTAATCCTGATTTTCTAGGTCAAAGCGGAAGTGTTGCTCCTGGAGATATTGTAGTAGTGGTGTTTTGGTCAGCTACGCCTTTAACTGATGACAGAAACGACTCTTGCTCAGTGCTAAATGAGTGGGGTGCTTTTGAAATAACAATGACGTCTGCTGATGTATATACTAATCAGGTTCAGACAAAAACTAATATGGTTCCAATATTGGATTGGAACTTACCGCTATCGGGTCTTGTAAACACATCATACACTGCTACAAATGATAGTTACGACACTCATAGTTGGACGTGGTCTGGTACTGGTATGAACCATTGGTATGACCGACATGGTCAGACTATAAATGCAGTTAATTATATAAACAATACTGGCTATGATTGGGATGACGGAAACCAAGATAATAATTTACCAGGTGCTGCTAACATGGCTCATCAATGGACATCAGCTGGTTCTTATGAAGTAGAAATAGTAATCGAAGATGAGTGTGTATCTACTGTAACTGGTACTAGAACTATAGATATACGCTGGCGTCCTCCTGTTCCAGATATAATTATGATACCTGCAGATCCAGATCCTAATGTTTCTGTGTCATTTAAATGGGATGGTACTGATATTGATGGTAGGATAACAAGTATAGATTGGGAAATTGTAGACACAGGTTCTTATGGTAATACAACTACTACAACTAGTGGAGCGATCGGTGATACAATACCTCACTCAGAAGGTTTAGGTACAGATTGGTGCGGACAAAGCGGAAATTCTGGAGCTTTTACAAATCCAGGAAGTCATGATGTAAATATAACGTATCATTGGTTTGATGGTTTTGATTGGCAACATGATACATACAGTGAATCTTTTACACAGGGTAGATTTACTGGACCTACTGTAAGCTTTACTCAGGTACCTTCTGAAGCTGTAATGGCAAGCGGTGTAAAATTTGTTAACACTTCAACAAATACAAGTAGAGTAGGATTAGGGTTACCTGATTGTGCTGAATATGACTGGAGATTTACTGATGATGGGGTATCAACTGACTACTTAGATAACCCGTATACTTACGAGTTAGAGGTGACACCAGGATCGATAGATTGTCAGACTAGACTTTGTGCTAACTATAGTGATGGATGGGACACACAGCAAACATGCGTAACAGACAGTGTACCTTTTGCAACAACAGTGATTGTTACAGATCAAGACTGTTACCACCACTTAGAAGTATACGGTACATCAGATGATGGTACGGTTAGTGGTTATAGTTGGACAATATCTTCTGGTATATCTGATACAGGGCCTTGGGTAGAGGTATGGTCTAGTCCTACTGGAATGGATCAACAAGAGAAGGATGTATACTTTTGTACTGTAGGTTGGTATAAAATAGAAGGTTTTGTGTACGGCTCGGGCGCCACAACAAGTGATGATGAAGTACTTTATATTTCAGAGACTTGTCCTGGTACCGAAGCAGTATATAATATTTGGAATGGTACTGGCGCGTTAGATATAGGTACTGATTGGAACCACTCAGGTGATGGTGTAGAAGCTGATTATGCTATGTACAATGGTACCAATGGTCTGGATGCTGATTTATCTAATGGCGACAAGTTTAAATTTGGAAAAACAGATTATATATCAGTAGACATACAGAATTACGATTATTTAACTATGATGTTAAACGTCAGGAGTTGGCAAGCTAATAAGAGTATAAAGATTAAGTTAAGTAAGACTGGCGGTAATCCAGGAGATACTTTAAACCTGGAAAATTACGTTGATACAGTTAACACAAACGATTGGCAGAAAGTGTTTATACCTTTATCTGATTTTAATATACCTGCTAGTGCTTTGCCTGGACATCCTATATACGCTGACTACTTACAATTTAGTTCTAAAGGTAATATACATTTTTATTTAGATGATGTTAAATTTAGTATGGGAACAATGACACCTGTTCCAATATGTGAGCCTTTAATGTTATCTGATGAACAAGGACAAATAACAATGACTGGTCAGGAATTAAAACCCAGTATGAAAGCAGGCAGTCCTGCTGTTCAAAGTGGCGACGTTGTTTTAAGACCTTTTCCTAAACCAGGACACTTAAACTAAGGAGGTTATATGGCAAGGAGAGTTAGGCCAGAAAAACAACCTAAGAAGCAAAGACCTCGTTGTTATGGGGCATATGGTTTGGTTTATAAAGCCACTAACAGAATAGATGGTAAAGTTTATATAGGACAAACAATTTATACTTTAAGGACTAGAAGAATGGAGCATGAACGTGTGGTAGGTATCAAGACAGATTACTTTCATAATGCTTTAAATAAATATGGTATAGAAAATTTTGATTGGGTAGTGTTGGATTATGCTGAGACGCAGGAAGATCTCGATGAGAAAGAGATATTTTATATTAAAAAGTTTAGATCTTTCGTAGATTTTGAAGATTCCAATGGTTATAATTTAATATTAGGAAACGAAGTTAGTGAGAGTACTAAAAAGAAACTGTCCGAGGCAAGTAAAGACAGAGAAGTAAGTGAAGAGACTAGAACTAAGTTGTCCAAGACTGCTACCGGTCGAAAACACTCAGCAGAAACTAAAAAGAAGATAGCTATGTCTATGCTTGGTAAAAAACACTCTACTTCAACCAGATTGAAGATTTCAGAGTCAATGAAATCACTTAAAGGGAGGAAGTTGTAATGGCTATATCCTTAGCATTTACGGTAGATAATATAAGTACCGTTATACAAATATATAATACTATAGAGGTACAGAGAGCTCCTCAGGAGTTACCTACTGATCTCACAAATTATGCTACACTATCTGGTGTTGCAGGACATCCTATTTATTTGGTAGGTGGTACTACGCAGTATACCTTGTGGGATCCTGCAGGAACCTCTAGTGACTGGTATAGATCTAGATATTATAATACTAGCACTGGTGCGTTCAGTGCTTGGTCAGACCCTGTTTTGGGTGAGTCTGGGGATTTATTTTATAACCCTTTATTTCCACCGGAGATAGCATATGGAAGTTCTGATCAGGCTATTATAGATAAATTAAGAATACTTATAGGTGATCCTCTTTCTCTTAGGAGAGAGTATGGTGAAGAGGCTGCGTCTTCGATACACTCTGATAATAAGACATATGAATTAGATACGAAAGGGTGGCCAGTATCAGTAACTATGGGTGGTATACCTATGAACGATAGTACTGATCCTACTGTTAATGGCTATAAATACCTAAGGTTTGACCAGGATATTTCTATTACTGTTGTAAGTGGTTGTATTCTTTATGGAGTAGACATTTGGTACTACTCTTTTAGACACAGTGATAGACAGATAATGGAGGCGTACGACTCTGCTTTTATACCTATAGGTTTAACAGAGACTACAGTTACTCCAGAAGCTTATATGTTGCAGGCTGCTTTGGATCTTTTATATCAAGAGGGGTTTGAAAATTCGATCGAGGATGGCGCGAACGTCTTCGATGAGGGCAGCAAATACGACCCCACCCCAGGCTTCGATTTGTTTGAAGAACTGTTAAAACGAAGAAGGCGTGAATTAGATGACTTAGTTAGGCAATTACGAATGTATGTAGGAGGCGTGAGGATAGACTAATGGCTGACTTATTGGATTGGGGCAGCGGAGAGAAAAGAGCAGTTAAAGACCCCATAGCTCGTACTAAATATTGGAGCGCTAGGACAAAAGCTCTTTTACTTACAGATAAAGAATGTGAATTATGTTCAGGTAAATTAGAATGGATAGGCGTACAGACTGTTGGGATGTATAAATACCAATGTACTAAATGCTACAAGTTGTTTAATATACGTAAAGACAAATAAAGGAGGCCTCTGGCTAAATGGCCCGAATCGGAAGAAAAACAAAGAGACGATATAGGGATACCATACGGGATGTTATAAAAAAACTCAGCCGTAAAGTGCAGGTTTATAAACAACCGGTTAAGTCAGAATGTCCTAATTGTTATTATGACAAAATGACGGCTTCTTCTACTGGTAAGTGTAAATGGACTGCTGCTGAAGCCTTAGCTCAAAATGATCCTACTAGGTTTAAGTACTTTCAATTTGGTAGATGTCCAATTTGTAATGGTAAGGGTTATTTAGAAACACAACGTAAAGTATGGGTTGACTGTCTTGTTGTATGGGACCCAGCGCAGCGCGGGACAGGGAATCAAATGATATATACTCCTGCAGGTACAGAAGGTTCCACTGTTGTACAACTTAAGTCTCATCCTAAGAACTTTGATACTTTTAAGAATTGTAGTAAAATAGTAATAGATGGTGTGGAATGTAAACTATCTAGGCCCCCTATGTTAAGAGGTTTGGGTAACCAGTCGATACTATTAATTTCAGCATTTACTACTGAGAAGCCGAAGATAGATACTGATGAAATTATTAAGGATTATACGTAATGATAGATACGGTTCATTTTTCTATTAAATTTGAAGAGCAGTTTCAAGATTCTCTGATTGATATACTCAGAAAACAGATACCTGTTGTTAATGAGTTTATAATGAGAGATTATGATTTGATGTTAAATGGTGTTGACACTAATAGAGATAGTAAGGTAAAACCTGAATATTATGAAGATGATTTTAGAAAGTTATTAAATGATTTACCAGAAGATTTTTATATTAAAAATACAGACACAGTAGGATATGTTGTTTTTATGGTACCCGATGTAACTAGTTTAGATCTTAGTAGTTTACCTTTATTACAACTTATTTTTGAAGGTCTTCCTGGCAGATATGTTACTGCTAGTAGGAAACAGTTTAAAGATGCCGGAGAAAAGGTAGGTTCTAGGAGACCACTTAATCCGGAAGCCAGGAGAGATGATATGGTTTATTTAATTAGATATACTCAATCATTGAGAAAAAGGATGGAATTTACTTTAAATTTAGGAAGGGGTTTACCTCCTTATGCGTTTTCTAATATGAAAGGTATAGATATTTTTGAAACAGCTGATACTTATATTGTTGAAAATGCTGATATATGGATAGATGAGGCCAAAGAAATTACTATAGCCAAATTAGAGGGAGTATATAGCTAATGACAGAGATGAAAAAATTAAGGAAAGAAGACCTTAGTTTATATTACTATATTAAAGATATAGCTTTAATTGAGTATATAGAGCGGGAGGAATATATACCTCTTAGTTATATGGCTGAAATGTCTTGTGAAGGTGAAAGTTACGTTTATGAGGCTTTGACTAATATGCTACCTTCTCCTGTT
>Ga0180433_10009750_pt1 | contig 11694 bp, 7 predicted proteins | sample SS_ome_8_FD_132980 | JGI IMG/M metagenome (GOLD analysis project Ga0180433, IMG submission 132980) | Hypersaline lake sediment archaeal communities from the Salton Sea, California, USA - SS_1_D_1 metaG | ecosystem: Environmental > Aquatic > Non-marine Saline and Alkaline > Hypersaline > Sediment... | reverse complement strand
ATCCAGTGTGTTCACATTATCTTTCTTCACATGTCCCCCAAATGACTCGAAGTGTGTTCTGTCCGGAGCAATGATAAAGAAGTGCTTCTCCATAAACCGCTGGGCCTTTCTCAGCATTTCATCCGACATGCTGTTCGGCATGTCCTTTCGGATATTGGCCCCGGTCATGACCTCTGCGATCCGGGCGTACTCTCGGGACACTGGCCTGTTCTCCGGGGTGAATAATGCCCATTTAAGGTCTTTGTCTGCATTGTGCTTGATCATCTCAACCATATGGAACCGGCTATAGACGCTTTTCCCGCTATTATGAACGAGTATTGGTACCTCTTTCGTGCAGATATAGTAATTCGAATTACCCTCCACAGTCAGGTCATATGTGTCCTCGGTATCTATGATCTCTACTGACTCTATCTGGGATATGTCTATAACAAATGACCTCACATGCCCTTCTAAAATATCGCATTGACACCATCTTCCAACAATATCCTTGATTTTCACATAACCCTCCCCTGTAAAGAACTCATGATTTTCCGTAACCTCAATTATAGTCCCGTCTTTCATTCTGATACGAAACAGCCTGTCTTCTCGCTCATGGAATAAATGCTTCTCACTAACTCTCCTGTACTCATTTATATCCTTATCATGATTATACGAAAGAACCTCATCTCCGGCCTCTACCTCAGATATAGGCATGACACCCTTACTTGTGTGCACCAACTGCTTCCCCGTAAAACATCCCGGTACTCCAGTCAGAAACGTCACATGCTTCCTTTTCAGGGTGAATAGCCTATCCACCTCCGGTATACCTATTCCCAGCCCCGGAGTGAATCCATGGTCCCGATGGTGCTGCAACTCCCCCATCACGTCAGTCACCTTGATGATACCCTGAACGGGGAAACTCTTTGCTGTATTGAAGCACTCATCCACGGCCTCCTGCCCCAGTCCCTTCAACCCCTTCTTCTTATTGCCGTAGTAAACCTCGTTGATGTCTTTGTATTTCGGAGGGTATTGTACGATCCGGCACCGGGCCTTACCCAATATACCTCCCAGATGCTTTGCAAGTAGCTGTCCAGGGGCATCGGCATCCACTGATAGGATATGTAAATCTGCCTCCTTAATAACGCTCTGAACCCACTTGTTATTAACGTACTGGAACTCTTTGGTGAAATCCTTCGCCTTATCTGAAGGGGCTCCCATGGGTACACTGATTGCATTCTTATACCCACACTCTTTCCATGTGGCCATGTCCCACTCCCCCTCTGTCCAGATGATTGTCTTTGGTCCTTGGTGATCCACGTCCCATGAAAGTAACTGCATCCCTAAAGGAATGGCCACGGTGCCATAATCCTTCTTCATCTGGAACCACTTCGGACCCTTGTCTCCCGGCTTCCAGTCCCGGGTGAAGTACTTCACGTTTACAAGGGAATGATTGATATAGAATGGGAATCCTATGATGGCCCTTTTATAATGGGTGAACTCATATACCCCCATCTCCAGCATTGTCTTCTGTGATAGCCCCCTGTTCATGAAGTACTCCCGGGTTTTCGAAGTGAATGCTGTCGCCTTCCGCTCCGGCATCTGGCTGTTCTCCCGCACCTTCTGGTACTTGTCCTCATTATCGAGGTTCATTGTCCAGTTGCAATGGTGGCATTTCAACCAGCGATTCCCCACCTCATCATTCACCGTGAGGCACAATGCATTCTTATGCTTCTCCCTTGAGTCGTTACACTTGGGGCAGATAGTGGCGTACCGTGTCCGCCCGGGCTTCGTCCGAATGCCCAAATCTTCAAAAGTCAATGCCGACATAAAAAGCCTCCTACTTCCTTAACAGTGCCTCACTTTTCTCGTTCCTGACAATAAACCGGAACCCCTTGCTTCCCTCATCCATCCCCGCAAATAGCCGGGTAAAGTCAAGTTCTGACGAAATCTCTCCGTTAGTATCCTGCCTCATTACCCTGCACTTATTGGTGATGGTGGACTCTGCAAGCCCGGTCATATCCGAAAACATCTTTGTGGAAAAGATATTGTACTTCAAGGCCTCCTTAACCTTGGCCTTACCCTCTTCGCTCGAAATACCCCTGCGCTTGCATATCCCTCCAAATAACTCGGGATCGAACTTCACAAGTCGTACCTCAAGGTTTGTAATTAACCCGTGCTCCATGATCTGAAATTAGTATTGGTGTTTGACTAGAGGAGCAAATATATTTATTTATTCTGCACGAACAAATAGTTTTATCATATTTCTTTATAAAAAGAAGAGAGGGGCGAATCTGATCCGTCCCTCTCTTGAAAATCTTAGCCACTAATTATGCTCGGCAGTTGTTATTTAAACACTCGAATAAGTATTACTGTCAGTGCTATAATCAGTAGAAGAATGATACCGGATAAAATCCAGAACCCGCTTTTAAAGAACGAATAGTTCTTGGGCTCTATCGGTGTAGGCACATTTGTCCTGATCGTTACAGTGTCTCGGATTATCTGTGTGATGTTCTCAACGGGAACAGGGATGTTTGCCTCCTTCTGCTCCACAATGAGCACCAACTCCCCCTCTGAAACCTCCGCTACTGCTTCACACAGTTCGGTGCTTGCAAACACTGGCGGAGCCCCCTATAGTTCGTACTGGGACAGGTCGAGAATAAACTCTGTGGTGTCCGCGTCCGGGAGAATCGGAACCCTTACGGTGTCCCATTGTATCTCCGTGATAGTGTCTGGAGGTGTGGTGTTCACTGTCTCTTCGAGGTAGCCTTTGGCCTTCAACCTCATGATCTGTTTCTGTGGCGAACAGGATGCCGCGATCATCGCAGCGAGTATGATAACGAAATACTTCACTTCTTTCGCTTTTTGATTTCTACACTGCCCGAATGGACGAACCGCTTCACTACCTCATCAATGCCCAGCCCGATAATAAATGCAAGTCCGGCTGTCATATGTGCCGTGGCACCCACCTCTGTTCCACTCGGGAGTCGTGTGGGAATATTAAAGGCCACGTCAATGTCTATCAACTTGTCCGACATCTCCGGGAACCGGGCCACCACTACGGCCATGAAGCCGAGTGAGAGGATGATCCGCAGAAATCCCTTCAGGAAGTACCTGAATTGAAACTTATACGGAGTCTCGGGATTCAAGTTGATCCCTTGGTACAGATTCCAAAGGAACCTCATCGCAATCCCTGCGATACCCACCAAATAGAATACTGTGAATTCCTTGGCTGTGATGCCGTCCAGAAGCAGACCTGTTACTTGTTCGTCCATGGCGGTAGATTTAGCTGGTCTTCCAGGGGTTCAGTTTCAGTGCAATCTCATCCAGAATCTCCTCCAGTAGGACGTATGCGAATATCTCCGTCAACATCAGGCCGATCCAGTTTGCAATGAGCCACCACCATAAGGCCCCGTATAGATATCCGAACGGGAATAGGTGTGCCGCCACTACCAGCCCGGCACCTACCAACCCAGTGATGACGTACTTCATGGCCTTGTTGGACTCGTCGAGGTTAAATAGCCCCAGTATGGTCGCCACCAGGAACGGGAATGCGATGGCTACTCCTACCCATGATCCCAGATACGTCGAGATGGCCCCGATGAACTGTACGATGTCTGTGGGTGGTTCAATGACATCCTGCGCGAACAATCCTACAACTCCAATGAAGAAGAATAGGAACAATGCTACCAATCTTTTCATAGCTTGAAATGTGTTTGTGAATAAATAAATTTGTTTGTGAAATTCCTTTGCAAGATATGGCATGGCCTCTACAAATCCAAATTTCTATCTGACAAGTTCAAAATGAGCACCATCGAAAAAGGTCTCCTCCTCAAGGTCCCGGTCCGAATCCCAGTCTCCTCCCCATCGGATGTCATGCTCTATGATGCCCTCTGCTTTCAACCTGCTGGCTATTCCGAGTACATATCCTGCGAAGTGTACAATAGCTTCCCTTGCTGCCCGCCCCTTCCATCTGATGTGAGGATAGTCCTGGTGGTATGGTACTGCGTCAACAGCAAACCCGACTACCTCTCCCTCCGGGGGTTGATGGTTGCTTCTCCTGAAATATCCATCCCGGAAGGTGACTACCTCGCTCCTGTTCTCAATAACCCAATTCTCCCCATCAAACCTTCGCCCCTTCTTATACAACTCATTCTGCTCTGCGGCTGTGCGTCGGCCATATAGGATGGTGTTGTCATACCCCTTTATCACCTCATGGAATATGATTTGCAGATCAATGTGCACTGTGTCCAGTCGCCCATGCGACCTCTGGCTGTACTTTGGCATGGCTATTTATTTTGCTGCATTAAACGTCCCACTTCTTCCCGGAACCTCTCGGATGCAATCCCGGCCTCCTGTGCCTGTTGCATGTATTCTCCCATCTTTTCCGGGTGATCTTTCACAAGGTAGTAAAACCCGATGGCCTGCGCTTCGGGAACCAACCACTTCAATTTCCTGATAGGGGCGCTGACACCCGACTGCTCCATGCGGGTGTTCAGCTTCCCTATTAATCTCTCGGCCTCATAGGAACCGTTCTCTTCATATGTATTTTCAAGCAACTCGTTGACCGCATCGTGGTCGATCTCTCCTGGTGTCTCTGCTGATCCTACAATCTGGTTGAGCCGGTGGTCATTCTCGACCTGCATCCGGTTCATCTCTAGCTGGGCCTCTTCAGCCTCCTTGCCTTGCTGAGGGAATGTCGCCTTCATCACTCTCCGTGAAAAAGGTGCGTCGATGAGGGTTTCTGCCGTGATCCCATCATCTCCGAGAACCTTCATGCTCTGGTCGGCCTCAAAACCTGTGGCAACCAAATCCAAAAATTCCCCGACAATTGCTCCATACATATTCCCTTCTGTGAAAAACTGCTTGGCAACATATTGAGACCTCAGAGGACTAGCCCCCGTTAAATGTCCGAACTTTACAAATCGCGGGGGTGTCACGCCGTCGTAGAATTCGCCTTCGCGCTCCCACTTCGCCATATCCTTCCCCTTCCATATCTCTTCGTTGTAGAATAGGTCGTAGTTCATCTTCCCTCCAATCACTGCCCTCATCACGGGGGGTATCCCTGTCAAATCCGTAAGGTTTCGAAGGTCGTTATTCAGAGATGTCATCATCTTGTCATCCATTAACTTATATTCCCCGTCATGGAACATCTTGACGTATGAATCCTCAAACAATGATGTGATGGAACTCTGGAGAGCATCCTTGGGAACTTTCACGTAAACATATCTGTCACGGCCCTCGCTGTCCCGGTATGACATATTTGTCATGATGATGAAATTCCGGGCTTTTACGTCGGGGTTCAGATCATCCTTATATGCCTTCCTCCGCTTCCGGGCTTTCTCGTCATCTCCGAAGTCACCCATGTTCCATGCTGTCAGGAACGTGGCCAATCCTGCAATCTGACCAAACTTTGTCCAGTAAGCTGCGCGGTCATTGTGTGCTGCCTTCAAGCTACCCCGGGTAACCTGGATGCCAGCATTGAAGTATGGCAAGAACTTATCCAGCATCTTCGCTGTGGTTCCTCCCTGTGCAAAGTCGAGATACCCACGGGCCACGGCTGTCCCATCCTCTCGTACAGATTCCTTCTCCTTCTCGGTCATCTCCTCCTCCGTGTGGTTGCGGATGTACTGCTCCCTCAATGCCAGCCTTGTCCAAACCTCTGAGAATTCTCCCAGTTTAGCAAAACCATTCCTTACGCTTTCCACTGAAGATGTCAGCTTGGTATACTCCCCATATTTATATGGTGTCCGACTCCCCTGTGTGGTCAGGAAGTCCATCCCTCCACCCTGCTTGATATACTCTGCGTACCGCCCCCTCTTCTTCCACGCATCTTTGGCCACCATTGCATAATTGCGGAGCATCTGGAGCCACGCAATGGGCATGGTACGGCTGTACTCAGTGGTTGTCATCCATGAGTGAAGGGCATCAATAGGCAGGTTCTTTATGGCAAATTCCGGGTTCATCCCCGTAGCAAAAAACTTCAGCACCGGAGTACCAGTCATCATACTGAATGTGTACAGGGCTGCTTCAGTGGCCTCGTCCGGCTTCGCATAGTCAAAGTACTTGTACAAATCACTTTCGATCCACAACCTACGCTTCTCTCCGTCGGCCATGTAGTTGACCGCAGTATATCCCTTGGGGGTCTCCTTAAATACAGGCTCAAGGTACGCGGCCCCCTCCGGCTTGTTCCCTATTTTCTCTGCAAAGGAAGCTGTGTATGGGGCTTTCTGGATAATATCGCTATCTACCATCCCAGCATACGTCTCGGCCTCCTGCATCTTTTTGTTGTGAGCAACGATCCCGGCTGTCCGGGCCACTACATCCGCAAGCAGAGTGTTGGCATCCACCACCTTTGCCCCGAACGCTCCGCCTGATAGGTTCTTAACCCCGGAGATCGCTCCGCCCGGGTCCATGTCGTCCATGTGGGAGATGTATTTCCGGGGAGAATAGTACGGCTGCTCGTCCCTCAGCTTTTCGTAAGCTGCTTCTGAAATCACCCCCTCATCATACTGCCACTTGAGCATGTCACGCATGGCCTGGTGATAGTTGTCAATGGATTCCATCATGTTGTTCGGGTCGAACCCTCGCCATGCTCGATCTTTGATGCCATACAATTCCTGAATGTAATCCTCCTTGGCCATGAACTCATCCAGAACCACCTGTGCTGCTTCGCCAGTTATCCCTCCTTCATGCTTCAGGTTCTTCATCTCCTGCTTGACCTCACGTTCAGCATCCTTCCTTAAATCGGCCTGCTCCTCCTCCGTAAGCTCTCTCTCCAGCTTGGCCTCCTTCCGCTGCAACTTGGCCTCATACTTCTCGTCAACCTGTTTTGCAACATATTCTGGATCATTCCTGCGCTTCTCGTACAGAGCATCCAATTCTATCGTTCTCTTCAGGTCAATGATATCGGACATCAGGCTTTGCATACTCCTACTCATCGTCCCCATCCCCTTTCCGAAGATGGACTTCTGGTATTTCTGCAATAGGAACTTCGCTGCGGCACTGGCCCCGGCCTCAAGGTTGATCCGGTTGATCAACTTCTGTGCTGCGCTTTTTCCCTCACGTTTGATGGCCTTCTTAAACGGCTCCTTCACATCTACAAGGTGCTCGTCCAGGTACCTCGACGCTTCAGCTTGTTTCTTGGCCGTGACTTTCTGCTCCTCTTCCTTCCGGGCCTTGACCCTCGCGGTCATCGAATCCCTTGGTTCAGGCTTTGCCTCGTCAGGAATAGCATCATTGATCCCCTCACGGATATCAGCCTCCATCTGGTACTGCTCGTCCTCAGTAAGGCTCTTGTAGATGTCCTGCTTTTTCAGTTTCGCAATGGCCTGCTCAATGGCCTCTGCTACCGATACTCCGGCATCTACCAGTGTGGCCACGGTCTCCACCACAAGGTTCCATGCCTGCGGGAATCCAGGCACCGTACTCATTGCTGCTCCCTTGGTGTCGATCTTGCCCTTTCGGATTTGATCCCCAATACTCAGCTTTTCTTCTGGCTGTGCCTTCCCCTCAGTATCTTCAGGGCTGTCGAGGTTTTCTTGGTCCTCTGTTGCGCGTCGGGTGAGGTCGTCTTCGAGTTGTTGCTTTGTTGTTTCATAGTCCTCTTTTTTTATGAGCCCCATCTCAAGGGCCTTGTCAATATTCGTTGCGTCAAGTTCTCCGTATTGCTCTACAAATTGATCCAGTGCAGGCTCATTCAGTAACTCTTCTACTTCATTCAATGGAATCTCCACCGTGCCATCCATTTCCCTCACCTTCACTACTCCGTCTTCATGCATCTGCTGGAGACCCCGGATCAACATATCCGAATTCTGGTTTTTCTTCCCGGCCAAAGCATCTTCCCTTGCCTTCTGGAGTTTCTTTCCGTGAACAGGAATAGCCAACCCTGTGATCATATTATCATTCTCCAGCATACCCTGAACAAAGTCCCGCTGTTCTGTGTTCTCGATTTCCTGAACTCCGATGTGATCACCCTTCACTGGAGTTGTCTTAATCCCCTTACCTTTCTTCCCGAGCACTTTCAGCTTACCGCCCTCCTCCTGCATCGAGTATCCCAGTTCTGACACTCCGGCCGAGATTGCTTTCATCTTCTCCGCCCTCTTCTTCGTGTGGGATTTGGGAGTCTTATTATAATCCCGGACCTGCTCGACTAAAGAGTCATGCGTCTCTACTCTCTGCTCCTCTGCTTTCTGTTCTTCTGTTTTTTGTGGGGCAGGTTTCTCTGTGGCCCTGGCCTCCCTGAATGCTCTCCCCTGCTCTGTCTGTTCAGTCAACCCCTCTACTTCTGCGAGAGGCTGTCCTGTCCCCTCTTCCACGTAATCGTATACCGCAGTCATTACTCCCTGCCTCCGGTGTTTCTTCGCTGTCTCAGCCTGCTTCACATAATACTCTCCACCTTCTTTCCCTACATCGAGCATTGCCACCGGGTTCCCATCGGCATCTGTTGCCCGGACCCGGAAGGCTTCGCCACCATCTTCGTCCCGGGGCACAACCTCCAATGTCAATTCCCCTGCATCCCGCGTCTGAACCGTACCTGGCTGAATTGGCGGTGCTGAAATCTTCCCTTCCTCTACTCGTTTCTTGAAAGCATTTGCTTCTGCCTTGGTCTTGAAGTCTGCTTTTACAGGTTTCCCGTCAATGGTAGCGGATACATGGTGCCTTCCGCCCTCTTCAGCTATCGTGACCTGCGGCTTTATCGGCTCTGCTTTTTTCGTGGGCTTTACCGGGGGTTTCGGTTTTGCAGGCTCCATCTTCTGGTACTGCACCTCACCGTCAACCTCCTTGAACATCTTGTTTGAAAGGGCATCCTCCTCTGAAACACCGTACTTCTCCTCATACATCTGCATCCCTCTTCGCCAACCTTGCATTGCCTCGGGTTTGCCTTTGTGTGTTTCTGCTATCTCGTCAGCATTTTCCACATCGTAATCATAAGCCTTGGCATCCTCCTCTGAAACTTCTTGTCCTCCCTTTCGAAGAATCTCAGATGGTTTCTCCGTAGGTGCTGCTGGAGCAGGCTCCTCTTTGGCTGGAGTCTCTTCCTTTTTCGCAGGTGTCGGTTCTGCTTCTTCCTCCTTCGTTGGGGTTGTCTCCACTTCACCGGGTTCCACCGTCATGTCAATATCCCCCTCGGCCAGCTTCTTCACAAACTCCTCAGCATTCTTAGCAATTCCCTCCGGGACAAACTCATCCTTCATCAGGGCATCGTCAATACGGCCCTGCAACCATGCCATGCGCTGCTTCTTCTCGTTACTTGCTGTCTCTGGCTGCATCTTCATCTCCGCTGCAATCCTGTCGTGCTCAATCATCATGGCCCCGACGTACAGTTTCCCATTCGTGTCGAGGTTGGTGTACTCCTTCAGGCTTCTGGCAACACTGCGGACGTATGCATTTTTCGATCCTGCTTCTGCTGCAATCTGCGGAGTAGATAATCCATACCCTATCAGGGCCCCCACGATGGCGGCATCTACCGCTCCCTCAGTCAACTGATCAAAGGTCTTTGTCCCGGATGCAATATCCATCATGTTATCCGTGATCTGGGTCCCAAATTCCTCGGCTCCCTCTTGGATCATGTTGTTGGTGCCCTTATTTAGTAAGGCCATCTGCCGCTGGAAATACGGTGTGTAGACCTTCATCATTTCCTTCCGAACAACATCCTCCCCAACTTCCTTCATGGCCCGCTTCACATTGTTCAAGATGGCAACCGTACCCATGGATTCAAATATCGGCTCACTCAGTCCCTTGCCCAGTGCATTCACAATACGGGTAAACTCCGTCATGTTCGAGTCCTTCTTATTCTCCATGTATGACATGGATGCCTTATCAGCCCCCATCCACGCCAGCGTAGCGTTCGTAGCTCCCGCTGCATTACCCATGGCCAGCACAGCAAGTCTCGGAAGAGTCTCCATGGCCGACATCGCTGCTTGGCCAAGTGCGTCCCCCATATTCCCGGACTGTAATTTCTCTACAATAGTGCCATCATATCGCTGGTTTGCGGCCCGCTGTTGGGCAACCATCTCTTTGTCGGCTTCAGCCTGTTCCTGATAGTAGGTCTGGTCTTCCCGGTCCTTGTTGACCAACTTCAGGACTTTATTTGATGTTCCCTCCAGTGTGGCCATGGCCCTGATTCCGGTGCCCATAACATCGGAAGCACCTACATTCAGGGACTTCAACATCCCCGTGACAAAGCCATCCTTCTCCTTCTCCTCGGATTCTTTCAGGTGAGCCCGATACTCCCGGTCCAATTGCTCCCCATATGTTTTCAATTCGTTGGGGAACACACTCACTTTCTCCCCATCCCAACTCACCCCCAATTTGGCAGCGATCTTTTTCAATTCATCCTGCCGGGCCTGATCATCCTGAATATCTCCAGACTCCATTGCTGCCCGGGCCTGATCATAAAAGTCTTTCACCTTGGATTTGGGTGACGGCCAACCTTTCTTCTGATACCACTCCTCTACCCGGGCCTCAACCTTTTGGGCGGGGGTCTGTGTGGCTTCCTGAAATGCCGGGAGTTCAAATGGTGATTCCTTGATTCCTCTTGCCGCTGAGTCCGTGACATCACCGGGTACAACCAGATGAGGCTTTATCCAACCTTCTACACCTAGCGCCCCCCATTGTCTATGAAACTGCTCTACCTGCTCTGTGGTATGCTCCGGGGTGATTTCTTCTACTTCTGCTTCCCCAGTAGGCAAGGATTCTACGGATGGTACGACGGATGCATCCTGCACTTGTTCCTCTTGCGCCGGGGACGGGGAGCCAACTTGCTGTTCTGGAAGAGGCTCCTGAACCACTTCGCCCTCGCCTTTTTTTTTTACGGGTTCCGCAGGCTGGGTTGCCTCGGAGAACATCTTGTCGATCAACTGGCTCCGGTAGTCATTGATAACTTTTTCATCCGTAACCCCAGAGCTCTTCATGTAAGGAATGGCGTACTTGTCCGCGAACTTCTCCAGTGAAGCGCGTTTAGCTTCCGGGTCCGCTGCCTTGAACCTCTCATCAGCCATGAATCGTTGCTGGGTCCTCTTAAACCTGTCCTTCGGAGTTTCCTGTTGTCCCATTGCTCTTAGAATAAGTCGTCAAATTCCGGGGTGCCCCCAGATGGTGCCGATTGTGTTCCAAATATTGAATCAAAGTTATCCTTCCTGTTCAACCCGGCCACGGATTCCTGTAGCTTTTTGTCGAACTCATCATAATCGACCTTCAATGCCTTGGCTGTTTCTTTCAAATGATTCTTGATCTCAGAATATGGCCGCAGGGTATTGAACTTCTCACTCTTCGTGTCCGGGATCATCCATGGTGCATCGGGATTGGCCGGGTCCTTAACCATCTGCTTATACAATACTGCTGATACATATGGGGAATATGAGTAGCTATAAGGCTCTTTCTCTCCCCCGTCCAGTGCTGTCTGGTTCCCCTCATCAAGGATGGCCTGTAATTCTTTCGTGAGTTTCTGCCCCTTTTTGATCTTGATTTTGTGGGCCGGAGCATACCCGGCTCCCGGGACCCCCTGTGCTGTGGGTGATCCTTCGGGAATAATCTCATAATCCTGGTCCGCTGTGGGAAGCACCACGACGCTTACAGGGGTAGTGCCTACAGCCTGAGTCGCATTGGCCGACCGTCCATCCGATGTCTGAATCGTACTTGAGGTCACTGGCATCGTGAAGGCCTTATTCTTATAGGCCCCGGACAATGGTATTTCATAGGAATTGTACTCATCCT
>Ga0180433_10009749_pt1 | contig 11694 bp, 11 predicted proteins | sample SS_ome_8_FD_132980 | JGI IMG/M metagenome (GOLD analysis project Ga0180433, IMG submission 132980) | Hypersaline lake sediment archaeal communities from the Salton Sea, California, USA - SS_1_D_1 metaG | ecosystem: Environmental > Aquatic > Non-marine Saline and Alkaline > Hypersaline >... | reverse complement strand
GGCCACCCATGCGGCAGCCACTTCAGGTGTGCATGGTGCCGGAGGCAACAACTTATGGCACGGCGGTCTAGCAAATATTATTGATAAAAGCCATCTCAGCCAGGATTTCGGGGCCTCAAGTTTACGATTACTGGCATGGAACTTCACACCCAAGCAAGGTGCTGTTTTTAATGTTGGGCATGGTGCTACCAGTCCCTTCAGTGGCAAAATCAACAGCAACCCTACAAGCACATCCGTTGTCTATGACGGCGAATCTAATGAAAACTGCTTGAAAGGTGTTCAAAGCGGTGCGACACGATGGGGTAGATTTGTCCTCCATAATACGACACGAGGTACCAGCCGACTCGTGGTAAGCTGGGATGTAGATATGAACACAATCACCACAGAACCCTCTACGGATGATTGGGCTGACGATGATGACATCACCCTGCAATCCCAAACCTGCACACAGGCCGGCTATATGGATGTGGATTTAAGCGACGAACTGGGTACCGCTGAGATAGTAGCATACATTCAGTTTGAAGCACTGGATAAATCCGCTGCTGCCCAATCAGGGCGCCGTGTTATGGTGCATCCCTTTGAAACTTACGATGCGGGAAAGAGGCTTATGTGTCCTGCTGCTCTGGCAAACGAATTCACAGTAGTCGCGGGGCTTGTGCCAATCAATAGCCAGAAACTATGTGTATTTTTCGATGACTTTACCGATGCGGCTATTCAAATAGCTGTTCTGGCAACTGTCGAGCACGCAGATACATAAGCCAGAGGAGATGAAATGCGAACCCTGAGCGATACTCTACTGGCTGCCCAGAAGAAGCCCCACCGCCTCCCCGGAGCCTGCCCTGAGCGAAGCCGAAGGGTCTAAATCAATGAAACAGTTATCAGCCACTTTGGCAGCAGCACAGAAAGCACCTCATAGATTGCCCTATGTGCAAGCTAAGATTTATGACTACGAGGCAGGCATCAAGAGGCTATCCTGGACAAGAGTCTATGAAGGCACCGAGCCCGATAGCCATCACGGCATCGCCTTCGATGGCAACGGCGATATGCACCGCATCCGTGCCGGCAGCGCCAACGCCCTCTATTATCAGAAGCAGGACTGCCCCTTAGGTGTACCGTCATCTTTTCCCGCCAGTTTTCCAATCCTTCTAAATGAGCCGCCAGTTCTCGATCAGTGGACGCAAATAGCCGCCGACTGCGCCGGTCCCTGTGCTATCTCCGCCTGCGGAGCCAAGGTCTATATTTTCTACCGCACTACAGGCAATGTTCTCTGGAAATACTACTCCCATGACTACGGCCAGTCCTGGAATAATGCTCAGCTCGTAAGCTACGCCGATGCCCTATCCCTGGCCGCCTGCTGGTGGGGTGACGGCAGCATTGTCGTCTGCTTCGCCCTCAAGTCCAACGAGCTAAACGGAATCGTCCTCGATAGCTCGGATCAGTCAACAAGCCAGCATACCGAGCCGTTCCATGGTGCTGTCACCCATATATTCCTGGATACCTACGGCATCGGAGCTACCTATAATCCCTTCTGGCCCCAGTGTGAGATCGTCCTTGCCGCTAAAGAATCCTCTACACCCTATAATCACTACGACCTCTGGAGGACCTGGTTTTCGGATTCCTACAATTTCGGTGCTCTGGAGAGCTTCGTGATGTCCCCGGAGGGAGAGGATATCACCTATGAGTATCCCGATTGCCATCTCCCCAGCTCGGTCCAGCCCCATGAGACAAACCGTATCATCGCCGTGGAGAAGTTCACCGGCATCACCGCCTACACCCACCCCCTGGCCTGTCACATGGTCAAGGGTACTTACTGGTCTGATACCGCTTTTACCGAGCCCAAGCCCCACCCTATCATTGCCAGCGGAGAGTTGCAATCTCAATACGGCTTGAGACTCCAGACCACCAGCGACTACTGGTGGCTTTCCCGTCCCGATGGTGTCTGGAGAGTCCCCCGCCCGGCCGACTCGCCCCTCGACCTGACCAAAGATATCGTTAGGGTTTCATTGCGAGCCGTGAGCCCAGCGAGCGGCGCGGCAATCTCCGAACGTGGCAATCTCGTGCTCGAGCTCGATAACTCCAAAGGCCAGTATGCCAACCCTGGCCAGGAGGAGCTCTGTTCACTTCGCTTTGGCAGCGAAGCCGTCCTGAAGCTCGGCTATAAGACGACGACGGGCAACGAGACCGTCGAGGCCGGCACCTACTGGATAGATTCCTGGGAGTATCAGTCAGTGTCATTGCCTTTCTCCTCGTCATTGCGAGCGGAGCGAAGCAATCTCTCCACCTTTACCCTATATTGCATTAACGGTTTAGGCCTCATGGACCGCTGGGCCGCCCGCTATCAGATGCGGTGGAACAAGGATGCTGTTAGCCCTAAGAGCGTCTGGCAAATCCTGTACCAGCTCTTAGCCCGGTCTGGCATCAAACTGACCAACACTCCGCCCAAGCCCCAGTCCTCAGCCATAAACAACTTCTACCCCGACTTCACCATCAACCCGGGTACCCGGGGAGGCACAGCAATACGCAAATTGCTATCGTTCGTTCCCGACCAGCTCGTCTTCCGGGGCCAGGAGGCCTTCACCAAGAACCCGCTGATCGATGAGGAAAGCTGCTACAGCTATGATGTCATTGCCAGCGGAGCTTGGCAACATCATCCCATCCTCGCAGGCCAATATACCGAGGCCGTAACCGTCTCCCGTGTCCGTGCTATCGGCCGGGATAGTGGAGACAACCTCATCCTGGAGGAAGCCCTGGACTGGGACTTGCTGAAGCGTGCCATTGATATCCTGGAGCAGGATTATGACCCCAATCTCCGGACTGCCACCAGAGCTCAGGAGAGAGCCGACGCCATCCTCCGCCGAATGTCATTGCAAACAAAGCGCAGCAATCTCTTAGTCCCCGCCAACGTCGGCCAGGAGCTCCTCGATGTCGTCGAGGTTACCGATCAGCGCTGCGGAATCTCACAGGAGAAGTACAGAGTTCAGGCCATCCACACCGACTACGATCGCCACCACGGCATATATGAACAGAAACTCGCTGTAGGGGCGCCATGAGTTATTTCCCTAGCTAATTAAAGCTTGCTTTAGACTATTAAACCTTGGGGCAAAAGATTCTACAAGCCCCTGCCGGGCTGCTTGCCATTTGGGGTCTGCCTCGATATTGATGGCGTCCACTGCTGTGCCTGAGATTCTCAACTTGTGCAGGGTTTCTCTGTAGTCGCTTTCGAGTTCCTGCCTCATCTGTTGTTCTGCCGCTTCATATTCTTGAACGAGCTTGCCCATCTCCTCTGCCTCTGATTGCAACTCGGGTTCCAAGCTGCTTATCCCTTCGATTATTTTTTTCACGCTCGTTCTACCCTGGGTGGTTGTAAGCTCGACAGCACCTATCAGATGCTCGATGGCAGCCCGCTTTACGATATCTCTCTCCTCTCCTTCGTGCTTGTTTAGTTCCGTAGCTATATCCAGCTGTTGATAACCATCAAGCCACTTTTGTGCCAGCGCCTGCCCGCTCTGGCGATACTCCTGCCTTTCTTGCTGTGCTCTTTCCTCGGATGACAGCTTGCCCAATCTATTTGCTCTCTCTTGAGCAATCTCCCAGGCACTCTTCAGTTCACTCATACAGTTCCTTCCTTCTGGTCATTGCAGCCCTCTCATGCGAAACAAACTCACATCCCAATTCTTGGAAGTTTGCTTCAGCACTACTGCTCTTTGCAGCGACAGAACAGGGACATTAATTAGCATTAATAATGAATTTTAGCCTATAATATTAAGGGAGTTCAACAAAGTGCCTTTGAGGTTATGATGATGGCTTATCGTGAATCTGTAAGATTAGCGGAAAACCTTTACTGCTATATATGGCGTGGCAGAGGTAATAACTGCAATACCATCCTGTTACCAGCGATTTTACGAGGGGAGAAACCGCACGTATTAGTTGACCCAGGCCATGTCAGGAATGAGATTGGGGAGAATTGTCTTGATTCACTGACTCAGGCTATGGAAAAAGATGGTTTCAAAATAGAGGCTACGGGCCTGGTAATTGCCACGCACAGCCATCCTGACCATATCGAAGCCGCTGAATTGGTGGTGAAAAAAAGTGGTGCTTTGTTTACATTATCGAGGGAGGAAGACGAATTTTATCGCACGACGGGGAAGATGTTATTTCAAGCGTTCGGCAGTAAACCACCGCAGCTCGAGCCCTTCTTTTATCTTAAAGAGGGCGCTTTGTCACTGGGGGCTAAAAATAATAAGGCCGAGATCAAGGTTTTCTTTACGCCGGGACATTCTCCAGGTTCTATTTCCCTTTACCTGGAGGAGAACAAAATATTAATCACCGGCGATGTGGTCTTTGCTGGCAGCGTGGGCAGGACTGACTTTCCTGGTGGCAGTCCTTCCTTATTACGTAAGAGCATTGACAAGCTATCGAAGCTTGATGTGGAATACCTGGTTCCTGGTCATAGCACCGAAACAGGCAGTGTAATCGCAGGCAAGGACAAAGTAAGGCGCAACTTTTACACGGTCAAGGTGTTTATTTAAAATATATAATGGTGTAATCATTATGGAGATGGATGACAGAATTAAATATGCGCTGGAACATACGGAATTAATCCGGGCTCCGCGACAAGAACTGGCCACCTTTGGCAACTCTGTCATTGATTATTACGTCGTCACTGAACTGGTGGGAAACCTTAGCGTGATCAGGGACGGCAAGGTCATTGCGGAAAGGCCCAAAATTGTCACTCCTGCTTACCTGATAAATGTCGAAGGGTTCAGCGAGCAAGCGAGAAAATACATAGCCATGATAGCCAAGGATAATCCCTATGAGTCGGGCATTTTTTACCGATACAGGAACGAACCCAAGGGGATGAACGTCATCTCCGAGCCTATCGGGCAGGTGATAAATAACCTCAGCTCTCAAATGGAGGGGCAAAATAACGTTTTAAGCACCATAATTAAGGGGGTGGAGGAGCTGTGGGACGTGTCACTGCTCATGTTCATCTACGGGCTAACTACAAGGGCAGCCCGCACTAATATGGCAGAATTTAATCGCAGGGGCTTTTTAGACATAGATGCCAGTGGAGTGCCCCAGGGTGCCCGAGATTACATTGAAGAGCTTTTCGAACAGGTAAATCATAACCTGTCTCGGGCCCCGGAACTGGTGATTGAATTAAACCGCTGGGGGCTATTCACAGAATACCAAGACCGGTTCTTTGCTCTGTTCAGGAGAAGATAAACCCGCTCCAAGTCACATCAGTCCCAGGTACCAGCTTAGTATATTATTTCCCCAGAGTAATGTTACCATGGCAGCTAGTGCCAGGAAGGGACCGAAAGGCAGCGTCTCCTTGAATTTTCTCTTTTTGGCTATCACCAGAGCCACGGCCGCTATGCCACCGAGGATAGCTCCAAGAATTATGGAGAAAAAAACCAGGGGAAAGCCGGTGGCCAGACCAATCAGTCCGACCAACTTAACATCTCCCCAACCCATACCACCACGGGAGATTATGGCAATCAAAAGGAACAAAGCAAAGCCAATAGCTCCTCCTAGAGCAGCGCTGGCAATTCCAAGCTCTATCACCTGAGTAAGCCAGGGCCAGGGATGTATCGCCAGCAGTAAGGCCACCACCATGCCGGGATAGACTACCTTGTTCGGAATAATTCCCTGCTCCAGGTCAATAACGAAAATAACGGTGAAGACACAGGCATAGAAAATCATAACCCCCAGTTCCGCGCTTAAGCCGAAATGCCAGTAGAGAAGGGCGAATATCAGGGCGGTGGCAACCTCCACCCAGAATATCCTCAGGGGTACGGCAGCCTGGCAGTATCGACAACGACCGCGAAGCCTGAGATAGCTAAATACCGGGATAAGGTCTTTAGCGATTAACTTGTGCTGGCAAGCTTCGCAATGAGAAGGTGGAAATACAATGGACTCGTTTCGGGGCAGACGGTCGATGCACACATTGAGGAAGCTGCCCACTGCCAGACCCAAGATGGCGAATATGATTATTAAAAATATTTCCACGGGTGCTTATTGTGAACGTATTATATGCCCGAAGTCAATAGGCAGTAGGTACTATTGCCTCGCGCAGCTTATGCCAGACATTGAGTAATATACCTGAGGAAGTCGTCATAATTCAACCATCAAATATAAAAACAAAATGACAATTAAAATGGAAAACGGTGGATTTTTACCGTGTGTTTTTAACGTTTGCATTTGAATTTTCGCTTAACCAAGCGGAGGGCTATAATATGCCTGCCAAGAATCCGGCATAAGAGACATATGTCAACAAGGTTCTACGTTGGCTGCAGTGGCTGGCATTATGAGCACTGGCGCGGGCTTTTTTACCCCGATAAACTGCCCAAGTCTAAGTGGCTAGAGTTTTACACCCGGCAATTTAAAACTGTGGAGCTCAATAATAGTTTTTATCATCTGCCTTCGGAAAAATCATTCACCGCCTGGCGAGAGTCCACACCCGACAACTTTATTTTTACTGTTAAGGTGAGTCGCTTCATCACACACATAAAAAGGTTAAGGAATTTAGGTTCCGCAGTGGAGAACTTTCTATCGCGTGCTGTTTTGTTGGAAGAAAAAATGGGGCCCCTGCTATATCAACTGCCACCCAACATGAAGCGGAACGATGAGACATTACAGAATTTTTTATCTTCTTTGCCGCCAAAACATCAGCATGTAGTTGAATTTCGCCACGAGTCATGGCTTGATGATGCCGTATTCGATATTTTACGAGGGAACAATATTGGGTTGTGCGTTTTCGACATGCCTGGCTTTAGCTGTCCTCTTATCGCTACCAGTGATTTTGCCTATGTCCGTTTTCATGGCAGCCAGGGTCTGTATTCCAGTTGCTACTCCGACCAAGAGCTTTCCCAATGGGCACAAAAGATTGCCCGGCTAGGGCAAAACATTAAAGCCGGCTACATCTATTTTAATAACGATGCTGAGGCATTTGCGGCCAAGAATGCTATGACATTGCTGCATTTCCTAAATATTCCTTAACTTTTTGTGCCAAAGCCAAAGTTATGCCTTCTGTCTGGCTGAGCTCTTCCCAGGAAGCTTCTTTGATAGCTTTAATTGAGCCAAACTTTTTTAGCAGAGCCTTCTTTCGCATTGGCCCGATGCCGGGGACGCCATCCAGGGCAGACATGATGCCTTGCTTGTGGCGCAACTTCTGGTGGTAACTTATAGCAAAGCGGTGGGCTTCATCCCTGGCCCTTTGTAATATATGGAGGGCAGGAGAATCTTTAGCTATATAAGCTGGCCGGGGTTCGCCAGGTACAAATACCTCCTCGTTTTGTTTAGCCAGGCTGACCATGGGGATAGACTCCAGCCCTAATTCTTGTCTCACCTCCAGGGCAGCGCTAAGCTGTCCCCTGCCACCATCAATGAGGACAAGGTCAGGAGCTGTCCAGGCATCTTCACCTGCCAGGCCATGTTTAAACCTGCGCCGTAATGCTTCTTGAATCATGGCGTAATCATCAGCGCCAGTCACAGTTTTAATGCGGAAACGACGATAATACACAGGTTTAGGCCGACCCTTTTCCAAAACAACCATGCTACCCACAGCCAGAGCACCCTGAATATTGGAGATATCATAACACTCTATCCTCCGAGGCATTTTAGTCAAATGCAGTCTGTTTTTTAGCTCTTTTAAGGCGGAGTTTATAGCCTCCGGTTTCATCTCTTTAGCTTGGGCTAGTTCTAAACCTCTGGCAGCATTTTCGGCTACTGTATCCACTAGTTTTTTCCGGATTCCCCGCCGAGGCACTCGAAGCTCAACCCTGTTCCCTCTTTGCTGCCCAAGCCAGTCAGAAAGCATTGCTATTTCGTCCACCTGGTATTGAAGCAATATCAGTGGTGGTATATATGAAGCCGAAGCATAGTATTGTTTCACAAAACTGGTCATTATTTGCCCGGGAGGCTCGTCGTGGATACCCTCCATTATATAATGGTCCCGACCAATAAGTTTGCTGTTACGAACAAAGAAGAGTTCGACATAAGCCTGATTGCCATCCTGCGCCAGCGCAATGATATCTTGTTCTCCTCGCAATGTTATAGCAATCCTCTGCCCTTCTATTACTTGTGCTATGGCCTGTATTTGGTCGCGCAGTAAAGCCGCCCTTTCAAACTGAAGTTGCTGGGCTGCGGTTTTCATCCTGGCGTTTAACTCGCGAAGAACAAGCTCCTGTTTTCCCTGTAAAAACAGGATGACCTGGTTTATTACTTCACGGTATTCCTGTTTGTCCACCGCTCCAATACAAGGTCCCAGACAGCGGTGAATGTAATAATTGAGGCAGGGACGCTTACCCTTACCATCGATGCGCTTGCTGCAACTACGAAAAGGAAAGACTTTCTTTATTAGCTTTAAAGTTTTACGTACCGAGCCAGCATTGGCAAAAGGGCCAAAGTATCGAGCTCCGTCTTTTTGAATCCGGCGAGTGATATAGACACCAGGCCAATCTTCATTGAGGTTTATTTTGAGGTAGGGGAAAGTCTTGCTATCTTTAAGGCGAACGTTGTAACGAGGAGTATATTTCTTTATCATATTGCATTCCAAAATAAGCGCCTCTTGCTCGGAATTGGTAATTACGAATTCGAAATCCTGTATTTTCGCCACCAATCGTTGCAGCTTGGATGTCAGGCTAGAGGGAGCCCCAAAATAACTCCTGACCCGACTGTTCAAGTTGGCAGCCTTGCCAACGTAGATAACCTTGCCCTCCTTATCCTTAAACAGATAAACTCCGGGCTTCGCTGGCAAAGTTTTTAATTGTTGTAACTCCATGGCAAATTTATTGTAGCAAGTGGCTTATATTGAGGCAAAAAAAAACACATTATGTTACACTAAGATTCAGCCAGTAATGTCGTATAAGACTTCTCTCTCTTGACGGGCGGGATTCAGGTGAGCGTAATGTCTCCCTTCCGCTAAAGGAGGGAAAAGCGTGAGGATTTTTGTAGTTAACTATGAGTAAACTAGATATCACTGCCTTTCTGCAACATTTAACCCAGGACAAAGGCTATTCCCAGAATACTGTGGCTGCTTATCGCAATGATTTGACTCAAATGGCAACCTTTATTGCCGCAGAGGAAGTAAAGGGCATGCTCAACTCCTATGACGAACTCTTAAAGGGCTATTTGCTCAAACTCAGAGAAAAGAGATACTCTGCAGCAACAACTGCCCGCAAGATTGCATCAGCCAGAACATACTTCAAATTCATGGTCGATTCAGGGAGGGTTAAGGATAATCCAACGCAAAATTTACCTTCCCCTCAAGTTAGCAGGCATGCATTGAGCTTCTTATCTTCCTCCGAGTATCAAAAGTTGCTTGCCGAGCCAGCAAAGCTATCCACTCCAGAGGCTAAAAGAGATGTGATGATGCTGGAATTACTTTATGCCACCGGTTTACGCATAAGTGAATTAGTATCATTAAATATCAAAGATATTGATTTGAAACAACATTGCATACATGTTGATACTAAGAGACAGGTTCCTTTCGACCATAATTTAAGTCTGATTTTAGGAGATTTTCTCAGGAATACCAGGCTGGATTTATTATATGACGAAAAGGAGGAATCCCTATTTCTTAATCGGCGCGGTAAGAGGCTGACCAGGCAGGGGTTCTGGCAGAATGTTAAGAATTATGCTTCCAGGGCGGGATTGGGCAACAAAGTTACACCGCAGACCCTCCGACATAGCTTCGCCAGACGCAAATTACAAAGTGGTACTGACCTCCGCCAATTGAAGCAACTTTTAGGTCATGCATATATTTCCAGCACAAAAATTTATGAACAACTACCTACAAGGCAAAGAGAATGACGAAAAAATCACGATATACCAAAAGCAAACGCCGGGCCACAGCGACAAAGGCGGCAGGCAGGCCTTCGCCACAAGCAAGGACACAGCCCCCCGAACTGCAATCGTCAGCTAGGATACCTCCCACAGCTCAAGATTCGCCCAGCCGCTACGAATATGTTATACCCGAACTGAAACGCATCGGCATCATTGCCGGCTCTATAATGCTGGTCCTCATAATATTATCTTTCATTCTTGGTTGACATCCTCAACTGGTGAACTGCGGTGGATTTAGAGCGGTCTAGAGAGAATTTATTCAGATATCTTGGTCACGAGATCGCAGACAAACGTGTAGTTGAAGCTATGAAGCGTGTTCCTCGTGAAGCCTTTTTACCACCACAGCAATATCATTCTGCATATGATGACAGACCCTTAAGCATTGGCTTTGGGCAAACTATATCCCAACCCTTCATTGTGGCGCTGATGATACAGGCTTTAGTGCTCAGAGGGGACGAAAAGGTGCTGGAACTGGGTACGGGAAGTGGTTACGAAGCAGCAATATTAGCTGAGTTAGCGCACAAGGTTGTTACTGTAGAGTGTATACCCGACCTGGCGAAATCATCCAAGGAAGTACTGGACAGGCTTGGTTATTCCAACATCGAAGTTCACGTGGCTGGCAGGCTTTTAGGTTGGCCAGAGGAAGCCCCTTATGATGCTATTATAGTTTCTGCTGGTGCTCCCACCGTGCCTCAAGTTCTTTTAGAGCAACTAACGTTGAACGGGCGATTGGTGATTCCTGTCGGCTCCCGCTGGCAGCAAGAATTACTCAGGGTCACCAAACTGAGGAAAGGGAATAAGATAGAAAACTTAGGTGGCTGCTATTTCGTGCCGCTTATTGGTGAAGATGCGTGGGAAAATTAATGACAAGGAGGTTGAAACTATGGAAATACTGAAAACAATAAGAACGAGGCGAAGTATTCGCTATTACGAATCTCAGCCTGTAGAAGAAGATAAGATCAATACCGTACTGGAAGCAGCTCGCTGGGCACCTTCTTGGAGTAATACCCAATGCTGGAGATTCATAGTAGTTAAAGACGAGGCAACTAAATCCCAGTTAGCGAAAACCCTTACGCAGTGGAATGCAGCCCGTTCTGCTTCTAGCGTGACACAGGCACCGGTGGTTCTTGTAGCTTGTGCTGAACTGGGCAAATCTGGCTATAAGGATGGCGTACTCTGTACGGACAGAGATGACTGGCATGTTTTTGATGTAGCTTTGGCCATTCAAAACCTCGTCTTAGGTGCCCATTCATTAGGTTTGGGAACACTACATATTGGCGCCTTTGATGCTGGAGATGCAGCTCGCATCCTGAAGGTACCGCCAGGAGTAGACGTGATAGAATTGATTCCCCTCGGTTACCCCAAAAAGGTGGGAAAACCACCACCCAGAAAGGAACTCTCTGAAATAGTATTCTATGAGTCTTACGGGCAAAAATAAAGTGCCCCCAAGGGGATTCGAACCCCTGATCTTCAGCTTGAAAGGCTGATGTCCTAGGCCTCTAGACGATAGGGGCAACGCTAGGTATTTTAAGGATAAACAGCTGAATATGCAAGTCCATATGGCTTAAGATTGTATGCATTGCTTATTCACTACTCTGAGCAAAGAGAGCAATCTCTCCCCTGCCTACCGCTGAAAGAGAAATGAATAGGGATGGGCGATAAAACAAATTCTTCGCCCACTTTTGGTTTGCCGGTAAATCAAATATAAGGTATCATATAACAGCTATTGCTGAACCAGCAACTGGTAGCCTGAAAGCATGTTAGCATAGATTTCAAAGCGATTTAATTTACTCCCAAGTAATACCGCGAATGTCAAAATCAACGAGGCAATCCCGCAAATTAGCT
>Ga0180433_10009747_pt1 | contig 11695 bp, 11 predicted proteins | sample SS_ome_8_FD_132980 | JGI IMG/M metagenome (GOLD analysis project Ga0180433, IMG submission 132980) | Hypersaline lake sediment archaeal communities from the Salton Sea, California, USA - SS_1_D_1 metaG | ecosystem: Environmental > Aquatic > Non-marine Saline and Alkaline > Hypersaline >... | reverse complement strand
GGCTAAGTTTACCCCTAGCTGGTGGGTAAGATATATTATTTCTTCAAGACGGTCAACATCTGCCTCAGAAAAGAGTCTGGTGTTACCTTCGGATCTTTTTGGAGATATGAGACCTTCTTTTTCATATAAGCGTATGGTTTGCTGGTGCACAGAAAACATTTTTGCCACCGCAGATATTGAATAAAACCCTTTTTTTCTTTTTTTCATGATAATAGTCCAGTTACCTTATGAATCTACTATATCTTAATCTTTTTTCACGTATATGCTATATTTTAACATATTTATGGATAAATTAGTTGTTTTGTTATAATTTTTATTTTTTTGTTCTATTTGCGTATTTTGGGAGTGTTTGTTATGTCTAGAATTTCAGTGTTTTTTTTGATTTTGAATTGTTTTTGTTTTTTTTCATATGTTTTTCCCAAAAGAACTGTTGAACTGGTGTCGATTTATTGTAAAAAAGAGGTGATTAATGGGCAGGTTTTTATTCATCGGGATGATTTAGTTAATAATGAAAAAAAAGAAATTTGGTCTATTAATGGGCAACTAGTAACTCAAGATAAGTACCAAGAGGCTATTTTGGATGCGGAAAGAGAGGTAAGAAAGCAAGAAAGAAGGCTCCAAGAAGAGCGTCGTAAAAAAGCTCAGCTATTTAAAAATGAAATGTCTCTTGTATTACATAAAAAAATTTTACGTCTCACTGTTGAAAAAATAGATGGGGTACTTAAAAAATTTGATACCCATAATTTAACTAATTTTTTAGCACATAAAGAAGATCTCATATCAGAAGAATTATTTGAAAATATTAAAGAAGATCTACTTCCTGAAGCAAAGCGATTGATATACAAAAAAGATCAGGAGTGTAACTGGTCTGATATGAACCTTATGCTGGCAAAAGTAGGTGATCTTGATGAAAAATTAGAATTATTTTATCAAGATACGGTGCGCAATGCTATAAAACAGTGTGATGACACAAAAGTTTTAAAGGGTTTGCTGGAGCTGGTCTCTTAAGTTTTGGGTATATAAAAATATAATTAAAAAATATAATTATACGTTAAATTTAATGAAAATAATGTCCCCATCTTGGACAATATAGTCTTGCCCCTCTGTGCGAACCTTTCCAAGTTCTTTTAGTTTTGCTTCGCTTCCATGCTCAATAAGTTCCTTGTAATTGAAAACTTCGGCGCATATGAACCCTCGTTGTAGGTCTGAATGAATTTCACCTGCAGCTTGTCTGACATTAATGCCTTTTGTAATTGGCCATGCATGTGCCTCTTTTGGGCCACAGGTAAAGAAGGTTATTAGCCCAAGGTTTGCATATGTTTTTCTAATAATAGTTTCTAGGCTTCTTTCTTTGAGGCCAAATGCATTCATGACATCTTGTGTTTCTTCTTCGTTGAGCTGAGAAAGCTCATATTCAATTTTTGCACTAATTGGAATTACTCTTTCTTTTCCAAAGTGTTTAACCAGCGCCCGATAGTGTGGGTTTTGCGTATATTTATCGTTTTCTATCTCATCTTCCGAGATATTCGCTATTATAAGAAAGTTTTTGCTTGAGAGTAGTGGGACTGTTTCTATTGAGTTATTACGTGAGCTATTAAGTACAAGTTCTCGTATTTTTTTAGGGTCAAGATTATTAAGAGCTTCTTTTAGATCTAAAAGAAGTTGATTTTCTGAATTTAAAATATGTAATTCTTTTGGCTTACCCTGGGCACCTCGTAGTAATTTGACCATTTTTTCGAGTCTTTTTTCGACTGACTCTAGATCTTTGAGCATCAGTTCTGAGACAATTGTTTCGTAGTCTGAGATTGGGTCTACTTGGCCACCTTCGCGAATGACGTTTGTATCTTCAAAGCACCTGAGCACGTGTAGTATTAAATCTACTTCTCGTATGTGACTTAAAAATTGATTGCCAAGCCCTTCTCCTTCAGCAGCTCCTTTGACTAGGCCTGCAATATCGACAAAAGATACGGTTGCGCGAAGTTCTTTTTGAGAATTGTATATTTGTGTGAGCTTGTCCAGTCGTGTATCTGGGACTTCTGTGATTGCAACGTGCGGATCTATTGTGCAGAATGGATAGTTTTCTGCAGGGATACAAGATTTTGTTAATGCGTTAAAAAGGGTTGATTTTCCTACGTTTGGAAGGCCAACTAATCCTGCCTTTATGCTCATATTTTTCTTTCTTTAATTCTTTCTTAAACCCTTTAGGGAGGGGTTATCTTTAAGTTTAACTAATATTTGATTATTTATATTTTTTGTGTTAGCTATTAATTATATAGATAATATAATAGATAATATATATAATTAAATTATAATATAAAAAGGAGAAAAAATGAAGTCTTCAAAGTTAATGTGGTTTATTTGGTTTATCTCATCTTTTGCGGCGTTTCATTATGGTATGATGGCTTTTGGTCTTAATTTACTAGCATTACCATTTGTTGTTGCAATTCCTATGCTCCCAAAAATTGCAATGCTTTTGTTTGGGGTATGTGGATTGATTTCGATGATAACACTGTTGGGCTCATGCTCAGAGTGTAAATAAGATACTAATTTGTTGGGTCAAAAATTATAGGTGAGTAAAGAATATAAATTTGACCTAATTAATAGAGGCTCGGCTGTGTTGCCGAGCCTCTATTAATTAGGTGTTCTTTGCTGCTTTTTTCTCTAGCTTTACTTTACTTGTTGTGGTATGAACTCTGGTTCTTCAAATTTTTTCTTGTATTTCTTGTGGGAAAAGTTTGCTTTTTTTATCATGTCTTTTAATAATTTTTTCTTAGTAGTTTTGGGATTTAAAGGTTTTCTTTTCTTTATTCTTGGGTTATTTGGGGCGTCTGCTTGCATAGTTATCGACTTTACTTGCTCTTCTTTTTTGAGGCGTGTAAGCCAAAATTTTCCTGATTCTGCATCTTTTATAATGTTTATTTCTGCTCCATTCGGTTTTATATAAGTAACAGAAATAAAACTTTTTGGATTGTGATAGGGTGCTTTACCTATTACAACTTCCATAGTGCCAGTAGTTCGCTCTCTTTTGGGAGGTGCGATTTGTTGTTTAGCTTCCTTCTTAGGTAGTGATTTTTTAATTAGCCTTCCTTTCTCACGTACTGCTTCTTTCCATTGTTCTTTTGTCTTTTCGTATTCTTCATCTTTTGACCCCATTTTTTTTAATTTATTGTAAAGTTGTTCCTTTTTTTGTTCTATATCTTTTATTTGCTTTTCTAATTGGGCCATTGGAAGTACATACGAGCTTGCGAGTAGTATGGTACATAGTAGTGCCAAATCAAGTCTTTTCATAAGATTTCTCCTTATCTTTTGTTCTCCTCGATTATATTTTATATGCATTTTTCAATTGATCTTCTGGAGACGCTTGATTAAAAAAATAAAATACTAATATCAACTCTTTTCTAGCATAAGCGTATCAAAGATTTTTTCTGTTTGTCAACTGTCTGGGCAGGGGCTTGTTGAAAACCCTATGTTTTAGGCAGAAGTTAAGGAAAAACTTGTTTTTGTTGGCCTTTCTATTTTTCCCCATGGGAGGGCGTTTTTTGCTTTATTTAAAGCTTTTTTTGTTGAAATATTGCTATTTTAAAATATTTTTTGATACCATGATAGTGAGAGGAATTTGGAAGTCGGGATAAGAATGATACAGGAGAAAAGTGATGAATAAAAGATATAATTTGATATATTTGGCTATATTATTGGGTGTATCTCAGTTGATCAGGGCTGATAGTGGTATTTCTTTTAAAGTGAAAAATGAGACCAAAAAGCCGTTATACGTTATGGTTGAAAAAGATAGAGAATTTCGTTTGAGCGCAAATCCCCATAAGATAGGTGCGGGAAAAACGCAAGTATTGGGATATAAAAAAGCGGGGCCAAAGAAGGGGCAGTTTGTTATTAAGTGGTCTTATGACGGGAAAAACTGGTATACAAGTGACATAAATAGCTGTTGTTGCTTAGAATTATGTATAAAAGAGGATGGTGAGTTTGGTAAAAAGATGAGATGTATAAAAAAATGGGGTTCTTTTGTGAAGTATCCAAAAGAGAAGGATATTTGGGGATTCAAAGCAGCTTCTTACTATCACAAAATTCCTGGGATAGTCTTGAGGGATAAAGAGCTTATGCAGGGGGTTATTTCTTTGCTTGAAAAAATTGTTGATGGTGCTGAGAGATATGCTCAGCAGCGAGCAAAGGGGCGAAAAGTTGATGAGGTGAAGCCTCCATATATTGATCCTGGGAAAATTAAGCTCTTGAGAGATTATATAGAAAAATATTTACAAAAGAGAATGAAGATTGAAGTTAAGCAGCGTTATGTGTCTTAGGCTAGCTAATATTCGTGTTTGAGGGGCCGTTTGACAAGAGTCCCTTATATACAGTATATTTTTATAAAAGCGTATCGTTTACGTAATTTTATATAAATTTATATAAATTAAATAGAATAATTAGGGTTAGGGAGGAGATTATGAAAAAGAAAATACTATGCTTTAGTTTTTCGTTACTTTTGTGCACACAGGTGCTTGGGTATCCTTGTTTGCAAAGAAAATCTCGAAAAAATATTATAAGCAAAATTACACAAGTAAAATATTTACCTGTTGTTTTGCTTGCTACTTGCTTGCTTCTTGCTGTTGTGTATAAATTGAAGGAAGAGAATCAAGAAGATAATGGGTCAGGTGTGCCTGATGTGCCAGGTTCGAGCTATTCAAAACTTGTTGATGTATCAGAATTGGATAAAGCAAGAAAAGAGCCAATCGAAGTTAATTATATCGTTACAGAAACTAAAGAACACATTTTTGTAAGATTGAGAGAACTTCCAAATGAGAGGCCGCTTATGATCAATAAACAACCAGTAAAATTAAAACCTGTGTTTTATGAAGGTGATAATACGCAATTAGAGCCTGGTAGTGAAAGAGTTGATAGTGCTCCAGAAAAAAAGGTTGTAAAGAATGGTAATGGTGTGGTTATGGAAGACGGTACGCCAACATTTTATTATATCTAAATTAAAATACTTGTAGGTTTAGGTCTCGTACTAGTAAATTTTATTTATAAAAAAAGCCCGGGAAACCCGGGCTTAATTTGTTTTTATTTCTCTATTTCAGCATCAATAGGCTCATCGGGTTTATCATCTTTATCTTTGGACGACTGTGCATCAGTAGTGCCTGCTTGTTGCTCAGGTCCAGCTTGGCCTGTACCAGCAGCTCCAGTTTGTGCCTGCTTTTGCAAGATTTCATAAATCTTGTGTGATGCTTTTGCAAGTTCTTGTGTCGCTTTTTCTAGTTCTTCTGGATTGTTTTCATGATCTTTTAGATCTTTCTTTGCTTTTTCTAAAGCAACTTCCAGTGCTTTTACGTCATCATTAGAGAGTTTGTCTTTGTGTTCGCCTAATGCTTTTTCTACTTGCAAGATTGTACTGTCAAGTCTGTTTCGTTTTTCTATCAATTCTTTTGCTTTTTTATCTTCTTCGGCATGAGCCTTTGCATCTTGCACCATTTTTTCGATCTCTTTGTCCGATAATCCACTGCTGTCAGTTATGGTAATTCGTTGTTCTTTACCAGTTGTTTTTTCTTTTGCTGATACATGTACAATGCCGTTTGCGTCTATATCAAAGGTTACTTCGACTTGTGGAACGCCGCGTGGTGCAGGTGGAATGCCATCTAATTTAAATTGACCAAGTAGTTTGTTGTGTTGTGCCATTTCACGTTCACCTTGGAATACTCGAATGTCTACTGCTGTTTGATTATCTTCAGCAGTTGAGAACACCTGTGATTTTTTCGCAGGTATTGTGGTATTTCTTTCTATGAGTTTTGTCATGACACCACCTAATGTTTCAATGCCGAGTGAAAGGGGGGTTACATCGAGAAGTAGCACGTCGGTAACATCACCGGCTAGAACACCGCCTTGAATTGCTGCACCATCTGCAACAACTTCATCAGGGTTTACAGACTTACAAGGTTCTTTGCCAAAGTAGTTTTTAACGAGTTCTTGTACTTTTGGGATACGAGTTGAACCACCGACTAGAATGACTTCTGAGATGTCGCCAGTTGATACTTTTGCGTCAGCTACTGCTTTTTTACAAGGTTCTAATAGCCTATCAAAAATATCGCTGCACAAACTTTCAAGTTTTGCTCGTGAAATTTTTATATTCATGTGTTTTGGGCCAGTTGCATCGGCTGTGATATATGGCAAATTAATTTCTGTTTCATGCAGCGTTGATAATTCTTTTTTTGCTTTTTCTGCCGCCTCTTTTAATCTTTGTAGTGCCATCTTGTCGTTATGCAGATCAATACCTTGTTCTTTTTTAAATTCATCTGCTAAATATTCAATTAATTTATGATCAATATCGTCGCCACCTAAATGTGTGTCGCCGTTGGTTGATTTTACTTCGACAACACCGTCGTGCACTTCGAGTATAGAGATGTCGAATGTTCCACCACCGAAGTCAAATACGGCAATTAGGCCGTCTTTTTTCTTGTCAAATCCGTATGCTAATGCAGCGGCTGTTGGCTCATTTATAATTCGTTTTACATCCAATCCAGCAATTTTACCTGCATTTTTTGTTGCTTGTCTTTGTGCATCATCGAAATATGCAGGGACGGTGACCACCGCTTCAGTGATTTTTTCACCTAAGAAATCTTCGGCGGATTCTTTCAGTTGACTTAATATAGCAGCTGAAACTTCTTCTGGTGATAATTGCTTACCATTAATTTCTATGGCAATATCGCCATTTGCCTTTTTTATTGTTTTATATGGTAAACGTTTTAGCTCATTTACCATGTCATCATATTTAGCACCAATAAATCGTTTTGCAGAAAATATGGTATTTTCTGGATTTGTTACTGCTTGACGTTTTGCCAAGACACCAACAAGTCTTTTTCCGTCCTTGGTAAATGCAACCATTGATGGAGTGGTGTTTCCGCCTTCCTTATTAGGGATTATTTTCGGAGCGCCACCTTCCATGAATGCGACTGCAGAGTTTGTTGTGCCAAGGTCGATCCCTATTATTTTTGCCATTGCTTTGTTCCTCACATAGGTTAAAAATTAAAATATCTTTATATTACTAATAACTAGTATATACTAGTATGAAAATCTGTCAAACTTTACTAAAAAAATCTTAGCCTATTGCACTAAGATTTCTTAATGGTTTTATTTATATATTATATTAGCGCGACTTTAGATAGTCTATTTGCTGTATATATCAACCCTAAGGCCTTTTTTGCTTTGGTTTGTCGCATAATTTTCCCACGCGGTCGATCAGGAAATTTCAGAATTGAGCCATTTCTTATCTTATGCATTGGGTTTTACGAAATAAAATTTTACATAATGTTGAAATAATTTTATAAAACACGACTATTTTTGCCTGTTGCACGTTTTTTTTGCGCATATTTGTCGCATAATTCTCCCTATTGCAAGGTAAAAGTTCAGCCCAGTGTAAGTAAATATTTTTTTAGAAAAAAGAGGGGGGGGGGAGAGTTGCGGAGGCACACTCCGTCTTCCCCCCGGCAGCCTCTCTTTCATCCCCTCTCTCTCATGGAGTTCGAGCTTCGAAGTTTTGGGGTGGGGGCTTAGAAGTTCTTGGGTTTTTGCTTCGATGTAATATATGGGGGCATGATGTTTGAACAGGGGGGTTTTGAGAGGTAGGTTCGAGTGTGGGGGTTTTGAGGCTGCGGGTGTCGACTACGTTTTGCCTTGCCTGTTTGTTACGCTATTTAGGGTGTTTTTGCGTATGTTAATTTATTTTAGGTGTCCGTTTATACATCTAATGGATAATATCCAAGCTTATTAATAAGCTCGCAGAGCTCCCTTTTCGCTCTTTCTAAGCTAAATGGAGCTTTTCTCTGATATTTAAATTTTATACCCAAGAATTCTAAGTCATACAAATTTTTATTTTTATTTAAAAAAGTTTTTTGCATAGAATTAACATGCCCAGGTCTATCATCGATAAAAATAACTCTGTTAATAGAATTGATTTTCTCAGGACATAATGTGTCAAGCTTTGATAAAAAGTTAAGCAAAATCTCACCTTTTTCATTATTGGCGCCAAAGATTATGCCATGAGAGTATTTGGCTGGGTAGTCGACTAATAAATCGAGATCAAACACATGTAAGCTATTAATTAAAAAATTGATACCAATAGATGTCAAGAGATCTGCTGGTAAGTGCCATAACATATATACCCCTATCTTGTAATTCGCGTATAATCTCGTTAGATCTAGAGATAGTTTCTAGTTCTATGTGCTCGTGGATCATTTCTAGTTTAGCAGCGATAATATTGAAATCTTCTCCCTCAGATAGCAGTCTTTTTACCTTACTATCGAACCATTCACTGCTTCCCAGGTCGCTCTTAGGATTGCATATTGTGTTGTCTATATCGAATGCAACTAAGTCACCGACTCTTACCTTTTTAAGAACAATATTGAGAGTATCACTTTCTACAATTTGAGAACTTATACCCGTGTATATAAACAATAAAATAACTATAATAAACTTAGAGAAATTATTAAATTTTACTTTCATATACATACCCTCTTTTTAACAAGAATTAAAATATAACTAAATTACTAAATTACTAAAGTGTGAAATAAATATAAGTACCAATGAAAATCAAAAGAATATTTCCTGTTTTTTTCTTCAATAGGATGGCGAGTGTTTTAATTGCTATTACCTACTACACCTATATCTATATACGTACATAATCAATTAGACTTAGAAATATTTGTGATAACAAGAGAAGCAGTGGATATGCTGCCAGTATGCGCGTATATTAAATCACGAACCAATTGGACGTTACAGGTGTTTTTGTTTAACTATTATTTGACAGAGTACGTGATTCTAATTTTTAGGTATACAAATTTAATTATTTTTAAACAAGTAGAAAGAAAATAATAAAAGTTATAAGCAAGTATAGTTATTCTCTCTATCTCTATTCCTATACACATACAAGTATATATTCTATATATTCTTTTTATATTTAGAAAACCAAAAGTATTATTTTATATATATTAAAACTAATATTTTAAAAGAGACGTTATAATTCCTAAAAAGGGATGAAGGGGCCCAACTTCGCGTGTGTTTAGCTTTGCACCAATTTTGGCTTTTCCCTTTTAATCGAATTTTCTTTTTTTTCGAGGATTTTCTTCTTCATATTCTTTGTCTAAATAGTCTGGACGTCTTTTTTTGTATGCTCTGCTTATAGGTGTGTCGATATTGACATCCTCATCTTTCATAGGTTTGTATTCTCTTTTTATGTAATTTTCAAAATTGCTCTCAGAAAGCAGCACTTTTGTTGCAAAAAGTTGCATATTAATAAATTGTATTATGCTGGGTGTTACAATATTTATTTTGTTTTTAATAATATTATTGTGTAAATATCTAGATCTTTCTTCAGAGTCTTGTCTGCCTAGGAAAGATTTTTCTTCTATCGTAAACATTTGTGTATTTTCTGCTTGTTGATTTCTTGTTTTAATAAGTAATTTTAGTTTTCCTCTGTCTTCTTGGAAGGTGAAATCAAAATCATTGTCCGAGTTGTTGCTATTGAAGTTCATTGGGGTTGACCAAATATGTTTTCCATCGTCTGTTTTATGCAAATTGAACACACAACTCTGGTTGTTTTCGTATGCTATGCCTAAAAATTTACCGCTTGGAGAAAAAAGAAAGGTTTTTGGTAATTTGTTACGGTTCCAAGGCTGAGCCAGGTTGCCCATGGGGATTTTTTCAATTCTATCTCCTGTTGCGGTATTGTGTAGATGAAGTGTCCCCTTAAGGAGGTGTTTTGTCACAAAGAATTTACTATCTGGGCTAAATATGGGGCTTTCGATGGTTGGTTCTTTTATATCTATGCTTTCGAGTGTTTGAACGTTATATATTTTTTCGTTTGTAATGAGAAACTTGCTGTTAGGGCTAAATGTAAGCGAATTGTTTTTGAAATGAGTTTTTAATGTAAAAGTTTTTTTTGCTCTTATATCATATATTCGTAATGTGCTTGCAAATTTTTTGTATATACAGACGTAAGCTAGATAGTTTTCATTGGGGCTAAATTTGTATAAATGTGATGTGTTATGGATTATAGCAGTAGGTTCCCATGTTTTTTGATTTGTTTCGGTTTCATACAAATATAATGTTTTGTTGTCTGACGTAACAGCTAAGTAACTAGAAAGGGGGCTAAATTTAACCAAGGGAGAATATTTTGTTTGGGTTGAGCATATCTTGTTGCCGGTAGCCATATCCAGTAGTGCCAACGTATAGATATTATTTTTGCTTTGAAGCTTTTCAGCTATAAAGTTGCCGTCCTGACTGAATCTGCAGAAAAAAACTTTTTTTTCTTTGAAGTTTTTATTTTTTAAATTGTATAATTGTAATCTTCGTTTTGCATCCATATCAAAACCAAGATGTGTACGATCGACAATAAGTACAGCCAATACCTCACTATTTGCGCTGAAGGCGAACTTTTCTACATTTTTAATTTTTGTAAGTTGATTACCACTGGAATCATGCAGAACTATTATATTAGGTTGTTTTACAACAACAAAACGCTTGTCAGGGCTCCATGTTTGCTTTCTATTGCAAGGGTGTAATAGCGCAGAATCGTTTGCAGGTTTGGTTATCGTTCCCATATTGCGAATTTTAAGCTCTTTATTCATTGCAGAACAATTGTCCGTTATTAAGGCTGTTAATAGTATAAGTTTTGATAAATCTTTGAGTATTGTTTTATTTGCATACATTGACATAATGACATAATCCTCACATTTATAATCTTTGTTAAAACAAAATTTCTAAATAAAAAACATGTTTTCAGTATGTCATGTTTTTCTACATTTGTCAAATAATTTGGAAAGACGGAAAGATATGATGTGATTTTTGGCAAGTTGCGGCCATGTCGGATACGCTTAAAAAAGGGCCTTTTTTAAGACCCTTGCTCTCCCCCCTATTTGTGCATGTGCTCATTGGTGCAATAAAAACTTATTATAATATCCCTGTCAAAATCAGGGTGCAATAATGGTAAGCCCTCGTACTGTTTCTGCTTTTTCAAGTAGTTTTTCATGGCGTTTGGCTGCCTTGTCTATTGTTGATTGCGTTTGAGTGGTGAGTTCTTGCCTTTCTACTTGAACCTCTGGGGTTTCTTGGTTTTGCTTTTGTTGTGCGTTTTTTAAGAGCGTCTTAATTTCAGTATTATTTGCCACTTGAATGATATTATCTGTAACTTTTGCGCCATGTTCTATCAATATTTCAACAATATCAGATAGTCCCTTTTTTGCGGCGAGAAACAATGGAGTTTCCCCAGCTTTATTTGCGATGTCTATTTTTATTGTATCGTTTTCTAAGAGTGCTTTAACGGTTCCCTTCTTTTTTCTCATAACCGCATATATTAGTGGTGTTTTTCCGGTGCGTTTTGACTTTTCATTTATTACTTTTGCGTATTTCTCAAACTTAAGAAGTTTTTTCAGTGTTCGATTTCTCCCGAAGTGTATTTTTTTGTATAATTCTTTTGCTTCGGGGCTTACACTGGAGCCTCTTTTGGAAAAAGTATATTGTAGATAAAATATTGAAAAAACTCCAATGGTTAACAAGAGAAGATTTTTTTTCATGATATATTCCCCAAAAAAACTATTTTATAACTATCCCTTAACTCTTCCTATGTAGTTTTAAAATAAAAAATTGTGAAACTACAAAGCAACAATTTTTTATAATTTTTCTTCTGAGGGTCCCTATT
>Ga0180433_10009746_pt1 | contig 11696 bp, 22 predicted proteins | sample SS_ome_8_FD_132980 | JGI IMG/M metagenome (GOLD analysis project Ga0180433, IMG submission 132980) | Hypersaline lake sediment archaeal communities from the Salton Sea, California, USA - SS_1_D_1 metaG | ecosystem: Environmental > Aquatic > Non-marine Saline and Alkaline > Hypersaline >... | reverse complement strand
TGACGCCTTGCGGTCTGCGCGATAGTAATCAGCCGTTAGCCGCTCCACCTCAGCCACAAGCGCATTGCGTTCAGCCTCAAGCTCAGCGATGAGCTGATCTGCTTCCTCAAGTTCTTCTCCACCTTCCCACTCAGTCATCACTCCTCCTCCTCCAAAATCAGATCACCAAACGTCGGCCACACCTCGCGCACCTTCTCAGCGCATGCTTTTAGCGTGAGCGTTCTAGCAACATAAGCAGCATCAGCAACATAAGCAGCATCAGCAGCAGCAGCAGCAACATAAGCAGCAGCAGCAGCATCATCAGCAGCAGCAGCAGCAGCAGCATCAGCAGCAACATAAGCAGCATCAGCAGCAGCAGCAGCAGCAGCAGCATAAGCAGCATAAGCAGCATCAGCAGCAGCAGCAGCAACATAAGCAGCAGCAGCAGCAACATAAGCAGCAGCATCAGCATCAGCAGCAGCATCAGCAGCAGCAGCAGCAGCAGCAGCAGCAGCAGCAGCATCAGCAGCATCAGCAGCAGCGCGTACATCTTCGACTGCGGCCCTACCATCGCACCACGCCTCGGCAGTTTCGATTGCGACCTTTGGCCTCCGCTCGCCCTCTGGCACATGTCTCAGCGCTAGGCGTGCGCATTTGCACGCCGCTCGAACAAGCTGCCCCTTGTCGGCCTTCATTTTGCCAGCGAGCCACAACATCCAGTCGCCACGGAGGCATTCAAGCCATGCTGTCTCCATGTCTGGTTGTGTGCGCAACCAGTCCATACCATCTCTACACGGGGCGTGCTTTTCGACGTCTCTTATGTTCATCACTCTTCCTCCAAAATCAGCTTGCCGCAGTAGGGGCAGTATCTGAATCTGTTGTCTTTCGGTCCGCCATCGTTGAATATGAACGCATTGCCGCACTCCGATTCGTGCCCTACATCCTCTCGCCATCCACAGTAATCTCCGCGCCACTGGGTGGCATGGTCGTAATCCTTATGGCCTTTGTGCCACCAATACCCTCCAGCCCAATAGATCTCATCTCCGCACACCATACATACGTGGTCGTGGTGTTTAGTTGTCATCACTATCCCTCCGCATGCGCACGTCTGTCGTTTCTCGCCACTCAGTCATCACTCGCCCTCCACTCGCTCAAATTCACAACACCGCACCAACGTGTTGACGTCCCAGCCGATACCCTTGGCGGCGTGCTTGTGTCAGCGTGTTCAATGTATGTTCTGTCATTCCTATTCCTTTCTATTCTCTATATTCGCAATCACCGTATTTCGTATCCTTCTTTGCTTTGCATTCACCTTGTCCAGCGTCTCCGACGCATAGCACGCGGGGCAAATCTCCGCGGGGTCGCTTAGCATGCTGCAAGAGCAACCCCGTTCGATTATCGTTTGCAGGCATTCCTTCATCATCCAGTTAGTCTCACCAGCCACCCTAACCCCGGCGACAATCTCAGCCCCATACGCTCCCTCGTGACCAAACAGAGACGCGCTTACTCTGTTGGCAACCAATCCGAGTCGGCTATATCGTTGGTAATCGTCTGACGCGATTTCATCTACAAACACGCCACCGCACGCCTCATAGCACGAATCACCGAGGTCATACGGTTGTGTTTCTGTCCTGCCGCAGACGTTACAGGTTATTACGCTAGCTTTCATTTCGTGCCTTCCTTTGCCTTAGAGTCCTAATCAATATCTCGCATCGCCTCATCGACGCGCCGCTGCCAGCCAAGGAACAACCCCTCCAACTCGCCCATCAGCTCCGGCAATAGCTCCTGCTCCGGTACCAGGTCGCAGGCGTGATCGACGGTGTCCGATATGTAGTCGGCTATCAGGTGGGCCATTGCGATTGCGGTCATCACTCACCCCTTCCGATTCTCAAACGCCACATACTCGGCCCACTTCCTTCTCTTGACCATCTCGGCATGCCTGCGCTTGATCTCTTCGCGCCTGGCTCGCTTGCGCTTATCTGTCATTGGTCGCCGCCTCTCTATCCTCTGCATCTCGGTAAGACCTGGCGCGCTCAAGATGATCCTTGTGCTTTTTGACGAACCAATCCGGCCAGTCCTGGCCTGGCTCCTTGATGCTGTCTAGCGTTGCTCGTTTGCGTATGGCCATCATGCGCTGGCTGTCGCTGCTCTGCGTCTTGATCTGCTTCTCCCGTTTCTCTTTTCGTTCGATTGCGTCTAGCTCGTCGTTGAATGCCTCTTCGCATGTTCTCTTGCTCGACGGCTTACCTTGACGCGGCCACCAGAACCCCATGCCCTCTCCCTTCGTCCCTAGAATAGTCCTGTCTGTTTGCTCACTCCATTCTCAACCTTCTTCACGTTGCGAACTGCTTGCTTGTAATATGACTCCTTCAGCTCAGACCCGATTGCCTTCCTGCCGTTCTTGACTGCAACGTAAGCCTCGGATCCGATGCCCAGGAACGGCGTCAACACAACATCATCAGGCTTGCTCCACAGTGCCACTACTCGCTCAATGACGTCAAGCTGCAATGGGCAAATGTGTTTCTTGTCTTCTGGATCACGCGCTGCCCTTCCGTTGAGTGTATTGGTCTGGCGAATGTCCATCCACACAGGGCTTGCGTAAGCGCGCCAGATGTTGTGACTGCGCTTGATGCCTTTGCCGCCGATCTCAAGACTACCGTGATATTCAGTAAGGCCATCCTGGTTATCTACTGGGTTCTGGTTTTCGCCAGGCTTTCGGAAGGCGAGCAGATAGTCAGGCAGGCCCATCCGGCACATTGTCGAGTCCTTGCATAGCTGTTTGTGCATCAGACCAATCGCCTTGGTCCTGGTTGCCTCTGTCAGCGGATCTTTCCAAATGCAGGTCTTTGAATGGTAGATGAACCCACACTCCTGAAAGAGCTTGGTGATGTCGGCTGGAAAGTCTTTGAGGCCAATGTACCCATCACGCTCTTTCATCGCTGGGATGTCGATGCAGTGGACCGCACAGATTCGCCCTGCCTGCATCACACGGTACAGGTTCTCGACAAGGAATCGGAAGTGCTCAAAGAACTCGTCATAGTCCTTGCAGTTGCCCATGTCGCGATCATCATCCGTGTAGCAGTAGAGGTCCGCGAACGGTGGCGAGAACACAGACAGGCCAGCAGATTCATCAGACAGGCCAGCGACGACATCACAGCAATCGCCATGGTACAGCGCGCAATTGTCGGTTACATATTGATCCAGTACCTTTACCATTTTGGCATCTCCATTTTCTTAGTTGGTTGATAGGTTGTCTTCTTCGATTCCTTCTGGTAGCGCTTCATTCCGCTAACGATGCCATCAAACATCTCATCGGCAAGTCGCTCTTTACGCTGCATGTTTTTCGTTACGCTGACCTCTGCTTCGGTTGTCACGATGTGGCATTCCACTTCGCGCTTCTGGCCGAATCTCCAGCAACGCCTTGACGCCTGGTAGAATTGCTCATGGCTGTGCGAAGGGAAAAAGCTCATCCGGTTGCAGTGCTGCCAGTTCATGCCAAAACCTGCGATGCTTGGCTTGGTCACGATAGCGCGGATTGACCCATCGCTGAATCCAAGCATCTTGCGTTCTTTCTCTGCGTCTGAATCTGAGCCGCATATCTCAACCGCTCCGCTGATCTTGTCTTTGAGCATGGCTGATTCATCGTTGAGCGCGCACCAGGCAATGAACGGCTCATCGTTGGCGTTGGCGATCTCTGCGACCTTGTCGCATCGGTCAGTCATTGTAGCCCGTCGCTCTGCGCGTTGCTCTGCGAGCGTTACGGCCTCGACTGCAAACAGCCTGTCGCCTACTGGCTTACTTGGCAGCGTGTGCTGCACCATTCGCATATCCGGCAGGCTGAATTCTGTATCGTCATAGTCGCCACAGTCTGAAGGCTTGCGAACAGCGCGCGACCATTGCGCCATGAACTCCCAGAACGGATCTTTCGCGTGACCTGACAGAATCCATTTGTTCGTGTCGCCGCTGTCATGCGTGAAGAATACAGAAAGCATCTCTTTGCGCTTCATGATGCCAAGCGCTTCTGAGCTTGTGCCAAGCTCCATGTGGTCATTCGGTGCTGGCGTTGCTGTGCATAGCAGGCGATAAGGTATCCCCTGCATGAAGTCAGTGATTGCCTGGCGGTATTTGCCGGCGTAGTTTTTCAAGATGCTGCTCTCGTCAAGCACGATGCCGGAGAAGTATCCTGGCTTGTACTTGTGCAACCTCTCATAGTTGGTGATGGTGATGCGGTCTGATATGTCGCCCTCTCTGCTGTGGTATGCTTCAATGCCAAACTTGTCTGCTTCTCGTTTGGTCTGCTCACTGACTGCAAGAGGCGTCAGGATCAGCACAGGCCCGGCATGATTCACAACGGCATCTGCCCATGATAGCTGCATTGGCGTTTTGCCAAGTCCACAGTCACAATACAACGCGCTCCTGCCCCTCTTGCATGCGAACTCAACCAGCGAGCGTTGGAATGGATAAAGGTAATCGTACCCATCTGGCATCGCAAACCCGCAATCCTCGATGACTCTCGCCTTTGATCTGATGAACTCCGTGTAATCCATTTGCATTTGATCCCCCTTCGAAAAAGATCGTTAGCAGATAAAAACGTCAACGCTGTATTCGCCCTTCCGTTGACCGTAAACAAACCTCAAGCACTCCGCGCCATCGTCATAGCCTATCGCATCGCATACGCCATCTCTGATCGCCTTGAAGCTGCGCGACAGGTTGTCGCCGTCCAGCTTGCGCTTGCCTACCCTGACTAGCTTAATCACGATAGGCTTCACTAGCTCAAACGTGGTCTTGCCTATCGCGTTCCGCACCATAATGAACGCGGCTTGCCTTTGCTCTCTGGCGCGCTTGGAGCGCTTCCCCCAATGCTCTCTTGTGTTTGCTTCGCTTACTGTGCGTATTGGCATGCTGATGTGGATCATCGTTTGGCCTTCCTGATCTGATCAAGGCAAGCGCGCATTTTTGCCTGGTCCATTACCCCAACATAGTCTCCGGCCTGCGCATAGTATTCTGCATACTCTCGGTCAAAGCCACCGTCAATCTCCATGATCGCGGCTCTCTCTTCTTGGTCTTCAGTCATCGTCTTTTCTTCGCCTTCAGAATGATCCCATGCTCAACAATGCGCGGCCCCGTCTTGTCTAGGTCACAAGCTATTGACCTGCGCGATCCTCTACCGTTCCTGACCTTGTGCAGATGTATCGTTCTCGAGTGTGTTGCCACATCGTCGTCAATGTCTTCGCATATGTCACTCATCTTGATGATGTCGCTCTCGACCTCTTCATGGCAAACCATCTTGATTGAGTTCTGAGAGAATCGCCCCCAATCGGCATGTCCTTGTATGCTCTCTCCGTCCTTTGTCGTATGCGTTACTGCCATCAGATGGCACTTGCTGTTCGCAATCCTGGCAACAATGTTTTTGACGAACTGGCTTTGCCCCTGGTAGGTGTTCTGAATGATCTGCCTATCGTCGTCGTCGTATCCGTCGAGGTCAAAGTCGATCATCGTCACTGGATCGATTACAAGCAGATCTGCAAATCGCGCCGCCTCTCCGATCTCTGCCGCCATCTCTCGCCAGGGTATATCCGGCATGTACTCGTTTCCGCATTCTCCGATCGGAGATCGTGGATTCTCGAAAATCCTGCCTTTGATATCGTCTATGGTGTCGCTGTGCCTGCTGATCGCACTAACTGCTCTGTTAGCCTTGATCGGGTCAATATCCAGAATGCCCCAATCGTTATCGATGATCGCCAGAAACCGCCTAAGCCAGTATTTTGGCGACTCCTCCATTGGCAGATAATACCAATTGAGGCCCAGGTTCTGACAGTGTATCAAGAGAGAAAGGATCAGATAGCTTTTGCCGCTTCCCTCTGTGCCGCTCACCACTGTGAACTCTCCCGGCCTAATAGTGCCAAACATATTGCGCATGTGAAGCCATGGCCACTCGACCCCCTTGCGCTTGCCTGTGATCTCGTCCTCAAGCTCTTGGAGCAGTTCTTGCCCTGCCGCCCCAGTGCTCCGCATCATTGCCATTAACGCCCCCCCGCAAGCAGCTCTCGTTTTATGTCCTCTTTTTCCTGCTCTGACACCTCCCAAAGCACCTCGTAATCGCTGTTCTCTTCGGTGAACCAGACAGAGAGGCACTTCTGCTTCCAGTTCCGTACCTTGTTGCCTTTGCTGTCATGCCAGTCGGCGGTATCGTAGAACTCAAAGGCCTTTTTGGCTATCCTGCCGTAGCCCTTCTCTTTGCAATAGGACTCGAACTCTTCAAATGATGGTGGGATGAACTCTCTATTATTCTTTCTTCTTTTCTTCTTTTCATTCTTGTTTGTGGTTGATTGCTGGTTGATTGTTGGTTGATTTGCTGGTTGATTTGCTGGTTGATTTTCAACGACAAGCTGATATTTTGCCCAATTTTCAAGAGTATAAACGGTATATTTGTTGGTTGATTTGCTGGTTAGGTCGCTGGTTGATTTCAGACGGGCTATGCATGACCGTATCTGCTGTTCGCTCAGTCCTGTACCATCTGCCATTTTCTTTCGTCCGCTAACAAATTGTCCAGTTTCTATCAATATCCCACGCCATTTCTTAGGCTCATGATTGGCCTGCAACAGCATCCAGATGAAAAGCCGCGTGGTGTTGTGATCGTCCCACCACTCCCAATTCAGTATCTGTCTGTGGATTTTGACCCATCCGCTCACTCTATACCCCATTCGATCTTGTGAATCTTATATTCGAGATCAACCACGCGATCCTGTAGCTCCGCAAGCCTTATAAGCATAGTGTGGTATTCTCTGCTGTCAGATGTACCGTATAGGTATCCGTGGTGCTTCTGATGGCAATTGTAGCAAAGGCTAACCAGGTCGCTTATGCTCTCCATTCCAAGCTCGTCTGGATATCGCCTGTGGTGTACATGCTCTGCCCGATCTCCGCATAAGACACATTCGTAATTGTCGAGATCAAGACGCTGACGCCTTATCGTTCTCCACGTGTCTGATTGAAGATACTCTGTGTATGTCATTTCAAATGCCCTTTCAAAAAAACCACCGACCAAGCTGCTGAAACACGACCGCATATGCACAAGGCGACGGAAGGTTACTTGGCCGGTGGTTAAAGATCATGAAAGGTTCCTTGCGCAAGATCACAATCGTATTTCAGCGAAGTCAACAATACAGATTGACGGCACCGAATCAACTCAAAAACAGATTTGCCGGGTATGTTTTCCATCTCAATGCGAATGGCCTATGCCATCCTTATGGTATCAGACTCCCGGCGCTGCTCTTTTGTCATATGCCATTTGCACGCTATACGTTCATCGTTTACTGTAGGGTCGCGTTGGATTGTTCTGCCGCTAGAGTCAATCGCAACTATCTGAGGTGGATCAATGCAGCATCTTTCTTTGTCTCTATAGACACAATCGTGGCAGGTATACCATGCCATATCTTCACTCCACTCAAAATCCCATATGTTCCGAAAAGTTATCCCGCTCAAGGTGCTGCGCTCGGTTCCACCGGTTGATGATCTTGCGCACCGCCTCAAGCCTATCAGCAGGCCAGACGAGAAGCATCACCAGGCATGCCTCTCTGACTCCATCAGGCAGCGCCTCAACGTCTTCAGCCATGCGCTGATACCAATACCGCCCTGACTTGTCCTTGTGGCCGTGTGGCGCGCCTACGTGCCTTGCCTTGATCTCGATAGGTGTTGCGCCTTCATCGCCAAACAAAGACCCCTGGTTGCCTAGCCTAATCCTGGCCATTATCTGCCCTCTCTCTGACGATGATATCACCGGACAGCTTGATAGCCTCACCATCATTCAGACATGCATCAATCGCGTACTGCGCAATCTCCCTAATGCTGTCATAGTCGCCCTGCAATTGCAGGCTGTCGATCGTCTCAAAAGTGCTTGGCTTGTCTTCGCTCATTGGTTCCCCCTGATCAATTGTAGTCTGGCCTGGTCTCTTTAGTGTTGAGGATTGAAATTGCCTCTTCGGCATCCCTGAAGATGTTGCTGTGATATTTTGTCGTTTTGCCTTTTCGGAACCAATCCCAAGCCTTGATACAGAAACCAACCTTTGCGCGAGTGCTGTATTTCTTCGTCGATCCGCTTATCAAGCGGAAACGGTTGGCCAGTGCTAGCCTGGTGTCATTTTCTGTAAGGTTTGACATCGTCAAAACGCCATGCCAGAACTCTTCAGTTTTGTCCTTGTCGATCATCTCCATGTAGTACCACAAGAACACGATGATGCTCGCTGAGACGATCCTATTCGTCATGCCATACTTTTGGATAGCGAGAGCAATTTCCTTAATCCTTGGGTGACACACAACCCAATCCATCTTCTTGCCAGATGTTGTCAGGTGATTTGAATGACCGCTTCCGGTAGCGTGACCAAAGCGCTCGAACAGTATGCAACTTTTTGCCGCTGCGCTGCATGTCGAAGCCACAAATTTGTCGTACCCTGCGATGCATAGCATGTCTGTTCCAGACCTGGTCGCACCTGTGTTGAGAGTTTTGAATGCATCGATATCGACACCGAAGACAACCATGCTTGTAAATGGCACATCTGCCTCAATGCAGGCATGAAGCCTGTGTTGACCATCAAGAACATCACCGCCGTTCGAGATGATGATGGACTCGCCATTCACAACCCATTCGCGCGCCTCCATCTGCCTTGCATACTGGCTTACCGTCGCCTTTCTTAGTGGTCTGTTATGGCTGTTTTTCTGGAGCATCTCTTTGCATCTTGCCGGCGTTATCGTGACCACTCTCGACTCAATTTCTCTTTTCTCTTGATCGTTCATTTCTGATCCCTTCTAAGAATCAACCACAAATCAAAACGGAATGCTATCATCAAACGACTCATCTTGAGTCGCGTTGCTTTGGCTGGCTGACGTAGCATGGTTGCCGCGTTCGCCCTTCCAATTATCCACCGCTACATAAGGCTTGCCAGATTTGCCGATCTTGATGTCGCAGTTGATATACCCTGCCTCGTTCGGCTGTTTGGCTGTCAGCCATGCCAGTAGCTTGTCGCGGTTGATCGACAGCTTGCCGACAACGTAATCTGGCGCGCCTTCGCGAGGTTGTTTGAAATACATACCGCTTACGAATTCTGTTTCATTGCTCATTACTCACCCTCCGCTTTCTTCAGCTTCTCGCCCAAGTCGATAATGGTCCACTTCATCGATCTGATCTGCGACCTATAGCGCCTTACTGCCTGGTTGAGCCTCTTGACCTCTTGCTTGTATGCTGCCGCGCGCGTCTTACCCATTTTCCAGCGCCTCAAGAGCGGCATTAAATGTTGCCTTGAAGTCATCGAACATCGTCTTGTCTGATGCCACATCGGCAGGCTTGCGCCTCTTCAGGGCTGTAGTATAGACCCCTGCGTCGATCTTCTGAGCGTTGTCAATCCATGCCAGATTGGCCTTGATCTGCTCATCCTCTGTCGGCACTGGCGGCGCTGGTTGCGAAGGCTCTGGTTTCTTCTGCTCATCCTTCTTTGGTGATGCCGCCTTGCGCTTCTCGCGCTTCTTTTTGGCCTGCTGGATTATGTCGCTAGCCGGTGCTGAGTCAGTGACAGTCGATTCAACCCACTTCTCTTCGACGTCCATCTGCTCCTCTGCGATCCTGATACCCTTCAAGGCATCAGGGAAAGCATCGCGGCAGGCGAAGGCCCTGGCCCTGTTCAAGAGCATCCGCTTTGGATACTGCTTCCAAGGCCCTTGCTTATCGAGCAGACCGGCGCGCTTGGCATCGTCCATTGAGAAGGTGCCGACTGTCTCAGGCTCGCCCTTGCGCTTGATGATGCATGTTGCGGTCCTGCCGTTCTCTTCACTGGCATCTTCGATCTTCATCCACTCGTAATCAGGATGCGCCTTGACGATGGCGACCGTGAGATCGCCCCAGACGCATGGCCTGCCGTTGATGACCGCGATGTTCTGAAGTGCCTGCATGGGGCTGACGCCAAGCTCCAGGCCCATCTGGAGAGCTGCAAATACGTCTGCTGGCCTGCCCTGGAGCGATTTCGGGATCATGGCAGATTGCGCGAGGTATTCAGCCACCTTGAACCCTTCATCAAAGCTGCTCAGGTCCAACATTCCGAATTGCGATTGGTTGGTTTTGATGATGTCGTTACTCATTGCGGTTTCCCTTCGTTATCGAACTCACAAGTATTTCTTTACGGTTGGTCAATTACCCTTCTTTGTATACCATGCAGGCAGATCGACTACCTGGATGTCCTCTTCGTAGCCGTGCCAGATGTCGTAATCTCGGCAGGCCCTGATCATGTTGAGGTATCGCGTGTATTGCTCTCTGCCAAGAGAGATGGCCTTTGCGCTGAACTGGTATACGCTCACGCAGTGAGGCGGGTCTTTCTCGACACATACGAAAATGAACGGCAAAGACTCGCCAGTGTTCGCGGCCCATCCATCGCTGTAGTATGCGGCTTGGATGTGCCTGAGATAGTCTGCTGCCTGCTTGGTGAATGTGTCGCGGTCGCCGCTGACGATGGTCTTGACGTCGGCGATATATTGGCCTGGCTCAACGCAATCCAGGCGCGCCTTGCATTTGATCCCGTCATGATCCCAATCAAGCGAGACTTCTTTGTGTGTGGTGTCGATCAGGTCATAGGCATAGCTGTCTTCAATCGCTCGCGCCATCGCCTCGACCTGTTCTGCCTCTGCTGCCAAGATGATGTCAGCGCCTTCGCTATCTTTGGCCATCTCTTTGTATTTCTTCGTTGTGCGTGTACTGGCATCGCAGATCATGAACTCTTCAGCGTAGCGATCAGGCTCAAGCACTCGCGCATGGAATGCAGATCCGACGATCATTGCAGATGTCGGTTTTGGCTTATGCTGCTGTGCGTAATGGTAATGCGCAGGACTGCGCGCAAGGTCTTTGAACGAGCTTTGGTTGATGCCCTCCATCGCTCGGTATTTTTTCTCAGGCATCCCTTCGTAGATTGCCATTCGATCTCCCTTCTAGTATTGTCCAAATGCCTTAAAGGCAGCGGCAGTTTTTTTTGCCAGTTCCTTAACCTGATCACTTCTGTTAATGCTGGCAGAAAAGGAAAGAGAAGCTCCAGGCACAGAAACAGAAACATTGATATACATTCTCCATACAGGCGAGGAGCGATAGTCATAGAAACCGCCATCTGAGAGAATTGTGCATTCAAACTCATCAATTTTAGAGCAGGAAAGTCTGCGCGAAAGAGTTCTCTGGAACTCCCTACGCATAGCCCTTATTGCATCAAACTTAGCCGCATCAATGGCGAGGTGCATCTCCATTCGCTTTGCCTTGATATTTTCTACAACTAGCTCTGCGGCTTTGACTTTTTTATCAATTTCCAGCGATTCCTGCATAATGGTATTCAGCTCACTCACTGCATCATTAAAGATTTGGTCAGCTTTCGTGTATGCCATTCGATCTCCCTTCGTTTGATCTTTACTTGATGCCAATCTTCTTAACGACGCTCAACACGATATCCCTGATGTAGGCGCTGGTGTACATGTCGCGCTTGATTGCCTCGCTCTCCAGTCGTTCCCATTCGCTGTCTGTGAATCTAACGCCTCTTACTCTCCTGGTCTGGTCAAGTTTCCTCTTCGTCATTGGTGCTGCTCCGCTTCAACTCCCCCAACAATGATACCATTTCTTTGTGCCTCTTTGCGCGTGACTCTGCAAGCTCCTGATCCATCTTGGCCAGCGCTTTCACAAGCGCAGGATGGCGACAGCG
>Ga0180433_10009745_pt1 | contig 11696 bp, 7 predicted proteins | sample SS_ome_8_FD_132980 | JGI IMG/M metagenome (GOLD analysis project Ga0180433, IMG submission 132980) | Hypersaline lake sediment archaeal communities from the Salton Sea, California, USA - SS_1_D_1 metaG | ecosystem: Environmental > Aquatic > Non-marine Saline and Alkaline > Hypersaline > Sediment... | reverse complement strand
GCGGTGCCTTTGCGAATGAGCGGGACAAACGGCTCGCTGGAGAGTTCGCTATACCAAGTTCCGACCCAGCGGTCAAATTCGCTGCTCTCCATATTGCGTGCCGGCGGTTTGTTCGTCGGGACATAGCGGACCGTCACCGCGATGCCGATGAAACGATGCGTGAAGTGCTTCGTGTCTTTCCAGGCGGCGTGGATTTCCGGTGACATCAAGCCGATATTTGCCAGCCCGGCCTTATCCATCCCATCCGAAACATCCGCGACCCGCAAGCCCTCAAACAACTTCAGGATCTGTGCATCGTCTTGGGCACTGTAGACTTTCGTCGCAATGAAATTCTTCCCTGTCCGCAGCTCCTCGACATTCGGCTTGTCACTTTCCTGAGCGGACACCGGCGCGGAATGGGTGCAAATGAGCAAAAGCGAAAAGCCTGCGAGTGCGGTGAATGTGAACATAGTCGTTGCGACAGCCTCGTTCAATTTGTGCGTCACCATTTTCCATCTCCTAAAGATAAATGACAGGAACGCTTTTCGGCCGTATACTATAAGCTGCTTTCATCGCTGTTCAAGGTCAAAAGTGCAGTGTCCTTGTGGTATGATCGAGATTACGGACAGAATCTCTGTTTCTGAGGATGAGCTTGAATTTCGCTCCTCACGCAGCGGCGGACCCGGCGGGCAGAATGTCAACAAGGTCAACACGCGGGTGACACTCTTTTTTGATGTGGCCCATTGTGAAAGTCTGAGCCAGGCCCAAAAGCAACGCATACTGAAGAAACTGGCAACGCGCGTCGACAAACGAGGCGTGCTCCGGGTCGTCGCGCAGAAGTATCGCAGCCAGAAGGCCAACCGCACGGTCGCAATAGAGCGGCTGCGTGAGCTTTTAGTGGGCGCACTGAAGAAAAAGCCTCCACGGAGGAAGACGAGGGTCCCGCGATGGGCCGACGAGAAGCGGCTGCGTTACAAGAAACAGCGCGGCATGCTCAAGCAACAAAGGGCGAAAAAGGATTGGAATAGAGATATGAGCGATTAGCTGCGTTTTTTGCGGTTCTGCCGGCGCACCAATACAAAAACCACAAAAGCGGTCACGATAACGATGACAAGTACTTCGTTCGGGCCGAATAACATACCGAGCATTGCGATTCTATCTCCCTGTTTGGCACGTAACTGAATCAATTCTCACTCTCAGCGTAACCGCGCGACGTGCCTTTGTCAAGCAAGTCAGACGCGAAATACGGCCGGGCCGGAGCGAAAAAAGACCGCAACACGTGCGAACTGGACAGCAATAGGCACACGGAGCGTATCGGCTATTGTCCCTGAAATCGGACCGGGCAGCAGATTTTTTAAACTAAAGCGAGGGTTGTAACCGTCTTTAGAGATAGGAATGTGCGTTAAGGTTCATGAGGCTGGCCTTGTATGCTGGACGATAGAGGTCTCATCTGGCGGCTCAAGCAGGGCGATAAAAAGGCCCTGCGCGAGGTGTACGAAACGTACAAAGACAGCCTGCTGACTGTGGCGACATCGATGCTGCATGATAGCCATGCTGCCGAAGATGTGCTCCACGATGTTTTTGTGTCGTTTGCGGCCAGTGTACGGCATCTTCGCATTCGGGACAGCTTGCGCAAATACCTGATAACCAGCGTGCTCAACCGGGTCCGGGACCGGTTTCGCAAAAAGAAGATGCACCGAGTTGAGCTCGATCAGGCCGAGCCGACCGGCTCGGACGCCGGTGGGCCGGAGCAAGCGGCAATGCGGCACGAACGCTCCGAACTGTTGGCCGCCGCCCTGGCTCGACTGCCCTTCGAGCAGCGCGAAACCATCGTGCTGCATCTGAACGCCGGCTTGAAATTCAAAGAAATAGCCCAGATCCAGCACATTCCGATAAGTACGGTGCAGGGCCGGTACAGATATGGGCTGAATAAGCTACGGACAATCTTAAACGGAGAGTTGAAGACATGAGCGACCTTAGCGAATTGGAACGTATGATCAGTGAGTTTCACGTCGTCACGACGCCCGAAACCGACCAGCGAATTCTAAAGGATGCTTCTACCACGCTGGAACGTTCTACGGGCGCAGGGTCGCTCGTAGCCAAGTCCGCATTCTGGTCACGCTTGCTGACAAGCAGAGTCGTCGAATTGGCCGCCGTTGCTGCTGTGGTGGCCGTTACCACGACCGCAGTGGTATACACGTACCGATCTCGACGCGTGACCCTTGGTCAAGTTCACGAAGCCATACAAGAGGCGGAAAACCTGAACGTCGCAACGATTCAGGCCGGACAGCCCGGCGCTGTGCAGGAGCGGCTGGTATCAAGAACGGCAGGGGCGATACTGCTCAAAACCGAGATGCCAGGGCGAACAGAGTTTGCGTTATGGGATGCACAAAATCAGGTCCGAAAAAACACGTCGTCAGCTTCCCATTCCGTCACCAGTAGCGCATTATCCGAAGATCTGCTTACAGAAGTAGAAGAATCGATAACGCAAGACCCCGGTCTGGTTGCCTTCTCGGCCTTGAAGGAGGCACCCGAGGACAGCCAATGGACTCCGGTCAAGCAGAAGCAAGTGGTCGCAACGGTGCCTGGTTGCAGAGTTTATGACCTGACCTGGCCGGAGAAATCCGCCGAATCCGGCTCGCCCGTCGCTTTCAAGAAACTCCGGCTGTTCGTGGATGCACGCACGCATTTGCCAAAGAGGACCGAACTCTATTGGCGGGATGTCTCGGAGGACGAGTACGCCTTGCAGAGCTCTCAGGTGGTCACATACCCTACGGCCGCTGAAGTAAGGACCCTCATCCGGGATGTGTTTGGTCCGGATAACCAATCTGGTGAGCCGGGATACATCAGCACCCCGCATCCGGGACGGGATTATTGATTCTATTGAAAACAACCATGCATAGCGGGAATTTCACGCTCGGCCTTTAGGAACGGTCGGCTCACTCGATTATAGAAATAGCAGCACAATCAATTTGGCACAGGAAGAAAAAAATGTTTTCCTGTAATAAAACCAGTCAGATACCGTCTTTATAATGGGTGGCGGATCATGAACGGGATAGTACAATACATCAATTCGGTCGGCGAAATTTTTGTGTACTTCGCCGCCGTAGTGCTGGTGGAATCGATAGCACTGATGCTGCTGGTCCTGCTGCTTGCAGTTGTGCCCCGGAAGAAAATCACCGCTTCGCTGCGGTATTGGCTGACAACGCTGGTCCTTCTGCCACTGATCCTCATGCTTGTCACGTTGTCGTATATTAGCGTAGAACACTGGCGCAGCAGCGCCGTACTCGGGCCGGCTCCGGCTGCTGGAGCGTCCGCGACAGCAGCGCTGCCACCGATGACCTGGCACGGGGCCGTGTTTCTGGCATGGCTCGTTGCCATGTTAGTGATGGCGCTGATTTTTATCCAACGAACGCTGAGCGCCCGCAGACTCGTGGCAAATGCGAAGAAAGCCAACGGCCTGATGGAGGATGCCTTGGTCCACTGCTGTGAGTGCATGGACGTCAAGACAAAGGTAGGGCTGAAAGTCGCAGCCGATGGAACGAGCCCGGCCGTATGTGGGCTGTTTCGTCCCACTATCTTAGTACCGCAGAATCTGGCTCCCACGTTGGGCTCGAGGCATCTGCGCGCCGTCCTGCTGCATGAGCTTGCCCATATCAAGCGCGGCGACGTCTGGGTCAACTTTGCCCAGAGCCTCATCCTTATTTTCTATTTCTATAATCCCCTCGTGTGGATTATTGGCTTTGTTATTCGAAAAATCCGCGAACAAGCTGTCAATGAGAAGGTCCGAGCGGTGATGGGCGAGCAGGCGCCGTGGTATGCGGAAACTCTGGCCAGCGTCGCCAAGTTAGGACTCAAGCGTCCGGGCCTGGGCCTGTGCATGGTAGGAGTGACTGCATTCGACAGGGATGCTGAGCGGCAAGATTGATTTGTCTGCTCGTTGACTCATCGCAATACAGCCAGAATTCCCTCCCGTTAGTGGACACGACCATCCCGGATGTTTCCACCCGTTAAGTGTGTGACTAATCTCCATAACGTTGCGTAAGCCTATCCTGAGAGGATGTTCTCTGCTGTGCAGCTCGCCCCTCAGGGGCAAGCTGCCGTAGTCATTGCGAGGGAGCTTGTCCCTTAGGGGCGAAGCAACCCATGCCCCTGCGTCTCCCGACGCAAGTCGGGGCTCGCAATGACGAGAGCCTGCCACAAAATCTCGCCAAATACTGCGTCAAGGTTTCGCCCGTTGACTATTGAAACCAATTCCCTAATCTGCTACAAAGGGCAATGAGACGATCTCCGATGAGGGATGGATCCATGGCGGTTCAGTTCGTCCTTGGCAGAAGTGGCACGGGTAAGACCGACTATTGCATAAAAGCGATTGTCGATGCGCTGCTGGAACCGGCGAGCGAGCAGCCTCTGATCTTTCTCGTGCCCGAACAGGCCACGTATCAAGCGGAGCGCTCCATCCTCAGCGATAGCCGAATCGCCGGCTACAACAGACTTCACGTGCTCTCCTTTGACCGGCTGCAATTCATGCTGCTGGGCAAGAATACCGCCAGGCCCGCTATTTCGCGGATCGGCCAGCAAATGATCATCCATAAGGCTCTGCGGCAGCATGCCGACAAGCTGCATATCTTCGGCTCATCCGCCGACGGGCCCGGCCTGAGTCGGCAAATAGCGCAGACGATTATCGAAATGCATCAGTACGCGAAGACGCCCGAAGACATCGAGCGGCTGCTCGAACTCTTGGGCAAAGACAAGAGCAACAGCCTGGCGGCGCTGAAGTTCGCCGACATCGGCTTGATTCTAAACGAGTATCTGCACTCCATCGAGGGCAAGTTCATCGATCCCGATGTCCAGCTCACCCGCGCGTGCCGGGCGGTGGCGACGGCGGACTTCACCCAGGGCGCAAAAGTATGGGTGGACGGCTTCGCCGGCTTCGCCGCCGGGGAGCTTGCCATCCTAACGGAGCTACTGAAAGCCGCTTCGCACGCACAGATTGCGCTTTGCCTGGACCCTTCCGGATTGGAGTTGGCCAACCCCAATCCGGACAAGCTTGACGCAACAGGCTTGTTCTATCCGACGCAGCGGACGTATCTCGCTCTAATCGACATTGTCAGGAAGTGCAAGCTGCCTCTAACTGAGCCGGTCGTCCTTGAGGAACCTACAAGGTTTGCCGGCTGTCCGCAACTCGCTCGTATTGAGAGCAGTTTGTTTTCGGATACTTCTGAGGAGCCGGCAGATGTGCAGCACAGAAACACAGATGCGCTTGGCCGCGTTCACATCGTATCGGCCCCCAATGCGCGGGCGGAGGCCAAATATGTTGCCGGCCGGATCCTGCACTTGGTCAAGAACGAGGGCTTTCGATACCGTGACATTGCCGTCATCGCCTCAGACATCGATTCTTACGAGCACTACATAAGGGCGTATTTTGACGATTACGATGTGCCGTTCTTCATCGACAAGCGAAAGCCGCTGAACCAGCATCCGGTCGTTCAGCTTATTTGCTCGGCTCTGCAGGCGGTAACCGGCGACTTCTCCGACGGCGACATTTTCGCCTATCTGAAAACCGACCTTGCGCCGATGACCCACCGTGACATCGACCTGCTGGAAAACTACTGTGTGGCGTTCGGCGTCACGGGCAGTGACTGGCAGAGCAGTCGCCCGTGGCAATTTGCAGGCGATGAGGATACCGAATTTGACGAACAGCGCATAGACCAAATCCGGCGGCGGGCGATCAAACCGTTGCTTACATTGCGCGACAGTCTCTGTCCCGGCGACCGTAAGCAGAATCTCCTCGACGCTGCGGATTTCACCAGATATATCTTTGGTCTTCTCGATGATTTGCAGGTTCACAAAACTCTGGGCAGTTGGATAGAAGAAGCTGTCGAGCTGGATGATTACACCACTGCGGATGAACACCGCCAGTTTTACGATAAGCTCGTGAACGTATTTGACGAGCTGGCCGATGTCTTCGCGGGACAAAGGATGTCACCGCAGGATTACTTTGCCGTCATCAATTCCGCCTTTTCGCAGTTGACGCTGGCGTTCATTCCGCCGACTCTGGACCAGGTCCTGGTCGGCTCCATCGAACGCAGCCGTCATCCGGACCTCAAGGCGGTATTCCTAATCGGCACTACACAAAGGCAATTCCCCGCGCCGATTAGCTTCGACAGCATTTTGACGGAGCGGGACCGTAGCGCCGCTGAAGCAGCGGACTTCGCGCTCGGCGCTTCTGTGGGCCAGCAGCTCGCCGAACGCCGGTATCTGGCTTACATCGCATTTACACGCCCCTCAGAATTTCTATATGTCACGTACCCCGCGGTCGATGAGAAGGCAAGTGCGGTGCCGCGTTCGCAGTTCGTCACGGACCTCGAGTCGCTGTTTGACGACCTGCACGAAGAGCAATATACAGACGAACACATAGATATCGGCGAAGTTCGCAACGAGGCGGAACTCGCCGATGCGCTGTGCACGCAGTTTAGCAGAGACGCTCTTGCGCCGGACGGAACCAAGGATGACATGCCCGCAGGGCTGTTGGATGACATCTGCGCAGACGACCAGCTTGCAGAAGTTGGCGCAACCGTTGCTCATGCCCTGAATTATGATAATCGCGCCACGCTAAAAGGTGACGTGGCCGAGCGGTTTTTCGGCCGGCGCGTGAGCAGCTCGGCGACCCGGCTAAGTGACTTCGCAAAGTGTCCCTACAAGCATTTTGCCGAGCATATATTGGGGCTGCAGGAGCGAAAAGAATTCAAGCTGGAACCGCTGGACCTGGGCGTCTTTTACCACCGCGTTTTGGACGGCTGGCTAAAAAGGCTCAGACCTCAAGCAAGGGACTTCGCGGCGATCAACGACGGCGAGCTTCTAAAAGCCCTGCGAGATCAGATCAATGAACTAATGCAGACCGATGCCTTCATATCCAATTTCGTTCGTCACTCCGCCCATTATGCCTATATTGTGGACTCCGCGCGCCAGAATCTTGAGGACTGCGTGCTGGCGATTGCGCAGATGGTTCGGGCGGGTGACTTTCGCCCGACGTTATCCGAAGTTGCGTTCGGCGATAATGACACCATGCTCGGCCCGTACGAGCTTGCTCTTACAGACGGACGCGTCCTTTCTCTCAACGGCAAAATCGACCGCCTTGATATCGCCGAGATCAAGAACGAGGAATTCGCAACCGTCTTCGATTATAAGCGAAGAGCCAAATCTTTCAACTGGGCGGAATTGTACCATGGTTTGGACGTGCAGCTACCGATCTACATGCTCGCTGTCCGCAAAGCAGCCAGGTCAAAAGCAAAAGACGTAGTCGGTGCATTCTACATGCCGGTTGAAGTGGCACCCGCAAAGGCCACGTTCGATGAGCTTTCGGACAAGACAACAGGTTTTGCGCGCAAAGCCAGGGGCATTCTCAACGGCGAATTTTTTCAGCAGCTTGATGCTTCAAACAGTAACAAATTCTACAATTTCTTCGTGACCAAAAAGGGCGACCAGTACGGCTATCCTAACACCAGTGGCGCGTTAAGCCCGGTCGATTTTGAGGCAGTGCTGCGATCCACAGAGCAGAAGATAGCCGCCATAGCGGGCCAGATCATCTCGGGCAAAATCGATGTCACGCCATACCGATTGAGTGGCACATCGCCCTGCGCTTATTGCAAGTATCAGCCGGTGTGCCGATTCGACTGGCAAATCAATGACTACAACTTTCTGGAGCCGATAGACAAGCCGGGGCTTCTGGAAAAAGCCGGAGCGGTGGATGACTGACAAAAAGGTCAAATGGACGAAGCAGCAACTGCGGGCAATCGCGCAGCGGGAAAGTGATGTGCTTGTAAGTGCATCGGCCGGCACGGGCAAGACGGCGGTCCTGTCCGGGCGGTGCGTGGGCATCGTCTCTGACCCGTCCCTGTGCCCCGATGTGCGCGGCATCCTGGTCGTGACATTCACCGAGATGGCCGCTGAGCAAATGCGAAGCCGCATCGCAGAACAGCTCAGGGACGCATACGCACAGACCCATGCCCCGCATCTTCGCAAACAAATCATGCTCCTGCAGGCCGCGGATATAAGCACAATACACTCTTTTTGTAAGCGGCTGATCACGGAGCACTTCTACGAACTTGATCTTGACCCGACGTTCGCCGTGATTGATGCAGATGAAGCGAGGCTGCTTAAAGCGGAGACTCTGGAGCGGACCATCGATTGGGCCTGGCAGCAGCCGGAGATGCGACACGCACTGCCGCAGCTTTTGTATCGACGCGACTTGCGTGCAACCGACGGTTTTTTGGCAACGATCATCGAGCTTAGCGATTTCCTGGAAGGCGTCGTCCGGCGCGGCCGCTGGTACGACAAAGCGGAGGCCTTCGCAGAGACAGCCGACGACCCGGACAGCGACCTGGCAAATAAGCAGAGACAGATTATCGCCGAGCGATTACAAACCGCCGTTGACCAGATTCGCCACGCGCAAAAATTGTGCGAGACCGAGAACGCAGATGCGAGCTGGTCTGCAAAATGGCAGCAGGACTTTGTTGCGCCTATCGTCGAGTATTTGCAGCTTCTCAAAGGGGGCGACTGGCGCGGCTTCAGCGAGGCGATACGAAATCACGAAAGACCACCGAAGTATTACTACAAGCCCAAAGGACTTCCCGGCGCGATGGCCGAGACGATCAAAGCGACCGCCGAAGATGCCAAAAACTTGTTTGAAAGCATTTCCGACCTGGCGGTATTAAACCCGGAATATCTCGATAGGGTGGGACGCTCCGCCGGCCTGCAGACAAAGGTCCTGGTGTCACTCGTGCAGAAATTTGACGGCCTTTATACTCAAACAAAGCGGACGCTGAACTGCCTGGACTTTGCCGACCTTGAACGCTATGCGTTACAGCTTCTAACAGGTGAGGATTCCGCCGAGAACGATCTGAAACCTTCGCCGACAGCACTGGCGCTTCGCGAGCGTTACAGATTCATATTCGTTGATGAATACCAAGATGTCAATCCGGTGCAAGAGACCATACTGCAGATGCTCGCTACCGCGCGTAGTTTCTTCGCAGTGGGCGACGTCAAGCAGAGCATCTATGCGTTCCGCGGAGCCGAGCCGGAGATTTTCAGCAAGAGTCTCAACGCAGCGTCCGTTGATCCAGCCAATGCCTCTTACGGATTGCGGGTGGATCTGAACGCGAATTTCCGGTCCGTCAAAGGAATTCTGGATTTTGTCAACACAATATTCTGCCGCGTCATGAGCGGCTCGCGATTCGCCGGCATCGAGTACGATGAGTCCGCTCAATTGAGGCCCGCCCTTCAAGTCGAGACCGAAGAACCTGCGGAGCCGGGAAATACCGTGGAGCTGCACATCCTGGATGAGACGGGCCGGGATGGTGATGCAGAGCAGGATGAGGCGAGCCCGGACAGCAATACCGAGGACCTCAATGTCATTACCGCGCGGCAGCGCCAGGCGGCGATGATCGCGCAGCGTATCAAACAAATGGTCGGCGCCGAAACCGGCAAAGCCGAGTTTCAGATATACGACAAAGAGCAGGACCGATTCCGCGATGTCGAGTATCGTGACATCGTGGTTCTGATGCGCTCGCTGGCCAAAAAGGCCAACGATTATGTTGAGGTACTCCGCCTGGCCGGCGTCCCGGTAAGCTCGCAAAGCTCAGCCGGCTATTTCCAGACCACCGAAATCACCGACATGCTGTGTCTGCTGAAGGTACTGGACAATCCCCAGCGTGACATCGAATTTGCCGCGGTGCTGCGAAGCCCGTTCTTCAACATTACTGACACGGAGCTTGCCAGGATAAGGCTGCACAGCCGCTCGCAGGAGCAAGCCGAGAACTTCTACAATTCCGTGTCCAGCTATTGCACCTCCGGGCCGGATGCGCAGCTTGCCGAGAAGCTCGAAGATGCGATCGCGCGGATTGAACAGTGGCGGACCATCGCCCGGCGCGGCAGCTTGGCGGACCTCGTGTGGCAGATTTATCGCCAAACCGGATATTTGTCATTTGTTTCTGCTCTGCCGAACGGCCAGGCCCGCCGGGCCAATCTGCTCAAGCTGCACGACCGAGCGATCCAGTTCGAAGGCTTTGCCAGCAGCAGCGGCATACCGTCGCTGACTCGGTTTGTGGCCTTTATCGAGCGGCTTCAGGAAATCGGCCAGGACTGGTCGCCCGCCGAGCCGGAAAATGCGGCCGGCAACGCCGTCCGCATCTTGAGCGTGCACAAAAGTAAGGGCTTGGAGTTCCCCGTGGTGTTCTTAGCGGAACTGCAAAGTTCCTTCAATCTGCGCGACATTCGCGCAGACGTTCTCGCCGATGCGCAAGATACGCTGGGCTTACAGATTGTCGATCCGCAATCAAACAGCAAGCTAAGCTCACTGGCCCATCAGGTCATCGCCGAACGCAAGCTCTCAAAAGCCCTGGCCGAAGAGATGCGAATTCTGTACGTTGCGATGACGCGAGCCAAAGAGCGCCTGATTCTAACCGCGTCGCAGAAGAAAAAATCTTGCCAGCGTATTCTCTGCAACGGTTTTTTCTTTGAATCCGCGGCTATCCCCGATTGGCAGCTTCGCCGCTGCAGGAATCTTCTGGACTGGATTCTTTACGGCCTTTCCGATCAGAAGTCTTTGCACGAGGCCTTTGAGACCGAACTGGCCCCGGAGGCCCGCCACGATAGCCTTTTGCACCTTCAGGTTTACGCTCAAGAGCAGCTCGACCAGCTCTCCGGATTTGTGCTCGGCCTGAGAACAGCAAAATGTGGCCGGCCTCAGCCGTCGCAAGGAAAGCCGGCATCAAAACAAGCGCGGGCCAGGTTGCTTTCGCAGATAAAGGACTCGTTGGCCTGGCGCTATCCGTTCGGCGATGCGCCGCACCTACCGGCAAAGCAATCTGTGACGCAACTGACGCATCACAGCGACGAGTACGTACGGTTCGACTACTCCCGCGCTCTTGGTCGCCGGCCCAGAGCCGTTGGCGCCGCCAAAATAGGCTTGCCTGAGCCGGTCGAAGCCCGCACAATCGGTACCGCTACGCACCTTGTGATTTCGCAACTTGATCTGACCAGGCCCGTCACGGCTGAATCGATCCGCAAGACCGTGGAGAGATTGCTGGCCGACGGTGCGATGTCTGAACCCGTTGCCGACCGCGTCGATACAGAATCCATCCTGGCGTTCTTTGCCGGCGACCTTGGCAGGCTCGTTCTGGACAGAGCAAATTCCGTCCAGCGCGAATGGCCCTTCACGTTCGCTCTACCAGCGAACGTATTGCGTGATGCGTATTGCGTATCGCGTTCTCAGTCCCGCACCACGCACGACGCAGGACGCACGACGCACGACGAGTCAGTCGTCGTTCAGGGCATCATTGACATGCTGATTCAAACGCCGCAGGGCCTGGTGGTGATCGATTTCAAAACCGATGATGTGAGTGCCGAGCAGGTCCCCGAACGTGCCGAGGTTTATCGACGCCAGTTAGAACTTTACGGCAGGGCGGCTGAAGCAATCCTAAAACACAAAATGCTTGCCCGATGGCTGTATTTCCTGGCTCCGGCCACTGAGTTTGAGATCAAGTGAGTTGGCCACGAAGATGGTAGAGAAGACAGGAGACAGGAGACAGAAAACAGAATAAGAGGCAACGAGCGAGATACGCTTCACGCTTCAGGAGATACGAACTGTGTTTTTTCTTGAAAATCCGAGTGCACTAATGTACATTTCCGGTGGGTACCCGCCGAAGACAGATAAT